>Ga0315282_10001516_pt1 | contig 43508 bp, 40 predicted proteins | sample YL17G07_20_MG_FD_203693 | JGI IMG/M metagenome (GOLD analysis project Ga0315282, IMG submission 203693) | Sediment microbial communities from Yellowstone Lake, YNP, Wyoming, USA - YL17G07_20 | ecosystem: Environmental > Aquatic > Freshwater > Lake > Sediment | place: USA: Wyoming | collected... | reverse complement strand
ATTTTTTGGCTGACTCGCTGAGGAGCTGCGAGTCTTCTTTGGATAACATGGATCGTAGTTCAATACTGTAGAAAAAGATTTGATGGTTTCGGTCAATTTGTCGCAAAACTTTCAGGGAGGGCTATAGCTTATAGTAAGATGGTCTTTCCCCGAAGTATATAGATCGATAGGAAACGTCCATCACAAGCCAGACTTGATGCCTTAGTGCTATCTCGCACATCTTTTCAACAACTTCAGAAGGCCAGACTTGGCTGAGCGGATTGTCTGGTGTCGCTATAATCATCATCCTAGGCCTTACCATGTCAATCATTTGCTCAAGATTTTGCAGGAACGTTTCACTGTCCGTTGCTGGTTGGAATTTCAGTTTTTCATCCAACACTACGATTCGTCTTACTTCCACATGTCCGCCTTCAATGGTTGCCTGGGTTGGGTAGTTGACATAGCATGGATTTGAAAGCAACACCCTGTCTCCTTCCTGCAGCAGTAATTTGAAAAGGCATGCAGTCAGTTCTGTGCTGCCGTTCCCGCTTATCATATTCTTTGGTTGTATATTTTTTCTTTCATAGACGCCATCTTCAAGCTTCTCCACTAAAACCTCAAGGAATCTATCATTTCCTTTGGTTTTGGAATAACGACTGGCGGCATGAAAATTATTTCTGATCACATCCTCGAAGCACAATCGCAACTTTTCCGGGGCCTGGTGATTGCCCCAGCCGCCCCCAAAGTTTATTTCGGGCGTGGCACTCATTATGCTTCTAATCGCATTGTTTCCTTCGGGTTTTTTGAGTAATGGCATATGCATCTCTAAACACCTCTATCTTTTGTGCTCAACATCAATGTCATAGAGCATCTCCACATAATCACGGATTTCTTTCACGCCTTTGCCGATTTGGCTTTGGCGTTCTTCTGAAATATCAAGCACGACCGCGCTGATGCCGCCTTTCTTCAGCGTGACTGGAATTCCAAAACTTACATCAAGAACTTCTCCGCTGAAATGCCGCTGCAGTTGCTTAGACGGGACAACAGAACAGCATTCCACTACCGAATCCACATTTTGCAGCAGCATCTCAATCATTCTAGAGATATGGGCTGATGGCGCAAGATCAGCGCAGCCGCGAACTCTGATAAGCTTCGGTACAATTTCTGCCATATCCTTTCTAATTTTTTCAATGCCGGAAGGGGTCATACGTGGCATGTCGGCAGGAAACTCGACGTTTTCAAAAATTGGCGTCATGTTATCACCGTGTTGCCCAAGCACAAATGCACCTTTAACATCCTGCGGGAGCAAGGTAATGTTGAAATCATGGCGAAAATGTTCCGCAAGGACATATCTAAACCTAGCAGAATCAAGCATCCCCCCAAATCCAAGAACTTTATTCATCGGCAGGCCAAGCTCCCTGCTAAAATAGGTATTTAGAACATCAACTGGATTGGTCACAGTTATGAAAATTTCATTTCCCGTCAGCGTTAACTCCTCACGAATTCTCCTTGCCAACAAACCGTTTTCCATAAGTAGGCTCTCGCGCGTTTCTCGGGGTCTTATAGTTCTGCCCGCTGCGTATACGATGATATCGCTGCCTACCGCGCTGTGAGGCGTCGTACACGGTTTCAGACGCGTTGCTATGTGTCCATCATTCGAATGATTTATCTCCTCTGCGACACAATCCACCTCCTCCCTATGTTTTCCAATCAGTACTATTTCTTCTACCAGCCCTACTCTACCGAGTTTGTCAAAAACTTGAAAGGCAACGTTTGTTCCTATTTTTCCTGCGCCGATAATAGCTATTTTTGCGCCATTTCTCCGGTTAATGCCGAGTTCAGTCATCCTCATCACCATAGCGACTGCGAGTATTATTTTTGCCCTTGCTTTCATCTCATCCGTATACCCAGTTGTGCGGACATGATTAGTATCTCCCAGTCTTCTCTGGTTTTAACCACTGTCCATCTACATCTATAACATAACTAGTATATATACACTAACACAGAATACATGTGAAAATTAACTAATCCGAGCAAAAAGCCATGAAAAGAGGCCTAGAGGGAATAAAGAACGACCGGAATTGTCCTGACTAAAACGCCAAATGTCCACTCCTCCAGACTAGCCCGAAAAGGCCTCGGTTACTAAGTCAAAACAGAATTCGGTTCCGAGACTTGGGCTCTGCGTTTGCACTATGAATTCGGATTGTTTCAACTCCGTATCTTCTTGATATTGTGGATCACGATTACTACATCGGGTTCACGCGAATCTAGAAATCATCAAAAAGACATGGTTCCAATAGTTGTGCGGGAGTCAATCCCCTGAATGGTACTCATGGCTAAAATATACATCGAGACGTACGGCTGCACGCTCAACCAATCCGACAGCGACATCCTCAAGGCGCTTCTTGCCGACAGGCACACGCTCACTGAAAGCGAGGAAAACAGCGACGTCATCATCATCAACACATGCACTGTCAAGGAGGCGACCGAGAACAGGATCATGGCGCGAATACGTGGCATCCACCAGAAAGGCAGGAAACTGGTAATCGCCGGCTGCCTCAGCGTGAACGAGCACAAGATACGGAGGAACGCGCCCCTCTCTCCGATAGTCGCGCCATCCTCGCTTGATCGTATCCTCGACGCAATCGGGGACGCGCTCGCCGGAAGGGTCACCACCTACAAAACCCCTGCTGACAAGGCCAATCTTCCCAGGCTCCTCGGCGCTCCGATCGCCCGCATACCGATAAGCGAAGGCTGCACGTCTGCCTGCTTTTTCTGCCAGACCAAATTCGCCCGCCCGTATCTGAGGAGCTACTCGCCCAAGACCATAGTCAGATGGATAAACGAAGCAGTGAAGGCAGGCGCGAAGGAGATACAGCTCACCAGCACGGATTCCGGCGCATACGGCATTGACCTGAAGACAAACCTGGTCTCGCTCATGGAATTGATAGCGAACGACGATAGCTCGACGCGGGCAGGCGGGGAATTTTTCGTGCGCCTGGGCATGATAAATCCTGACCATGCGATGCGCATGCTTCCAGGCATTATCAGGATGCTGAAACACCCCAGATTCTACAAATTCCTGCACATCCCGGTCCAGACCGGAAGCGAGAAGGTCTGCCGCGAGATGAACCGCGACCATACGGTGAAGAATTTCGTGGACATCGTCGAGGCGGTGAGGAAGGAGATCCCGGACATCGCCATATCGACTGATATCATCGTCGGTTACCCAACGGAGAGCGAGGACGATTACAGGCAGACGATCGAGATGCTCGAGCAGGTCCGGCCGGACGTAACCAATGTCTCGAAATTCAGCCCGCGCCCGGGGACAAAGGCCAAGGAACTGAAGGTGCTTCACAGCAGCATAGTGAAAAAGCGGAGCGAGGAGGCGAGCGCGCTCGTCCATAAGATTAGCGAGGAATCGAGAAAGCGGTTCATCGGCCGGACATCAAGGGTGCTTGTCACCGAGAAGCAGCGCGATTTCAAGGCACGCGACGTGAACTACCGCCAGGTGGTCATCAAGCGTTTTAAAGGGAAGCTTGGAGATATGGTAAACGTGCGGATAGCCGATGCGAACCGGGGTTCGTTTTTCGGCGAGCAGGAGTGAAACCATGATTATCGCATTGGGAGTGCCTGGAGCTGGAAAAACCACTGTCCTCAAGAGCCTAAAGACAGATTACAAGGTCGTGAACTACGGCGACCTCATGCTCGAGATCGAGAAAAAGGAATTCGGCATCAAGGACCGCGACGAGATGAGGAAGCTTCCCATCGAGAAGCAGAAGCTCGCCCAGAAGCTCGTGGCAGAGGCGCTGGCCAGGATGAAGGACAAGGTCATCCTCGACACCCACTGCTCGGTCGCCACGCCCTCAGGCTACTACCCCGGCCTGCCGTTCGAGTTCCTCAAGCTCTGGAAGGTCGAGGCGCTCATATACGTCACTACCACCGTCGATGAGCTCAAGTCCAGGCGCGAGAACGACCCCACGAGAAAGCGCGACGTGGACGACATCGCGCAGCATGACGCTATGAACAAGGCGTATCTCGCGGCGTATTCAGCGTTCAGCGGAGCGCCGGCCGTGATAATATACAACCGCAACAACAAGCTCGGAGAAGCGGTCGCGAGGTTCCAGTCGCTGCTGAGATGACAATAGAATTTTTACAACAGCACGGTCAGCTATTTAAATATATAATATATATACAATCTAAAAATTCTAAAATCTAAGAGGAAATCCAAGAGGACTAAGAGGAATTCAATTCTAAAAGGGGATAAAACCATGAGGAAACTTTCGCTATTGGCCGGATATTTGGTTCTTTTATTTGTTTTTCCTGTTGTTTTTGCTGCAACATGCCCTATAACCAGCAGCACTAACATAGTCGTTTACGGGCAGACCGGATCAGGGGGCGTCGGAGCCCCGAGCAAATCCTGGATGACCCACTTCTTCGACTGGTGGAAAGTCCAGGATCCATCTGTGAACTATATGTTCCTGACTTCGTCTAACGTGAAATCTGACTGCGTACTGACGAATTACCCGAACCTGAAGCTGTATGTGCAGCCAGGAGGAGACGCGTATAACCAGCAGAGGACGTTGGGTTCTGCCGGCAAAAACAACATCCTGGGCTTCATCGACAGCGGCAAGGCGTACCTTGGGACCTGTGCCGGTTGGTACTACGCTTCCAACGACTACTACTGGCAGGGTTCATATTACAACTGGCCGAATGTCCTGATGAGGTTCCCGACAGTAGAAGGTTCCATAACGGATATCGCAGATTATGATGTGCCGCCAGGATATGCGATGACCACTCTGAGCAACGGCCAGCACATGATTTATTACGGTGGACCGACCAGGGGATGGAAAAACACCCCGAACACCTATCCGGGAACAGCGTTGATGACTTTCGCTGCAATCCCGAGCAACCCCCTTGCGGCTGTCGAGAACGGCAAGATGCTATTGACAAGCGTGCATGCCGAAGCCTATGAGAATGACAGCATAACCGGCTTGACCACGGCGCAAAGGATTGAGAACTACAAATGGCTTGCGAATGCCATCAACCACGTGGCAGGAACGAACTTCGCTGTCCCGGCCTATTCGCAATGCCACGACGGCATAGACAATGACGGCGACGGCTATGTGGACATGGCTGACCCCGGGTGCAACAGCATAGAGGGTAACAACGAAGCAGCGCACCCGCAATGCAGCGACGGCATAGACAATGACGGCGACAACTATACGGACTACCCGGCAGACCCTGACTGCACCTCCCTGAGGGATAACAGCGAGGCGACCGGGCCGACCGAACTTTTGTTCGACGACTTCGAGTCAGGCAGCCTGAGCGGGTGGAACCTGACAAAGGATAGCGGGGCGAACTACTGGGCAGCTTCGACGACAACCCCATACGAGGGCTCGTTCGATGCGCAGGTCTACCCCCAGGACACCACAGACCCGGCTTCCTCGATGGAGAAGGCGGTAAGCACTGCAGGGTATTCCACAATAACCCTCAGCTATTACAGGCAATTGAGCCTGCCCTCGGCCCTCAAGAGGTTCCGTGCGAAGTGGTATGACGGGACGGCCTGGAACACGCTGGAGTTGACGAACAACACGAACGACGCGAGCTACGTCTACAAATCGTTTGTATTGCCAGGCTCGGCGGGCAACAACCCGAACTTCAGGATCAGGTTCGAGTGCACAGCCGGCTCGGTAAGCAACTTCTGCAGGGTTGACAACGTCAAAGTGACGTCAGGCTGAGGCTTCACAGCCCCAGTCCTTCCTTATTTTTTGTTTTTGACAATCGCTGCTGAAATAATTACTATTTAAACTGTTTTCACCATTCCATTCCCGATAATTATGCTCGACATAAAACTCATCCGTGAATCCCCTGACGTGGTAAGGGAAGCGCTCACGAGGAGGAACTCGAACGCGGACACGTTCTCCCTCTTCGACAAGATAGCGGCGCTGGACTCCCAGTGGCGCAGCATAAAGAAAGAGGAGGAGCAATCGCGCGCTGAGCGCAACAAGCTGAGCCTCATCATCAACGAGAAGAAGAAGCGCGGCGAGTCCATAGCCGACGAGATCGCAAGCTCGGGCAGGATCGCCGAGCGGATAAAGCAGATAGCGATCGAGACGCAGACCCTCGAGGACCAGATACGGGCAGAAGCCCTTCTCCTGCCGAACATACCGGACGCGTCGGTCCCGGAGGGGAAGGACGAGAACCACAACCCCGTGGTACGGAAATGGGGCGAGCCCGAGAAGCGCTCGCAGGACGTTCTCGAGCATCATGCATACGGGGAAAAGAGCGGTTTCATAGATTTCGAGCGCGGGGTGAAGCTCGCAGAGCACCGCTTCTCCGTCCTTTCCGGGCCGGTCGCCAAGATGGAGCGCGCCCTGGTCAATTTCATGCTCTCGGTGCACATCTCGCGGGGCTACAAGGAATTCGCCCCGCCCTACCTGGTCAACACGAAGACCATGACAGGCACAGGCCAGCTTCCTAAATTCCGCGAGGAGCTCTACAAGACGCAGGACGACCTCTGGCTCATCCCGACCGCCGAGGTCCCGCTGACCAACCTCTTCTCAGGCGAAATCATCGAGGAGAAGCACCTTCCCATGAAGCTCACGGCGTACACGCCGAGCTTCAGGCGCGAGGCAGGCGCGTACGGGAAGGACATCCGGGGTCTAATCCGCCAGCACCAGTTCGACAAGGTCGAGCTCGTGAAGCTCGCCCATCCCGAGCGCAGCTTCGAGGAGCTCGAGAGCATGACGAAGGACGCCGAGAACATCCTCAGGTTGCTCAACCTGCCTTACCAGGTGATCGAGCTCTGCACAGGGGACCTGGGGTTCGCGAGCGCGAAGTCCTATGACATCGAGGTGTGGCTGCCCAGCCAGGACAGGTACCGGGAAATATCGTCATGCTCGAACTGCACTGATTTCCAGGCGAGGCGCGCAAACATACGGTTCCGCAGCTCCCGTGGCCCAGAATTCGTCCATACCCTCAACGGCAGCGGACTCGCCGTCGGCAGGACGCTGGTCGCCATCCTGGAGAACTACCAGGAGGACAAGAAGACGGTCATCGTGCCCAAACCCCTGCAGGATTTCATGGGATGCGATTCGTTCGGTTTATAATTTTTCTTTTCGATGAATAGTCATGAAACTTGACATGCCTGACCTGAAGAACGTGGCTGTTTTCGCAGTGCTCATGACGATCGTCTCGTTCGTCATCCATACGATAGAGGCTATCGCCACCATGGGCTATTACACGAACCCTGCCTATCTCCAGGTCTGGAGCAAGGTCATGATGCCGGTTGCCGGACCGCCACCACCGGAATTCACATACCTCTCGCTCGCATTCGCGTTCGTCACCTGGGTGCTTTTCGCCATGGTCTACGTGAAGCTTGGCGGCCTGGTAAGTGGCAAGGATAAGCTTAATAAGCTTAAACAAGGCCTGAAATTCGGCTTGTACGCTTTCATGCTGGCAGGCATTCCAGGCGCCCTTTCCATGTACCTCCTCATCAACCTTCCGCCAAGCCTCATAGTGATCTGGGCATTCACTGGCTTGGTGATCGATCTGATTGGGGGCGTGGCGGCGGCCAAGACGATCCCGGGAGCGGGATAGACCTCCTCCTGTCCGGGGCTGTCGCTATCACGTGCGCTACTGGTACGCCTTTCATCGCTTCCCTTATGTTGCGGTCTATCCTGGCGAATCCACGATGGGACTTCCTAAGCTCGTTGATATCTATCTCAAAGCCATGCTCCTTAAGTTTCTGCATGGAATCCTCAACCGATTCAAGCGCTTCGATGAAGCATGGCTTGGACACCAGACGCTGGCGGTAGGGCTTTATCTCACGCCCCAGGCTGGCGACATAACGCTGGAACATGTCGTTAGCGGTCCTTTGCGGCTCGCTCAGGCTTTGGTTGAAATGGCGCTCGTCTTCATCCCTGGCCCTGAGCAATATCTTCAGCTGGCGAAGGCATGGTTCCGCAGCGTCATCATCATCGACCAGTTCCCTGAGCAGGTTTATGATGTTTAGCGGGATCGTGAACAGGTTGTTGTGCCAGTCTCCAATGACCATCACGCCGTCCTCGGCAAGCCTCTCTCTCAGCCTGGAAAGATATGTCGGGAAGGACATATGGTGGAGCGCTGCGCTGCTTATGACCATGTCTATTTTCTCCATCGCACTGCCCCCACGGTCTGTGCCCGCAAGGGTTTCTTCAAGTGATTTCTTCACTGCCGTGCATCTGTCAAGTACCTTGCCTTTGAATACACCGTCTTTACAGTTCAGTTTCGAGTTATCGTGAAGATTGACCTGCGCTTCCTCAAGTCTTTTCTTCGATGGTTCGAGGAGGATGAATCTGCATGCTTCTGCGAGTTCCCGCCCTTCTTTGGTCTCTGCCATCTCATCCATAAGCGCCAATGTCGTGTCACCGGTTCCAGCGCCGATGTCCAGTATATTGAATTGCCTGCTTCCCCCAGCTGCGCTCTCTTTCATGGAAACGAGGATGCCCACGGCCATATCCGCGACAGCACCGTTGAGTCCTATGTTTCCGATGGAGATGCAGGCATTACCGATAGCCCTCTCGATAGCCTTGTTGTTGGTAGAATCGCTGTCATCCCATTCGTTATGATAACTCTCGAGCGATAGCGCTTCTATCCGTCTCCTGTTTTCATCGGTTATCTCAATGCCGTAGTTGCGCATATACTGGTAAGCTACCCTGAATATGCTTCCAGGCGGTATGCTAAGGCCTGCTCTTTTTTCAAGGTAATCGAATATCTCTCTAACATCGCTATCCAGGGTGAGGAGGTTGGCTGGGCTGCTTATGGAGTGTGAAAAGGTCATATGCTCACTTGCATTTCACCGCAGCGGTCACCATGCTGTAATGTCTCCCAGGTCTGACCTGCACCGGCAAATCCGGGAGGCGGGCCTGTGGGAAAGCCCTTCTTATATCAGCAGGATTTGTCTTGAGCCCTGCAGCCTCCAGTTTTTTTAATCTGTCTTCTATGGTGTCATGGCCGGACAGCAGGAAGAGCCTTTGGTTTTTAAGTCCCCAGATGCCATTGACCATATTCAGTATGTTCAACCACTGTTCGATATGCGTCTCCATATCAGCACGGTCTATGGCCTGGATCGAATCATCTTTGGGCGGGGTCAGGTGTATGCCTAGGCGTTCCATGAAAATCGCGGACTTGGTCCGATCCACCTTCAATCTTTCCAGAAGCTGGTATGTGTGGAATGGGTGGGACCAAAAGGCAGTGTGGAAGTCGCCTATCACCGCTGCGCCATTATCAGAGAGTACCCTGTAGATGTCTTTGGTATAATCCGGGAATGGCTGGCGGTGGAAATATGGCAACGAGACTATGAAATCGACCGACTCCGGATGCTCCTTCGCTGTCTGGGCCAGGAATTCCTCTGCGCTCGCGTTAATGCCGGCCAACAGCGGCTCGATACCTGCCTGCCGCATCATCGCTCTCGTGCAACCGAGGCGATAGCCGGAAGGATGGACAACCATGAATTCAAGCCTGTTCGCGGCTTTTGCGGTCTCCCTGTCGCTCAGGACCGCTGAGCGGATGGCGATGCAGAGCGCCGCGCTTTTCGCCGCCACATCGACTATCCTGATCCTCTTCGTTCCATCATCAGAGGATTTTATCATCTCCTTGACTATCGTAGCGATGGGGTGGTACATCTTATCGTACGTCGTTATCTTGTAAGATGTATCCATCAGTGATTCCTTGTCCAGCGAAGGTAGCCTGTCCCGGTCTTCATCATAATCCTTGACACAGCGCTTCAGTGCCAGTTGCCTGAGCTCTTCGTAATTGGCCTCGGTGATCCCAATGCCCCACGCTGATGCATATTCGACGGGGAGGCGTAGCCAGCTGCCCAGTTTCAGCCATGAGGTGCCCTCGGTCACTTTCCACAGTTCGCGTTCAAAGCCCAGTATGTCATCTATGGAGGTGAGTACGCCGCCCCTAGCTACGGTCTCGAAATATGGTGGGGGCGGGCCGCTTGAATTGTACATGTATGTGATATTACCACCATAAGGTTAAAAACACCACAATATACACAGTATGCAACACATTCTGTGCGCCTATGCGTGCGCTATACCAATAATATGATGTTTCTAAGGTAAAATCTATGGAAGTTACCGAAGTTACCGGTTTTCTGTGTAAAAAGGGCGATGTGACCTATACGACTGATGGCAGCTTCATCTATGCGGAAAAGGAGGGCAAGACATACCGGCTCGACCTTTTCGATCGGCATTATTACAAGCTTCGGCCAGTGAACGGCATCCCGATCCTCGAGGTGGACGGTCTCCGCATGCATCTTGTGCGGGATTTCAAGACCCCGCTGGATTATTCCGAGGAGGTGGTGAAGGCGCTCCGAATCCCGGCATCAGCACCTTCCGCCGGGTCATCCAGGGGCTTCTGCGTATTCGACACCTGCATGGGCCTTGGCTATACTGCGATCGCTGCTGCGAGACTGGCGTCCGTGGGGAAGGTCCTGGCCTGCGAGATCTCGGATGCGGTCATGACCCTGGCGAGATGGAACCCGTTCAGCGACGCGCTTTGGGGCAGCGGCAAGAGCAAGATAACGATTATGCAGGGCAACTCGGCGGAAATCGTGAAAACGATACCGGATCGCTCGTTCGATTTCATCATCCACGACCCGCCGCGGTTCACGCACTCGTCCGAGCTCTATTCCGGGCCATTCTACGCCGAATTGTTCCGGGTCTGCAAGCCCGGCGCCCGCATCTTCCATTATGTCGGAAGCCTCGGAGCCAGGAGCGGCAGGCACATCGAGCGCGAGGTCGGCCGGAGGCTGGAAAAAGCAGGTTTCGCGCAGATCAAGTACATTCCGAAGCTTCAGGGCATCATCGCGACACGAGGAGCGGACAAGCCCGCGGGATCTGGCTGGTCAAAAAACCCCGAACACTGAATCTATCTTCGTCACGGCGTTCAGAATCTCCTTTGCATCTGTTTTGGATATCCTGCCTTCCTTCATCATAACCTCGATGTTATCCAAATCCTTGAATATCCTGGCGAAGGCGAGCGAGGTGTTGAGGTCGTTGTCCATCGCATGCTCGAAGCCGGCGAGGAGCTTTCCAGCTATCTGCTTCCCAAGTCCTCTCTCCATCCCATGTTCCAAAGAGCCGGTCCTTATTCTCTCAAGCTTCCTGATGATGCCCCTAGCCCTGTCGCATACGCATATCTCCTCTCCAAAGCGTCGGATGGTGAAATCCAGCGGCCTCCGGTATCTCTCGGAGATAAGATAGAATCTCAGGCATTTGGGAGGGATCCCCTTCCTCTCAAGCTGCTTCACATAAAGGACGTTCCCGGTTCTTTTCGACATCTTCCGTTTGCCGATCGTGAGGTGCCTGGCATGGAGCCAGAAGTTGGCCGGGTTCTTTCCAGTGGCTGCCATGCCCTGCGCTATCTCGTTCTCGTGGTGGGGGAAGATATTATCGCTTCCGCCGCAGTGGATGTCGAATCTTTCGCCGAGGTAATGCATGGACATCGCGCTGCACTCTATATGCCAGCCCGGCCTTCCTTTCCCGAAAGGGCTGTCCCAGGACACGTTCCCATCGCCTTTGGTCCAGCGCTTCCACAGCCTAAAATCCCAGAGGCCTTGTTTGGCATAATCGTCATTCCTCGCCGTTCCCATATACTCCCGCTTCGCCAGCTTGCCCAGCTCACCGTATCTCCCGAACCGCCTCACATCATAATAGATGCCGTCCCCGCCGTCGATGCAATATCCCCGCGCGCAGATTTTCCTGATGAGCCTTATCATCTGCGGCACGTGTCCGGACGACTTGGCCACGATGTCCGGCATCTCCATCCCGAGAAGCTTCCAGTCTTCGAAGAACGCGCTTACCTTCTCTGTTTCAAGCTCTCGCAGGCTCTTGCCTTCCCGACGGGCCGCGTCTATGGCCTTGTCCTCGAAATCCGTGATGTTCATCACGCGCTTGACACGATATCCCTTATGCCTTAGGTAACGGACGAGGATATCCTCGAAAAGATAGGTCCTGAAATTGCCTATGTGCGAATAATTGTAGACCGAAGGACCGCAGGTGTATATCCTCACGGTCCTGCCCAGGAGCGGCAGGAACGGCCTTTTGGCGCCCTGCAGCGTGTCGAAGAGCATCAGCATGGTTGTTGTTCGACGCTATCCGTTAAATATCTTGCCGCGCCATCGCTTTCCATGATAACCGAGATCCATGCGGACCCGAAAACAGCGTTGAAGGGGAAGCCTGCCACGGTCGTGGTTTTCTGCGTTCCATGGTGCGGAGACTGCAAACTCTTCGAGGAATACGATAAGAAGCTGTCCGAGGACTTCAAGGGCAGGGTGGAATTCTTCAGGATGGATGCGGATGAGTATGACGAGATAGCCGAATCATACGGGGTGGAACATTACCCTACCTACATATTCTTCAGGAAAGGCAAGCCCCAGCGCGGCGTACTGTCCCAGCCTGTCTTGGAAGGCGAGATAAGGAACTGGCTCGAGATGAAACTAGGCGGCAGAGCGTGATCTGAAAAATAAAAATGAGATTCGAAAGGGATCGTGGTTCCTTTTCACTCCATGAAGAATGCAGCGGTCGGAGGTTCCGGCCTCTCGCCTTTCCTTTCCCTTATCTGCTTCACGACCTTGGCCACGAGTTCTCTCGGCATCGGATGATATCCGGCGTATTCCTGGTACCAGATGGCCCTGCCTTGCGTCACTCCGCGCAGGTCGTTTGCGAAACCGAACATCTCAGCGACAGGCAGTAGCGTGGTGACTGCGGCATTCTCGCCTTCCTGGGTCATGTCCACGAGCTGGCCGCGCCTTCCGTTCGTGAGGGTGATGACATTGCCCGCATACTCCTGCAGCGTGTTGATGAGCACCTTCTGCTTCGGTTCCAGCAGGCTGACGCCCGCAGTGAGCATCGCGGCGTATATCGCGCGCTTCGAGGTCGGGATCATCTGCGCAGGCCCGCGGTGGATGTTGTCCTCGTGCAGGGTCGCATCGATGATCTTCACCTTCACCCCGCTCATCTTCTCTTTCGCGAGCGGGCCCTGGTCGAGCGCTTCCTCGAAACCCTGTATGAGCAGCTCCTCGACCTCGTTCAGGTACTGGACGCCCTTGGTGGCGTTGATGAACACGCTCGAGTTGTGGATATCGTAGATGCTCTTCGCGTCTTCGCGGTCCATGCCGAGCTCCACGAGCTTCTCCCAGACCTCCCTGCCCTTGGGGCGGCCTTCCTTGATCACGCCGTCCAGTATGGCCTGGATGATCTCGGGTTCGAGCGGCTCCACGGTCACCTTCAGCTTGTTGTGCTTGTTGGGCGATTTGCCTTCCACGACCGGGGATTTCCCGAGCAGCGCCTCGCGGTACACCACGATGGGCGGGGAAGTGATGATCGGCACCTTCTTCTCGTTCCTGATCTTGTACTCTATGATCTCGAGGTGGAGCTCGCCGTTCCCGCTTATCAGGTGCTCGCCCGTCTCGGCAAGCTGTATCTTGATGGTCGGATCCTCTTTCGAGATGCTTCGCAGCGCCTCGATGAGTTTCGGGAGGTCCTTCTGCTCCTTGACCTCGATGGATTTCGTGATGACCGGTTCGGAATAGTGCTTTATCTGCTCGAAAGGCTCCATTGGCTCGAGCGATATGGTCTCTCCGACATAGACGTCCTTGAGTCCTACGACCGCGCCGATGTTGCCTGCGCTCACGCGCTCGGCAGCAACCCTGTCCGGGCCCATGAATATGCCGACCTGCTGCACCTTCGCGTACATCTTCTTGGAAGAGACGTAGAGCTGGATGCCTTTCTCGACAGTTCCCGAGAAGAACCGTATGACCGCGACCTCGCCCGCGTGCTCGTCGTACACGACACCGAAGCAGACCCCGATGGGTTTCCCTCTCGGATCGCACGCTATCATCGACTTTCCGTATTCCGTGTTGAGATCCCCGTGCTTCCACAGCACTGGGATGCGGTACGGTTGGGCGACCTTGGGCGATGGAAGGTGGGCGATTATTATCTCGAGGAGGACTTCGTCCAGCGGGCTGCGCTCCACGAGATATTTGTGGTCTTCAGCGACGCACTTCTCGTACATCTCCTTGAAGGTGATGTTGAATTTCTTCATGGACTTTATCGAGAGCGCCCATTTGTTGAACGCGGTACCGAATGCGACGTTGCCCTTGTTCACGTCTATCAGCCAGTCGTCGACCTTGTCCTCAGGCGCGTTGGCGGAGATTATCTTGTTGACCTGCGTGATTATCTTGAGGAATCTCTGTTGCATGCCGTTCGAATCCAGCTTCAGCTCGTTGATGAGCCTGTCTATCTTGTTGATGAAAAGGACCGGTTTCGCCCTCTCTTTCAGCGCCTGCCTGAGGTTCGTCTCTGTCTGCGGCATGACGCCTTCGACCGCGTCTATGACCAGGCAGATGCCGTCGACCGCCCTCATGGCGCGTACGACGTGGAAACCGAAATCGACGTGGCCCGGCGTGTCGATGAGGTTGATCAGGTGGTCCTTGCCTTCGAAATTGAAGCCCAGCGAGACGTCCGCTGATTTGATGGTGATGCCCCTGGCCTGCTCCTGGGGGTCGAAATCGGTCCATCGCTGCTCGCCGGCGAGTTCTTTCGATATCAGGCCCGCCCTCGCTATCAGCGAGTCTGTGAGCGTCGTCTTACCGTGGTCGACGTGGGCCACGATAGCGACGTTGCGCACATTGCTGGTATCCTCCATCATCTTCTGGACTTCTTCGACTACGAATTCCTTTCGTGCCATATGTACACCTAAACGGACTAGACTCTATTCACTGATTAGACTCTAGTAGAAGTACCACTAATGAGGTTGGAAATGAATATAAATATACGCTGGTGGCCCTGCTCGGCCGGGAAATGGAAAAACGCCCTCTGCTTGAACTCCGTTCAAGTCGGGCAATTTTCCCTGAGACACTTCATTGTTGGCAGTAAAAGCCAACAGTGTGCGCCTTGTTCGCTGCGGCGAACAAGTGCGAAACCCATAACCCGGAACACAAAACAAATGGAAAATCGCCCTCGACGGGATTATCCGCGCTTTTTTTGGTGCAGCTTTTTAGGCATTGCAAAGTCGTTGCAACGACTTTGGCAATCCAAATCACATACAATCCAAACCACATGGTGATTTGGTCATCCCAAAAAAGGTGCATTTGAACCCGCCCATCAACCTTTCCCTTCCGCGCCTTCTATTCCCTAGGGGGTGCCCATTGATTTCATAATCCCTTTTTGGGCGCGCCTTTTTCGGGAAAACAACAGGGAACCTCGTTCCCTGTGCCCCATTGTCCGGATCACCGGACAATAGGGAGGCGCAACCGGAGGGTTGCGTCCTATCCAGGCTAGACTACGAGGGCTCGCTTGACTAAAGTCTGTTTCCAAGATTCTTAATGATTCCTATCGCGCCCGCTCCAATTCCAGGACCACGACAGTCCCTTCGTTCACTGTGCTCCTCCCGATGAAAAGTTTCCCCCCCATTTTTTCCGCAAGCTCGCGGCAACATCCGAATCCGATCCCATGTTCCCCGCTCGGTTCTTTGGTGGAAATCGGCACTCCGCTATTGAGTTTCCGCATCACACTCCTGGTCATGCCGCAGCCGCGGTCGCTGAATCGCAATTCGATGGCATCACCCTTGTCATATATGGAAACCGCCACGTTAGCATTGTTTACTGCGGTATCCATCGCGCGCCTGGCATTCGAGAAGATGTTGTGGAATATCAAGGCGCAGAAGATCGGATCCATGCGAACACCCGCTCTTCCGTCCTCTTCCGTGAATTTATTAGTGACAGCGCATCCATTGTCGCTTGCGGCCCGTTGCCAGTAAGCGCTCACTGCCTGGCCATCGCTCACATCGTTGATCCGTTGGGTTATGACTGTTGGTTTGAAATCCAGATCTCCGTCCATGAGTTTTTCGAGGATTCCGCAGAGCATCTGGCCGCATTCCACGCACCAGTCCGCGCGGCTGACGTATCCCGATGTGGCACTTGCTACTTCAGGATTGTATCTCCTTTTTGCTTCCAAGAGAAGCTCCCTGAACTTCATCACATCATCCTTGCCGATCCGTCTTATCTCGTCTATATCGGGTTTGGGGGCCTTTCCGCCTATTCCGATGCCGAGCGCTGCCCGCTCGGGTTCGCTGAAACGGCGCAAATCAGTGCCTTGCATTATCCTGTCCCTGCACAGATCCCGCAGTCCGTGTATCCTGCTGAATGTGTCGAGCAATTCGTTATACGCCCGCGTCATCTCCCCCTGCCTCGGTGCTATGGAAAACACGCTCAAAGAGCCTGCTAATTCGTGGCCCATCGCGGTCATGATAAGGGAGAAGTATTCTCTGAATTGCTGATCAGGTATCTTCGCCCGCGGTTCGGCCATCGGCGGCATTGTCATGGTGCCGCTTGCTGTCCTTGGCGGTATAGTGCTGCAAGCTGTCCTTGGCCTGAAGCTTCTGTGGCCTTTGCGTTCTGTGTATCCCATATAATTACTATATCGCACACCAATTTAAAAGCGCTTTCTTGCCCCTACGGCCACTATGACGTAAAATGAGGGAATAAAAAAGTCATAAAAGTAAAATTTACCTGGCGGATCTCGCCATGTCTTTGAACGGCGCTCCGTTCGAGACAGTCAAGAAGCGCTATCGAGCACTTCTTGCCATGCGCTCGGTCTCATCGCGCTTCTTGATGGCGTATGAAGCCTGCATGTCTCCTTTCGCCGTGGACATTATCTCGTCAGCGAGCGCTTTCGAGAGCGTTTTGGGCTTGTTGAACGAGCCCATCAGGGCGGCGAGGGAGATGTTGCGCAGCGCCATGTCGAGCCTTCTTGTCGCTGATATGTCCACCGCGATCTGGTAGCTCACGCCTCCGTGCGACACCCTCGTGACGTCTTCGCGGGGCGCGGCGTTCTCGAGCGCGCGCATCAGCACCTGGACCGGATTCTCCTTGGTCTCGGCCTCGACTATCGCGAAGGCCTCCTCGACCACGCGCAGCGCATGGAGTTTCTTCCCCTGCATCCTGCCGTGCGTCCTGATGACCTTGCCTGACGTCTTCTCGCCCGTACCGCCGCGCATGAGCTTGTTCGCGAGGCGCTCGACCACGTTCACGCCCGTCTTTCCGAGCGCGCGCTTGGCCTGCCTGCCGAACGAATGCGGCACCAGCGTAGGGCTGAGCGAGACCGTCTGGGCTATGCTCTGGTCCCGTATCTGTATGTTCTCCATCGAGTATTTGCCGAAGAGCTTGTCCATCCGATCATCTCTTTGCCTTCTCTTTCCTGCCCTTCCTGAGCATCTGCAGGTCCGTGTTGTTGACAGAGACGATCTTGTACCTGACACCAGGCATCGAACCCATCTGTCCGCGCTGCGAACCGCCGAGTCCTGCGATGATGACCTCGTCGTGTTCATCTATGAAGCTGATCGCCTTGTCCCTCACCGCGTGGGCGCTGACGACCTTGCCGTTCTTGAGCAACTGGACCTTGGCGCATTTGATGAGCCCGGAGTGGGGTTGTTTCTGTTCGAGCACGATTTTCTCGAGGACTATCGCTTTCGCCTGCGGTCCGCCCTCCAATGGGTCGAATTTCTCCTTCAGCCGCAGTGTCCTCCTTTTCCATCTTTTCGAGAGCCACTTGTGCTTCTTGCGCATCCTCTGCAGATTTCTTCCGGCGAATTCTCCGTTGGCCATCAATCCACCTAAGCAATATTACAACTATCGAATAGAGATTGAATCTTACGGAGAAGTATTTATAAATATTGTGAAAGGTTTCAGGCCATGGCCGTTAAGGCAAAGGCGAAGGAAACCGCTCCCCTCATGCAGAAAATCACGCATGACCAGACCGTATCCCGCTATGCGCGCGAGCGCGAAGCCATGAACGTGGTGATAATCAGGAAACAGGACGAGCGGAAGCCATCGGAAGAGGCCAAATATCCGCGTCCGGAGACAAGGAAGATGGAGAAAACGCAACCGACAAGGGAACTCATGCCCAAGGTAGCGAAAACGCCAAAACAGGTCCTCTATCCAGCCGCTGATGGCTCGGCAATCGCGATCCAGCATCCCCCCATGCCTGTTGCTCAGGACGCCTCCGCGATCCGTGATCCAGATGGACTTGCGCTCTCTAACGCGATAGGCGAACGATCCATGTGGCCGGTCTATTCATATATAATCGAACCGTTGATGGGAAAAGAGGTCCCGCAGCTCGAGCGCATCCTTTCCGGGCGTGCGCCATCTTCCGGGGCGGGCTCCTGTGAAGCTGCTCTCGAGAGCGCCATCCTGCGCAAGGAGCGCTGCGAGATCAAGATCGAGCAGAACGCGGCGCTGTTCGAAAGCGTGGCCAGCGACTTGCGGAATGATGCAGCGCCGCAGAATGCGTTCGCCAGGCTGCCGGAACAGAACCGGGCGCGCTATCTCGCGCTGCTGAAGAGAAAACTGGCTGTGAAAGCCATCATCGGCATGCTGCTCCGGGACATCTCGTTCCTGAAAGGGATGCACAAGAGACTCGTCCTGTTCACGGCTGACGACCTGCTGAACCTGATAAAAGACATGAAGAGCAAAGACAAGAAGAAATAAGTATAAGGGATAATCACTTCTTCGCTCTGATTTCCCTTCTCTTCGGCCTCATGAAAGGAGAACCGCACTTCCTGCATTTATCGACGTTCTTGCTGTTCCTGCTCTTGCACTTGCGGCAAATCATGATCTTCGCGAGTCTTGCGTCTCCTTCAGGAAATTTTCCCATTATAACACCTGATCAGCGTAATCTTATCTCATAATGCCCAACACGGTTTTTAAATACCGTCGCCAGCCAACAAGTTTTCAGTCCCACCCGCACCATGCGGTCGGAATGTCCCTCGCATAAACGCCATAACCGTCGCTATAAATGGAGAACAACGTAGATTTAAGAATTGCGCACAAATATATTACCGGAAAGTGAGGCGTGTTTATGGCTGTGGGGCAAATTCGCGGATCAAAATCATTGAGGCTACAAATAGGGTCCACTCCATAGAATAAAGAGGGGGATTGTATGAGGATAAAGCACACAGCGGCATCTTTGATAGTGATCACTTCTGTCGGAGCCTTTTCCGGTTTCACACCGTTGGCAGAACCCGCCCATGCGCAAAAAGCCCAATTAATGTCCGCAACGTATCATTGTGGTACGGTCAAAAGAGGAGTTACAGTACCATACAATCTTGATGTCTCTTTAAGCGTGGGCCCGGGGAATCCACCCAAAAATATCACCGTAAAGAGCGTTGATCCTGATTTCAATGGGAAGACGTTTAAGTTTACTGGTTACTATAAAAACGACCCGGAAATTATGGCTTATGATACTGACCCTAAATCAACCTTCGAATTAGTCTACGTTAAGACTAATAGGGATGAAGTAGTCACTGTGTCTTATTTTTACATGAGTGGTGCCTCACATAGTGTAAAAACGACGGCGTGCCAAATAGCCTCAAGCAACACACCTGCGCCAGGCCTTAGAAAGGGCGTTTTCATCAGGCCATGCCCAAACCAATTCTACGCCCCCAACTCATTCACTAGCAAGAATGCACCGATGATTTTCACCGGTGGTGCAATCTCCTCGGCTTGCAACGACATGGCCGCGGCAGGAGTCACGGACATGTTCATCGCTTTCAAGGCGGACGACCAGGTTAGCGCTCCTGAATGTGGGCAGAACGGTGATCTTCTCTATAATAGCCAGCAGTATACGGGCAAGGATGCAAACGGCAATGATTATGAGACCAAATCATTCGTCACAGCGAGAAGCAACGGCTTTGATCCTATCCTCTCTATAATAAATACATGCAAAAGCGTTTACGCCGCGCTGAACAAGAGCGTGACCTTCCATGCATGGGTCCCGATCTTCCATGACATCCATGCAGCAGCCATAAAAGGCATGCTTGCACAGCAGATCCTACAGCCCGACTACCGCAGCGAGATGTTCGCCGATCCCACAAACAGCGACGTTGTGAACTACGAGCTTTCCGTCATCTCTGAGATCGCGAAACTGAAACTGTATCAGAGTGTTGGAGGGATAAATCTCGACTATATCAGATACGCAGGTCCGAATGATGACCCACAAATTCCCGGAAAAACGGGTGGAAAACCTGCTGGTTTTACCTGGGATGTGAAGCCGGATGCGGTGAAAGGATTCGCGAGCTCTGTCAAGTCAAGCCAGCCGGGCAAGTCGATATCCGCGGATATCTTCGCCAACCCGCTTTCTAGGGTTCAGATAGGGCAGACCAACGTCCCTGATGTGGTCGACATGCTGGTTCCGATGCTATACAGCTATTTCTACATGGGCGGGAGCACACAGGTGTATCTGGAGGCTGAGGCTAACCGGCTCAATTACCCCACTAACACCTTGATGCCGGTGCTTCGGGGGTGGAATGTCACGACTCCCAATGGACTGGTAGCTACAATCACAACGGACATACAGAATTGGACTGTTTCACAATCCAAAGGGCTGGTAGCGGACCTCACAGCAGATATAACGGCAGTGAAAAACGCAGGCGCGAATGGATACGCGATTTTCACATACGAGTCCCTGAGGAAAGCTACTGGGTCAAACCTGGCTGACCTCAGCAAGAAGATTGGGTATTAAGAGCGACGGGAGATCCTTCATCGGACAGATTCCTGCGGGTACGAGCGAAACGGACAGCAATAAAAGAAGATACGGACCCATATTGCCTCATGAAAGCAGCCCTTTTCGTATTTGCATTTCTAATTCTGGCCGGGTGTTTTGTGTGGCCGGAAGGTTGGGACCGGGCGGATAATCTAAGGCTGAGATACTCCCCGTCCGGCCAGATTTCCCTCGGAAGCACGAATGGCATTTCGCTTTACGACCAGAATCTTATTCAAACCGGATCGTTTGGCGGTATCAGATGCTACCATATGGATGATTTCATTTGGTTGACCCAAAGTTCTGTAATTTCCGCTTACGAAAAATCTGGCCAATGCAACGGATCGGGATTCTACATCATATCCTGGGACAATCGCATTGCTGCCCGAAACATCACCCTTCCGCCTCCGGATGCCGGCCCCGCGGGCTATAATCCTGTCTTGAGTGTTTCGAATGACTCGAAATTCATCGCTTTAACTTATGAAAATTACAATTATAGCCAGGAGCAATCCTTCGGTGGTTTCTATCTTATCAGCACGGATAATCTGTCCGTGATCAGCAATGTCCAGACTTCTGGCTATCCAAAAACCCATTTCAGTCCAGATGGAAAATATTTGGGCGTTTTGATCCCATTCACCGCCATATCAATTTATTCAATCCCAGGTGAAATTTTAAAAAATAATTTTTCAACGGTAGGCGCAGAAGATTTCGGGTGGCTAAACGACACCGATATGCTTTTACTGGAGAATTCAAGGATAGTCTCGGTCGACCCGTTTAACCAATCCGACCTGGGCAAATTACGGTATGACGTGAACTGCAACCAGCTTGTCGGATATTATTGCTCGCTGAATCAGATTGAAGTCTCCCCAAATGGAAGATATGTTGCAGTAGGTGGGAGCTATGCAGTAAATGAAGATTCTTGCCATGTGGCGCCTGGAGGCGTGTACCCCTGTTCCGAAGGTTTCATAGCTGTGGTAGATCTCGAAAAAAATGCCACCGTTTTCTGGAATCAGGGGGGCCAGGCACATGATAACTCGGCTGTTTTTGATTGGTCGCCGGATGGAAACGAGCTCGCTTACACCTTTGATGGGAGTATCTTCAAGCAGAAAATAAGCGGCTAGACATCCGCCAGAGTGTCACTCAAAACGCTTTATACAGCACGCAGTAAGGTTTGAAAGTACTTTCACACGAGCAGGCCGGTTTGTCCTAAATTTTGCTGAAACTCCGTTCGCTCGCTCAGTTCGTTCCCGAGCACGAATACAAACTACGTCAGTCCTAGCCGTCCCGTCTCCTCCTGGAGCTGCTCCTTATCGTCCGACGTTTCGGGCAATGGGGCACGGCAATGTTGGCCGGCAACATTGCGGCCGAAGCATCGGCTGCGATTGCCTTGTTGCTACGGCAACATGAATGTCTCCTGCCGCAGGATATGACAATCATGATAAGGCAACGAATATATGATTTGCCTCGCTTCTATCCGCATGCTTCAAGAGAAATCCTGCGGTATGGTTGTTTTCCGGGAGGCCTCAGGCAGGCGCTTTTATCTCCTCCTGCATTATGAGGAAGGCCACTGGGATTTCCCCAAAGGCCATGCCGAGGAAGGCGAGAGCGAAACCGCCACGGCGCTGCGGGAACTCGAGGAGGAGACCGGCATCAAGGATGTAACATTCGTCCCTTTCCGTGAGCGCATCGAGTATTTCTATACGAACAAGGGAAAGAAAATACACAAAGAGGTCTATTTCTTCCTGGCGCGTACCTCGGCTTCGGATGTGAAGCTTTCCTACGAGCATATCGGTTTCGAATGGCTCGCATACGATGATGCGCTCGGAAGGCTGACATTTCAGAACGCGAAAGACGTCCTGATAAAGGCCGAGAGGGCCCTGCAGGCGTGAGGGATGCATGAGGAAGTGATTTATTCCTTGCCTTCATGTTCAATCCGGTGATCCAATGCAAAAAGTTACGTTGAAGCACATCGGCGCGGTATCGCTCGGCCGACTGCTCGCGATCTGGTCCTTTGTTTTCGGACTCATCTGCCTTGTCTTGTGGGGCCTTCTCTCCCTCATCCTCACCCTAGTCGGAGTCGCAGCCGGAGGCAACATCGTGCAGATAATCATCGGCCTGGGTATAAGCGTGGTGTTCGGTGTGCTCGGCCTCATCGTCATGGCGATAGTGATGTTCATCGTAGGCGTGTTGACCGCGACGATCTACAACATCATCCTCGGCGTCGGCGGTGGAATTGACCTGGATTTCCAGGAACGCGCCTGAATCTTCACCTGATTTTTCTTTTTATTTCCAATTTCTGCTTTCCAGCGCTTTCCAGGATACATATTCTTAAAGCGTCGGTGATTAGAACGGTCATGAAACTGACCTTCAACGGCGCTGCCGGAATAGTGACGGGTTCGTGTTATCTGCTCGAAGCCGCAGGAACGAAGATCCTCATCGACTGCGGGATGTTCCAGGGTCCGAAAGAGATAACCAGACTGAATTACGAGCACTTCAGCTTCGATCCCAAAAAGATATCTCATCTCCTGCTCACCCATGCGCACATTGACCACTGCGGGCTCATACCCAAACTGGTCAGGTCAGGATTCAGGGGCACGATAATCGCCACTTCTCCGACCGTGCAGCTGGCCAAGATAATGCTCGAGGATTCTGCCACTGTCAACAAGGAAGAGACCGAGCAGGAGAACAGGCGACGCCTCAGAGAGGGCCTTCAGCCCAGGAAACCGCTTTATACGCACGAGGACGTGAAGGTGTGCCTGCATTTCTTCCATCATCTCGGCTACAACCGGCCGCATGCGCTTACAGACAGGATCAAGGTCACTATGCGGGATGCCGGACACATCCTCGGCTCTGCGATGGTGGAATTGTCTGTGACAGAGGGCAGGAAAACCACCAAGCTGCTTTTCTCGGGAGACATGGGGCAGGGAGGCACGCCTCTGGTGGATGACCCGGCGATAATACAGGATGCGGATTACATGCTGCTGGAATCCACTTACGGCAGCCGCACGCATGGCCTCGTGGCAAGCAGGCAGGAGAGCCTTTCGCGGGAGGTCAAGGATACCTTCAAGAGGGGAGGGATGCTCATGATACCCTCTTTCGCAGTGGAACGGACGCAGGAGATATTATACTACCTTCACAGGATGGAGCGGGACGGAACCCTTCCGGATGAAAACGTCTTCCTCGACAGCCCGCTCGCGATAGAAGCTACGAGAGTCTTCAATGCGAACATGGATCATTTCTCGCACGCGCTCAGGAAAGAGTTCCGGGAGCCATTCACGTTCAGGAAACTGAAGTTCCTCAAGACCATAGACGACTCGCAGACCTTGAACGATTATCGCAGGCCATGCATAGTGATCGCAGGTAACGGCATGTGCACCGCAGGCAGGATAAAGTTCCACCTAAAGCACCATCTCTGGAACCACCAGAACACGGTTCTTTTCGTAGGATATCAAGCCGAAGGAACGGTCGGGAGGCTGATACTGGACGGAGCCAGGAAGGTGAAGATGATGGGCCTTGAGCTGGCTGTGAAGGCCAAGGTGCGGCACATAGACAGCTTCTCCTCGCATATAGACGCGAATGGCATGATAAGATGGCTCGGCCGCATCAGGAAAAGGCCCAGGCGGATTTTCATCGTCCACGGGGAAGAGTCTTCGGCCAGAGAGCTGGAATACCGGCTGAAAAGGGCGGGATACAAGACGCACGTCCCGATTCTCGGGGAGACTGTAGAGATCGGATAAGAAATCAGATAATGATTGGATGGTGCTCCTGTCGGCACTTCCTGGAGGGTGCATCAAGACAAGTGGCGACGCCTTCAGCCTGTCCTGATATATCTCAGCGCATCCCTCGCAGCATCCACAAGATCCTCATACGCCTCATGCATGTGCGGATCACGGATGATGTCGTTCAGGAGCGGTATCGCCTCGGCCATCCGGTGCTTCATTATTATCATGACCGCTTTCAGTCGATCCCTGCTTCCTGAATCATTGTCATCGAGCGTGGCGATCAGGACCTTCTTGTCGACAGGGCTCAACGAGTCCTTCTCATCGATCGCGGCCAATGTTATTGGAGGGGCTGGTCTTACCGGCTCCGGCTGGTATACCATACCTTTCGAATCAGGTTCATTCACGATCTTGAACCATCTTTGCACCGGCACCCAAGGGGGCGGCCAGATGGAGAGCCCGCCCACAGTGCGCAGATCCTCCTTCGGGATCGGCTCGGTTCTAATGCGTTCGGTGCGCTTGCGGGCATCAGCCAATAGCGCTCCTTCACCGATAAGTTTTTCAGCTTCCCAGCCTGCCGGAGTCTTGGCTTCGGGAAGCCTGGCGATATACCGGCGCGCCCTTCCTTCCGCGTCAGTAGGGATAGTCTCTTTGGCTTCCCTCTCGCTTTTCTCCCACGCCCTGTAATCCTCTTTAGTGGGCCTCACTCCCAGGGTCAGATTGAACCGCGCATCGGGTTCTAACGGATTCCATATCCCCAATCTGATCCGTTTGGGTTCTTTGTCAGTGGGATTGGATGGCGGCTGCGTTGCTTCAGGGGCTTTCGTGGCTTCCGGGGCTTCCGATGAGACAGGGGCCTCTGCTTTAGGGGAGGATTGCGGGGAGGACGGCTTTTTTCTCAACTTTAACGCGGATGGCGGAAACGGGCCAGACATGGAGTAAGTCTGGGTGACATCGGTTTGGGGGCTGTCCTGAACGTGTGTCCTGGTGCTGGAATAGCCGAGCCTGCATCCCAGGCTATAGATCATGATCCGCAACTTGTCTCTGGCATCAGGGTCATCCTCGCTTGTATAAGCCTTGAATAGCGAGTTCGCGGCTGCGATGCGTTGCTTGGAATCCCATGCGTAGCCGATCCCGATATCGTGTATGGTTTGCGCGGCCGCCAACCTGCGCTCCTTTGAAGCGCTATCCGAGAGCACCGTCCTCTCAAGGTCCTGAATCTGAACGATGGGATCCTGGGGGGCCGCGCTTTTCATTTTAGTCTGGGCCATCGGATTCTATTCGCATGCCAAGGTTAAAAATTCAAGAGGTCCGGAGGTGCGTATTTCCAGGACAGGCCGGTCATTTCTCATCCAGGAAAAGGACGTCGTCATAGGGGTGCCGGTAAAGCGGGGCTTTCAGCCTCTTCTGGTCGAGCACGTGGCCTATCATGCCGATGCTACGCGCCAGCACGAAGAGCCCGTTGAGATATCCTATGTCGATTATCTCCTTCATCTCCTCCTCGCTGAAAGCGCCGCAGCTCGACATCAGATCCACGAAAAGGATCCCTATGCAGCCATCCACGTTCAGTATGAGGTTGTTCGCCTTCTTGAGCGTCTCCTGCTCGACCGCGAGGGCGAAATCTAGGTATTTCGTGCTCGGGAAGTTCTTTTTGGCATATGCTTTGAGCAGCTCGACCCTGTTATCGGGGTTCTTGGCGCTCTTGACCCTGTGGCCGATACCCGGTATCAGGATATTCTTGCGCTTCATCTCCTCCACGAACTGCTCCGCGCTCATTCCGCGGTCGCGCGCATCCTTGAAGTATCTCGCCGCATCGTCTATCGCGCCGCCGAAACGCGGGCCGATGGTGAGCATGCCGCTGGCGAGAGACGAGACCAGGTCCTTGCCTGCGCGGGACGCGACTATGGCGTTGTGCGCGCCCGAGACGCACGGGCCGTGGTCAGCGGCTATCATGAGCACGAGCTCGATGAAACGCGAGCCGTATTTCGGAAGGCTTTTCTTGAACCACAGGAGCGATATCACGTCGCCGAGCGAGCGGTTCTCCTCAACTATCCTGCCTATCGGAACCCCGGCGTAGGTCACCTCGTCCCCGCGGTCATCGGAAACCGTGCATATGAAATTGGTCGATCTCCGCACCTTCCCTGCCTTGAGCGCTTCCCCGTAATCCGCCGGGAGCGCAGGCGGCTCGACATCCTTGGCGGGGGTTATCACGCCCTTCTTCACTAGATCCGCATAGGTGCCCGCGATTACCTTATCGTAATCCTCGAAAGACTGCGGTACGATGATGCCCGCTTCACGCAGCGCCTTGTTCTTGGCCTGCGCGGTCTCCATCTGCGCCCCGCTCTTGGCTCCGGCGTGCCCGAACTGCACCTCTGTCGGGAACACCCTGGCGCACGTACCTGTGACCCACGCCACGAGCGGTTTTTTTATCAACCCTTTCTTCTTCGCCTCGACCACGTCGTACTCGTCCCTGCCTCCGAGCTCTCCGAGCATGACGGTCATCTTCACCTGCGGCATCATCTCGAAGCGCAGCACATGGTCGAGCAGGGTGGTGCCTGGGAATGCGTCCCCTCCGATCGCGATCCCTTCATACAATCCGTCGGTCGTCATGCCGAGCATGTGGTACATCTCATTGGAAAGGCCGCCTGATTTGGACACGAATCCGACAGAGCCCGGCCTGTACAGCTTGCTCTCGATGATGTTATCGACTGTCCCTGCGGTGTTGGCTACCTTGAACGCGCCTGCCTGTATGGCGCCTACGGTGGCAGGCCCGATGATGCATTTGCCCATCTTCCTCGAGAGCGCGATGAGCTCCCTGGCCTCCCGCTCAGGCACGCCCTCGGCTATGATGACGATGGTCTTTATGCCTGGCTGCGAGAGCGCCTTGAGCGACGAGGCGTACGCGCTCCTGAATGAAGCGAAGTTGATGAAGACGTCCGCTTTCGGGTGCTTCTTCACCGCCTCTTCGGTCGTAGGATAGATGGGGAGGAGTATCTCCTTGGTACCAAAGAATGCCTTATGGAGCCCGCTCGATCCGGGCTCTATGAGCGCAGCTACGCTCGGCGTTTCCCTCCTGCAGATGTAATCGAAATCGAGCATGCGCTGGACCGCGTTCGCCTTGAAATTGTATATCAATGCCTGCGTATCCCTTGAGAATAGTTGTGCGTTCTCCATGCTATCCACCTTTTTTCACGTACTCTATCGCCATGGGCACGATCTTGGTCATGTGCGTCTGCGGCCCGAAAACCTCTATCCGGATCCCTATCTCATGCCCGAGATCCTGCATCATCTTCAGGCCTGCCTGGTAGTTCGGCCCCCCGCGTCTCACGTATATGCGTATCCCGGCCTTCTTCATCCTGTCCTTGTATTCCCTGATCGCCATGATTATGCCCTTGAACGTGCTCGCCACATCCGTGAAGTTGGCTATGCCGCCTCCGATGATGAGCGCCTTGTTCCTGCCGTCCGTTTTTCTCGTGGCGAGGTCGAGGATTGTCTTGGCATAGAGGTATGTCTCCTCGGTGTTGGGATTGCCGCTGTACTCTCCGTAATTGGCGAGCTCTGCGTCCATGCCCAGATCCACTATGGTGTCGGAGTATATCACGCTCGCGCCACCGCCGGCCACCATGGTCCATATCCTGCCCTCGGGATTCAGTATCGTCAGCTTCAGCGATGAACCGCTCCGATCGTCAAGCTCGGCGATGTATTCCTCCTCAGGATACAATCTCCTTCCGAAAGGCCTGGGGAATTCGATATCCCCCCATTTTTTCTCATCCTTGAAGGAAGCAGTATCGTCAAGCTCTCCCCGCGCATCGAGCGGGTAGGGGTTTCCTTGCTCGTCGAAGGTGAACGGGTTGAATTCCAGCAGGGTGAAATCAAGATCCTTGTATATCCTGAATGCCGCGAGCATGAACTGCGCGGTCTTGTCACGCTTTTCCGCAGGCAAGCCTGTGGCGCTCATGATGGCCTTTTCAATCCCGCCTGCCGTCGGCTCGGTCCCGATTGGCACATTGATGTGGACCATCCGGTCCCAGTTCTCCTCTATGCCCATGCCTCCCTTATCTGAGAAATTAAGGGTGTCGTGGTCCCTCTGGGGTGTTATCGAGAAATAATACTCCTCCTTGTGGGGGATGAACGGCTCCACGATGAAGTGCGTCACGACTCCTTTCGTCTTCCCGACCTCGACCTCCTTGTTCATCCTCTGCTTCACGAATGCCTTCACATCATCCCATGACGCATCTAGCAGCAGCAGGTTGCTCTTACCCCTCTTGCCGAAGAGCATGTCTGGTTTGGCGACGAGCCTGGTCTTCCTGAGCCATGGGTTATCCACGGCGAGCTTCTCGATATCCGTTGCCGGGGTTATCTGCACGCACCTGAACGCATACTTCGCCTTCCCATCGCTCATCCGCTCGAGATTGGCAGCGAGCAACCTCTTTGAATCATATTCCCGTATCTTGCGCCTCGCCATAGAGAATCCTCCTCCCTGATATCCAGCTCAGTAATGAAAATGAAGAATCGGCCGGATCAACCGGCCTACCCCCCTCTCACATCCGGTTGATTATCTCCTGGCCGAACTCCGAGCACTTCACTTCCTTCGCGCCCTTTTCCATCTGCCGTGCGAGGTCATAGGTGACTGTTCCAGACTTGATAGCGCCTGCGATCCCCTTCTTCACGAGCGCTGCAGCCTCCGGCCATTTGATATATTCGAGCATCATCATGCCCGAGAGTATCGAAGAGCCTGGGTTCACCTTGTCCTGGCCCGCGTGCTTGGGAGCCGTCCCGTGCGTGGCCTCGAAGAGCGCGAAGCCGTTCATGTAGTTGATGTTCGCGCCTGGCGCCATGCCCAGGCCGCCCACCTGCGCTGCGCACGCGTCGGATATGTAATCGCCGTTCAGGTTCATGGTGGCGATGACGTCATATTCATCCGGCCTGAGCAGGAGCTGCTGGAACATGGCGTCCGCGATGCGGTCGTTGATGAGTATCTTGCCTGCCGGCATCTTGCCGCCGAACTTCTCAGCCACCTCGGCCTCCGTGACTGTCTTGTCCGCGAACCTCTCCTTGGCCACCTCGTAGCCCCATTCGCGGAATCCTCCTTCGGTGAATTTCATGATGTTGCCTTTGTGCACCAGGGTCACGGACCTGCGCTTGTTGTCTATCGCGTACTGTATCGCAGCTGCGACGAGTCTCTTGCTGCCGCTGACAGAGATCGGTTTTATGCCTATGGCAGAATCATCCCGGATCTTCTTGCCCATCTCCTTGTTGAGGAATTCCAGCACCTTCTTGCATTCGTCAGTGCCCTGCTTCCATTCGATGCCTGCATAGACGTCCTCGGTGTTCTCACGGAATATGATGACATCCAGCTTCTCCGGCTCCCTGACAGGTGCCGGAGTTCCGGGGAAATAGCTCACCGGCCTCACGCAGCAGTAGAGGTCCATGACCTGCCTCATCGTGACGTTCAGGCTCCTGTGGCCTCCACCCACCGGTGTGGTCAGCGGGCCCTTGATAGATACCAGGTGGTCCTTCATCTGCTGTATAGTCTCATCCGGAAGATAGGTCCCGAGCTTCTTGAAAGCTTCCTCGCCGGCACTGAGCTTCTTCCAGGATATGCTTCTCTTGCCGCCATATGCTTTCCGCACCGCGGCATCAAGCACTTTCATCATGACCGGAGTGACGTCTACCCCGACTCCGTCCCCTTCCAGATACGGGATTATCGGATTGTCAGGCACGACCAGCTTCCCATTCCTGTACGTTATCTTCTTGGCTTCCATAGCAGTCACCGTTTTGTCCTTGCATGGTAAATTTGATAATTTACCATGGCGCACAAATTTTTGTGAAAATTTGTGCAGTCTATGTTTTCTCGATCATTTCTCGCTTCTATTTATCATTTCTTTTTATTCACGACGTGGTTTATCTCGCCGCCATCGAGCAGGACTTCCACCGCCCTTCCCGAGACATCCGCTAGCGCATTGAACTTGAATCCCTTGGTGGTGTCCGAGACCGTGACGACCCCCTTGCCAAGCGCATCGCGCATGCCCGTTATCTCAAGCATATCGCCCTGACCGATCCTCTCGTAATCCGCGGGATTCTCGAACGTGAGCGGCACTATGCCGAAATTGACGAGGTTGCCCTTGTGTATCCTGGCCCAGCTCTTGGCGATCACTGCCTTCACGCCGAGGTACAGCGGGGCTATGGCCGCGTGTTCCCTGCTCGAGCCCTGCCCGTAGTTCTCGCCGCCGATGATGAACCCGCCGCCCTTCTCCTTCGCCCTTTTCGGGAACGCGGGGTCCACCTGGGAGAACACGAACTCGGATATGGCCGGGATGTTGCTGCGCAGCGGCAATATCTGCGCTCCGGCAGGCATGATGTGATCGGTCGTGACGTTGTCGCCCACCTTGATGAGCACCTCCTTTTTGACCTCATCATCAAGCGGCTTCATCTGCGGCAACGGCTTGATGTTCGGGCCCCTGATTATCTCTATTCTCGAGCCGCCGGACGGAGGTGGCACCAGTATCATGGAATCATCCACTATCGGCTTCTCGTGCGGGATGACGGGATATTTACCGAGTTTTTCCGGGCTCATGAACTCGCCCTTGAGCGCAGCAGCGACCGCAACTTCGGGGCTGCACAGGTATGCCTTCGCATCCTTGGTGCCGCATCTTCCTTCGAAGTTCCTGTTGAACGTGCGCACGGTCACGCCGCCGCTGCGGGGAGCCTGGCCCATGCCTATGCACGGCCCGCACGCCGACTCGAGGATCCTCGCGCCTGCGGAGATGAGGTCGGCGAGCGCCCCGTTCCTGGCGATCATGGAATACACCTGCCGCGATCCCGGGAGCACGCAGAAAGAGACCTCGGGATGGACCTTCTTCCCCCTGAGCAGGCTCGCCGCGACCATGAGATCCCTGAACGACGAATTGGTGCAGGAGCCGATTATCACCTGGTTCACTTTCGTGCCCTCGAGCTCCTTGACTGTTGCGACATTCCCCGGGCTGTGGGGTTTCGAGACCAGCGGCTCGATATGCGAGAGGTCGAGCTCTATTATCTCGGCGAAATCCGATTCGGAATCATGCGCGAGCGCGACCCACTGGTCCGCGCGCTCCTGGGACTTCAGGTACTCCTTCGTGACCTCGTCCGAGGGGAATATGGAGGTCGTCGCCCCGAGTTCGGCGCCCATGTTCGTTATGGTCGCTCTCTCGGGCACGCTCAGCGTCTTCACGCCCTCGCCGAAATACTCGAAAACCTTTCCGACCCCGCCGCTGACGTCCAGCCTGCGGAGCATCTCGAGTATGACGTCCTTGGCCGACACCCATGGCCTGAGCCTGCCCTTGAGCCTCACCCCGACCACTTTCGGCGTATTGAGGTAGAACGTGCCTCCGCCCATGGCGAGAGCGACATCAAGCCCTCCGGCGCCTATGGCCAGCGAACCCACGCCGCCAGCGGTCGGCGTGTGCGAATCAGAACCGAGCAGCGTCCTGCCTGGCCTTGCGAACCTCTCGAGATGGACCTGGTGGCAGATGCCGTTCCCCGCGCGCGAATACAATATCCCGTATCTGGCTGCGACGCTGCGCAGATAATCATGGTCGTCCGCGTTCTTGAAATCGGTCTGCAGCATGTTGTGATCCACGTATGAGACGGATAGTTCGGTGGCGACTTTCGGAAGCCCCATGGCCTCGAATTCCAGGTATGCCATGGTCCCGGTCGCGTCCTGCGTGAGCGTCTGGTCTAACTTGATACCTATCTCCTTCCCGACCTCGTATTTACCATCCTTCAGATGCGCCTTCAAGATTTTTTCAGTGACCGATGCCATCAAATCATCCCTTCCCGCGCGTTTTCCGTTCGGCTGGATAAATAAAGATAATAAAATCAGAATCGAGTATCACCAACATGTTTAAAAAAAGGCATCATGGGCATGCATCGATTTCGTCTATTGTCGTCAACAGCGGATACCGTCTTCAGGTGAATACAGCCAGCCTGGCCAGATCGACCTTCAGTTCTCCGGTGCAGTTTTCCGTGCCCTCTATCAGGCTATTGACCAGCCTGGGGTCGAAGCTGCCCTTTGCATATACGCATGTCATATTCTTGCCCTCGAGCAGGTTTTTCATCTCCTGGCTCTCGTTGTCGTCCAGCTTCACCATGGTTTTCGTGAATGCACAGTCAGTGGAGGTTTCATAGTGCATCACGCCGAAGTCTTCCTTGACAGTAATGTTGGTGCTGTTGCAGTCGTTTGCAGCCGCTATGAAGCATGCCTTGTCGCTGCACGCAGTGGCATGTTCAGCAGTTGGGTTCTGGGGGGTCGGAAGCATTGAGCAGCATCCAGCCATCAGGAAAGCGAACAGGATAAGGTATCTTGACATGCGTATCATCCTCATTTGAACTTGATGTCCAGGGCGCTCAGCACATCCCCGTTCTTGTCGAATAATGACATGGCCACTAGGCCTACCATTAGCCGGTTTCGCTGATCCGAGGTGAGCGTAGATACATCGACACCGCCGATGGATTTCAGTTCCTTGACTTCGTTCCCGACATGCTGCACGACCTTGCTTGTGTCTGGCGTCGGAGCGCTCTGCAGGCCAAGACCGGACTGGACACCCGTCCTGATCGTCTGTGCCTGGATGTCAGAAATCTTGCCCAAAGCCTTGTCCATATACGCCTTATACTCATCATAGTTGCCCTGGCTCTTTCGTAACTCTGCCATGTCCCAGTTGGCTTGTACATTGCCCGGGTCCGTACTAAGGATGGCCTGGTACCTGGTTTCTATGCCAGCTTCGGCCTTGTCGATCTCGTCATGCACAATCGCCATTTGCCTCGGGTTGTTTTCCCTCACAATCTTAGCGTAACCCTCTTCGGCACTGTCAGGAGGGAACCAGCCGTATGAGCGCTCCACCTCTTCCATCAGTTGAGCCTCGCGCTGCCGGAGAAGCAAGTCATTGTCCAGATCCTGGCGTGCACTGACAAGCTGGACAGCCAATGGCGTTGGCGGCGGTGCCGGAGGCGATCCAACCACGCATGCGCCATTGACGCAGGCCTTGCCTGAATTGCAATCCGAATCACTTGTGCAGACGCCCTGGGTCTGGGTGGGGACGCATAAGCCGTTGACGCAGCTGCTTGTCGTGTTGCAGTCCAGGCCTGATCGGCAGGTTCCAGGAAGTAGGGGGCAGCCTTCTGCGCTGCTTCCAGCCAGTCTCGTGGATCCGCTGCAGGAACCATCAGAGCCGCTATACTCCCAGGTGTATCTTGCGGCAAATGCAGAGCAGTCGGTCGTGAAATAAACATCATAATCCGATAAAGTCGAAGATCCGGGCGGGTCAGACACTCTTCTGCCTGCTATATGCAGTATGTTGTTGGAAATAAAAGTTCCGGTTGCAGGCCCGTGGCCTACATCGCCCATAGTAGCGGTGGAACCGCTGAAGTCTACCGGAACATCATAATCATTGGTTAAAACCGGCCCCTGGCAATCGCTTTGGTCTTCAGTGACGGTTACGCGCCATTGGCTGGTTCCAGTATATTTAGACCAGTCCCACGGGGCTGGGCTGGCTTCGGCATTTACGATCGAAATCAGGAATAGTGCTGAAATAGCCAAGGTAGCGAACCTGATCATGGTCTGGCTTCTTGGGCAAGGTTTTTAATTTACCTTGGCCGCGTACATCTTCTAATATTCGTAGCATCTGCCGTCTGTACCTAAATATTCCCCTGAACCGCAGCTCAGGCATTGCCCATTGTAGCATATCGAATCGCCCGTACAATAGGTATTATATCCACACGCCGGGTGGCACCATCCATCATCTCCATAAATATAGCCTGAGTTGCATGGATTCTCGACATGGCATCTGCCGTCTGTACCCAGGTATTCTCCCGAACCACAGCTCATGCATTCTCCATTATAGCATATTGCATCTCCGGTGCAATAGGTATTATATCCGCATTCTGGATGGCATAAGTTATCGTTCCCATAAACATAGCCAGCATTGCAAGGATTCTCAGAATGACACCTGCCATCAGTGCCAAGGTACTCCCCGGAACTGCAGCTCATGCATTGTCCATTGTAGCATTCAGCATCTCCTGTGCAGTAAGTGCCTGAACCGCACTCAGGGTGGCATAGCTCATCATCCCCATAAACATAGCCAGCATTGCAAGGATTCTCAGAATGACACCTGCCATCAGTGCCAAGGTACTCCCCGGAACTGCAGCTCATGCATTGTCCATTGTAGCATTCAGCATCTCCTGTGCAGTAAGTGCCTGAACCGCACTCAGGGTGGCATAAAGCATCAGTTCCGTAAACTTGGTCCTTCGGACAGGTTACATCATCGGGATGCTCAGGATAACAATTTCCATCAATGCCTAAGTATTGTCCAGCATCACAGCTCAGGCATTGCCCATTGTAGCATTGTGAATCTCCGGTACAATACATCCCTGATCCGCACTCAGGATGGCATAAATCATCGGTTCCGTAAACATCGCCCCCTGGGCAGGTGATATTGCCGCTTTCAGCATAACATTGTCCATCTATAGCAAGATAAAAGCCAGGCGAACAAGTCAGGCATTGATTATCGAAGCATTGCGAATCTCCAGTGCAATATCCCTTGCCGCATTGTTCGTGGCATAGGCTGTCATCGCCAAGGACATATCCATCGAGACAGGTGAGATTTCCGCCATACGGATAGCATTTCCCATCTATAGCAAGATAAAAGCTAGGCGAACAGGTCAGGCATTGATCTCCGAAGCATTGCGAATCTCCAGTGCAATATCCCTTGCCGCATTGTTCGTGGCATAGATTATCCGAGCCTAAGAGATAATCACTCGGGCAGCGGATCGTATTGCCGGTTTTAGTGCCTGGATCTGTTTTAGTGGTGCCGGCCGGGGTTCTTTTGCCATTCTCAGTCGGGTTTTCTACTCTGACCAGGGTCTGATCGCACTGCGATCTTGAAACCGAATCAACAGCGCACACACCGAAGCTATATTCGCCTGCCCTGGATGGAGTCCCTACCAGATGTCCATTGACATCAACGATCATGCCCATCGGCGGGGCGCCATTCCTGAATGTGTCAGACTGGAAATGGTACGGAGGCGTCCCTCCGCTGACCCGTGCGATCAAATTGATATCACATGAGGCATTAACCCGACACCTGCCAGGAACGGTGAAAGTGATCTGGATCGGATTCGCGGTTATCGTGATCTGCACCTGAGCGGTTGTTGTCTTTCCTTCACTGCTATTCATTGATATGGTGAAAGTTTCTGGCAGTATGCTTTCCGTTGACCCAGAAGCCAGCAATGGGGCAGTGCCTTCGAGCGTGCAATTATCGAATGCGAATCCTTTCGGTATGGTTCCAAATACAAATGCGCATGCGACCGGTTTGGTGCCATCAGGCAATAGCATCTGAGAGCTGGCTTTTTGCCCCTCATAGAACTGTGGATTGAGTGACGCAGTTGTATTATTGGGGGCAGGATTGACATTAGCACAACCGAATAGTAAGAGCAGGGCAAATGACAAAATAATAAAAAGACATTTTTTGTCTTTCATGAGCCGTATTCTTAGGTGCTAATTAATATGTTTTTTGTCTGTGTCTATATAAGATAAAGGACGTGCGATGTCGAGGGTCATTTAGCAAAAATAAATGGGCCCGATGAGATTTGAACTCATGACCTTTCGATCGCCAACGCCTTGGCGACACGTCCAAGGCATTATCAGTCGAACGCTCTAGCCTGGCTGAGCTACGGGCCCTTATCTGAATTAAGAATAAAAATGATTGTCAGTTCAGTTTTAAACGGTTTCCCATCGGGCGAGACGTTTTATTGCTTACCGCCCATCTTAATACGATGAAAATCGCCATATTCTCAGACCCTCACTTGGGCTATGCCAGGTTCGAGGAGGACTCCTATGTCCAGGCCGAGAAAGCCATAATCAGCGCTTCGGAGAAAGCGGATCTTATACTGTGCGCCGGAGACATCTTCGACACCAAAATCCCGAAACTCGAGACGCTCAAGCGGGCGGTCGAGATCTTCAGGAAGGCCCGCGTCCCGATCTACGCCATCCACGGAAACCACGAGAGGCGCCCCAAGGACATGGTCAATCCCGCGCAATTGCTCGCTGCGAGCACGGAGATGAAACTGCTGCATGGTGAATCCGCGGTCTTCGAGAAAGACGGCCGGAAGATGCAGGTGCTCGGCATCGGCAGCGTGCCGGAGGAGTATGCCGCAGAAGCGATCAGGAGGACCATGGAAAGATTCGTGAAAGAACCCGGCGCGTTTTCGGTGCTGATGATCCACCAGACGATAAAGGAGCTCCTGCCCGGAGGCGAGGATGAGCTTTCCCTCGACTACCTCGAAACGCTGCCCTTCGACCTCATAGTGAACGGCCACATACACGAGACTGGGGTGAAACTCAGCGGAAAGTTCATCATGCCCGGAAGCACGGTGATAACGCAGCTCAAGGAAGACGAAGCCAAGGGCAAGGGGTATTTCCTGTATGACACCGAGGCGAGGAAGGCTGAGTTCGTTGAGATCGGTTCGCGGCCGTTCTTCTACGAGGTCATGAGATTCGATGGCACGGGGGTGCAGGAGATACGGGAAGGCGTGCTTAAGAGGATCAGCGGGATCAAAAAAAACCATCCCGAAGCGATCATCTCGATAAGGATCGAGGGCGCGTCCAAAGACGGTGCGTCATGTCCGGACATCAATCTCGAGGGTTACCAGGGCGTATTCATAGACAACCGGATCAGCTCCGATGGCCTGGGAGCGAAGCTCGCGAAGATAAGGGAGAGCAGGGAGACGAGCATGAGCGCCAAGGAGCTTGCACTGAAGGAGCTGGATGGCAAGACAGCGGGGAAGATAACGATGTTCGATGGCTCGGAATTGTTCGAGAAACTCGTTTCCGGGGCGGATGATACGCTCGCGTACCTTGAGAAACAGTATAAAAAGGATAACAAGTAAATTCATTCATTCGCAGGGACATTGCTGGTCGGCAATCCGACCATCAGCCCCTGCATTCGCTTCGCTCATGCAGGGACATCGCTGGTCGGCGTCCTCGCGAACGACGATTCGTTCGCGGGGCCCATTGTTCCATTGGAACAATAGGGTCCGACCATCCGTCCCTGCTCGCATTCGCTCGCGCAGGGACAATGCTGGTCGGCGTTCCGACCATCAGCCCCTGCATTCGCTTCGCTCATGCAGGGATGACAGAGCCCGGTCAAATGTGATGCGCTTAGGAGGGCTTTTTGGCTGATGTTTTTCTTATGCCAAAAACCCCGGAAAAAGGCATGAAACAAGCTTCATGCCATAAGAAACGCATTGGTTTAGTACCTGCGCAGGTTCAAATCCTGCTCCCTGCAATCTTGCTCAGCATCAGTTCACTAACTGAACGGCATAAAAATGCCGATATCAGCACAAGGCCATAAATACCTCAAAAGCGGGAGATGGTAGGTATGGTTGGTGAAATTGATCTATACAATTACCCGCGAAGATTGGAGCTCGGTATAAAGAAAATGAACGAGGATGAACTGGTCTGTGATGAGAATAAAGAAGCCATAATCTCTTTTTCCAAGGTAAGGCTGGCAAAGGGTTCAAGTCATGGTAGGGTGGCAAAAGTCATCTATTGCCTGCGGTTTATGTGCCACTGGCTGAAAAAGCCGTTTAGTCAAGCGACGAAAGATGATTTGATCGGCTTGATAGGAGAACTTGAGGGCAATAATCATTATTCGGAATTCACGAAATACGACTACAAGATCGTTCTCAAGATGTTTTTCAAGTGGTTCAAAGGCAACGACGAAGAATTCCCAACAGAGATTAAGTGGCTAATGCCCAGGTTGAAAAACGAAAATCACAAGCTTCCTGAAGACCTTTTAACCGAGGATGAAATCTTAAGGATGGCAAATGCAGCAAATCATCCGAGAGATAAGGCGATTATCCTAGTTTTATATGAAACCGGCTGCAGGATTGGCGAATTGCTCACTTTGAAAATCAAACACGTGCATTTTGACCAATATGGCGCTGTCCTGAGAGTATCTGGAAAAACAGGCGACAGACGAGTAAGAATCATCAGCTCAGCGCCGACTTTAGCCTCCTGGATCGATATTTACGAAAGGGCAAAAGATTCCGAAGCTCCGCTTTGGTGCCCACGTACTGCAAACCAGAACTTGAGAAAGAATGGAGTTCGGTTTCTTGATCATCGTTCGGTTTATGAAATGCTGAGGTCATTAGCCAAAAAAGCAGGTGTCAATAAGAAAATCTACCCTCATCTCTTTAGGCATTCCCGTGCTACTGCTTTGGCAGGGAAACTCACGGAGGCACAGATGAAAGAATACTTCGGTTGGGTGCAAGGTTCGGATATGGCAGCGACGTATGTCCATCTTTCTGGTAGAGATGTCGATGATGCCTTATTGAAGTTGCATGGTCTCGGCAAGGAGAATCAGCAACAGGAGGACAAAATGAAGGTCAGGATTTGCCAACGTTGTAAGGAGCAGAACTCGCCGATTGCCAAGTTTTGTATCCGCTGCGGATTGCCCTTAGATGCTGATTTTATCGCAAAGATTGAAACCGAGCGAGAAAACGCAGATATCATGATGAACCGTCTTATGGAGGATCCAGAAGTAAAGGAGATAATGAATAGAAAAATTGTGTCTTATGGGGCATCAGTCCCCAAGTGAATCTTTTTGTCTTTCCTTTTCATCTTCAATATTTCCAGATACCACTTCGGCAGGAATTTCTCCAGATCCTTATCATCTTCATTCATACCAATATCTCGATTTTGTCCTATTTATCAAATCGTGCTGATACCGGCATAAACGTGCGGATGCTTTGGCAAATTAACCCAAGTCACTTTGGAAATATCTTTTCTAATAATTCAATCAGTGATTTTCTTTCATCTCCATAACTATAATACCCCGGAGGTGAAAAACGATTTGAACTGGGATTAGATAATGGTTCGCTGGATTGAGGATCAAAGCCATTACAATACGCAAATACGAATACCCTAAGATTTTCTGAAAGATCGATTCGTTGTTTTGTCATTCGATCGATATGATTCAAGGTTTTTTCTGTAGCCCGAATGACTTTCAAAAGACCATTTTTTGCAGCTAAATCTTTATCATCATCCAACCACTTTGAGGATTTAACAAAATCATAAAGGTTTTGTATTTGAATTAATTCCTCCCGTGTGACATAAGTCCCAATCTTCGTACGTTCACTCAACTGTTTAAACTTTGCAGGAGAAAGATCATCTCGCAAGAATGTATTACACATAAATTGTTTCCAATCGATTAAAACCGGATCATTAAGCAATTTGTAATTATTGTTTTTTGCAATAAATTCAAGTATATCCTGTTGTTTTTTCAAATCAATAGTCGTCTCACGACCTTTTCGAACACATAAATTGCCTTGATAAAAATAGGGCTTTTCTAGATTTCCTAATATCTTGATTATGATAGTGTTACCTTCTTTCTCAGGTATTAGATATTTTATCGGATCAGGAGATATAACAACTCGATTTGGATCTTGAGAAGAAGCAGTTAATTCATTTAATATTCTTTCTACAGATTTTAACGATACTTCTAAATCGGTTAGTGGTTTTATGATTCCGTCATTAGTATAACCGATTTTGTAGTATCCTGTTTCTCCGACATCCAAAATATTAAGTATACCAGTTACTTTTCTGCAAAAGTGTTCTCTATCAAAAGTTTCTCGATATTCTACCATTGGCACTTCCATAAATATTCCCAAATAGATATGGGTTCGAAAAATAGATAAGCCTAAATGAAAGTCAACAGGCTAAGAAATTTCGAATTACGCCCTAATTCGCGCATATTTCCCTATTATTTCCCTATAATTTCCCTAATCTTACGTCGAAGAGGTATTGGGAAAGGAAAAATACACTGTGTCAGTTAAGGTATATATCTGATAAACAACCAAAATGTCACGTGGTCGTAGCAACTGAAATTCTCAACAAAGTCCTGGATTCACTATCCAACAAACCGCTTACGGTTTACCAAATAGGCTATGCCACAAGCCTTGACGCGAGAACAGTGAAGAAATATCTTAGCATTATCGAATTAATCCAGGTCTCAGGAAAGGTAAAAAAAGAGATAAACGGTGCGAGAATCTTCTTCAGGAAAGAAGGCTAATCCTTCTTCCTGTTATCTCGATAAGATTGCAGGTTCAGTACGAGGAACGTCTCTGTCTGAGCTACCGAAGGGAATTTCCTAACGTGTTTGAATAGAAATTCGCTCAAAGCATCTGTATCCTTGACTTGTACTTTGAGCAAAATATCAAATTGCCCGGAAATAGCAGCTATATCTACGACTTCAGGCCGTTTCAAGGCCGCATCAAGGATATCATTCTGGTCAGCTCCAGGCACGGATCTAATGAAGACGTAGGCCTGGGTATTCAGGCCGAGTTTTTGGGGGTCTATCCGGGTATCGAATCCGGTTATAACCCGGGTATCGATAAGACGCTTCATCCGCCGGGTCACTGTAGCAACCGGAATCTTCGTCTTTTTCGAGATCTCCATGCTTGACATTTTTGCGTTGTGCCTAATCACGTCGAGGATTGATTTGTCCAAATCATCAATGTCGGTCATATGCGCTTTTCAACTCATAAACCTTAAAATATTAACCCTTTTTGGTGTTTTCAACTCACTTTTTCGCCGGTATCTATATAAACAAGTTAATACACAATTATACTTCCACTAACACAATCCAACTGGAGAAAGGAGATGGATTACCAAGGACTTGCGATTGATGTTTCCAACCGAAACCGGATAATCCTGAATGAATCGGCTCTTTTGCCCCGATTCTCGCAGGATGTTCACCTGAGATGCTGCGATGCCGAAACTGAACGTATCCAAACTGCCATAAACCGTCTTTCCACAGGTAAACCCTCTGAAAACCTATTCATACATGGTCCTTCTGGTTCGGGTAAAACGGCGTTGGTTAAAACGGCCATTAGCAGTGTAGAAGCGAGCCGGAGGTTGCTTTGCATCTACGTTAACTGCTGGCGCTACAGCACCTCGATGTCAATATACGCGAAGATCGCAGAGGCTTTCGGGGAACCCATTTCCCGCAGAGGCAGAGCATCTGATGAGATATTCGACCGGATCGTAGGGCTCATGAAGGAATCGAAAAGGCCCGTTTTGCTCGTTCTTGATGAGATTGACGCCCTTGTAAGGTATGATGATGCCCGTATCCTCCATAATATCGCCCGTGTCGACGAGGAACGGGTCCTTTTCGGGATTATAGCGATCTCGGATAACGAAAGTCTGCTTTCAAAACTCCCCCAGAAAACCCGCGATATTCTGGGGTTCACCAAAATCGAGGTACCTCCGTATACCCGTGATGAACTGCTCAAACTCCTTAAGAACCGGGCATCCAGCGGTCTTCGATCCGGGGCTTATGATGACTCAATTATTGAAGAAATAGCCGAAATCGGTGCGCTAGCCAATGGTAGCGCCCGGTTTGCCCTGAAAACGCTCTGGAGGGCTGCCAGAAGCTCGGAAGACCGGGGCCTTGATTCTATAGCGAAAAATGAGTTGGAGCGCATAAAGGCAAGCCTGGAGCTCGATGGTATGGGCCTCTCGTCCGAAGAAATCGCTATCATTGAACTGCTGGAAGACGGCCCTGTCAGCTCCTCACGGCTTTACTCCACGTTTTGCCGAAGAATAGCGAAGACGAAACGCCAGATACGGAACTATATCCATACCATGGAAGAAAAGGGCATTATCGAAACCCAGTACGTTCGAGGCAAGTATAATTTCGGTTCAACCATCGTACAACTTAGCGGAGGGTGGAAAGATGAGTGACGGATTACTGATATCAAAAACAAGGGTCAAGAAGTTCCTGAATAAGCAGAATCTGCGAGTTTCATCGGATTTTTATGAAGCTCTGGATAGCGAGATTCAAACCATTCTTCTGAAGATGGCGCAACGAGCCAATGGCGATAACCGCACGACCGTTATGGCGCATGATGTTTAATTAATCGAATTGGTCAATCCTATCATGGAAGAGTCAAATTCAGAAGACTATGTTCGAAGACAAATAGAAGGTGCAGATAAACCGATAATCTCATTTCTATCTCCATTCCCTCAAAACATAGAAGATGAATTCACAGTAACATGGTTTTATCGAAGTCTTAGAGTGATGGATGGTTTAGATAGTGCAGATAGGTTCATTTTTTTATGGATCGCATTCAATTCTATTTTGAGAAAAAAGTATGGAGAACAGTTATCCGATTATCAGTTGATAAAAGAATGTTATACCTCTGAGGAATGGAAAGTAATATTCAAGAACTCAAGATACCTCTTTAAAAATCATGTATCAAAATTGCGCGAGTTGAGCCCCGTAATCAATATGAAAAACACAAATCAATCGGTTTCCATTACTAATGGTGAGATTGAAGATGTAATCAAAACGATCTATCAAATCCGATGCAATCTCTTTCACGGCAGAAAAAATGCTGATGATATTGATTCAAGAGATTATAATCTCATTCGTAGTGCCTTGGCTATCTTATTATCAATTACTATATTCGAGCTACAAAAAGGAAATCTGTTATCTATCCACCAGGAATTTATCATAGATTCATTATTGGACGGGTATGACATTATGGCTTATTGATTCCTAGGTGTTATCGCACACTGCTTTTCCTACCCCCAAACCAGTGTGTTTCGCCTATTTTGGCTTTATAAAGAAACACACTGCTTTCACACTGCTTCAAGCGTTCTGAAGGCCAGAACACACTGAAACAAGCGTTTTAGCTGCCCTGAGATGAGAGAGAGTGAACCAGTGTGTCAATGAATCCTTCGAGTTCAGCCTTTGTTATGATATTCTTGCAAAGGCTTTGATATCTGCGTCCAACACGTTCGTTTGGGACAATCAGATAAACCTCATCGTATAGCCGTTTTCTTTCCGAAAATCGACCTTCCATCCCAGTTCTTTTAATAAATTTAAGCCGTTTCCCAGTCTCAATCTCAAAACAGATTTTCCTTTTCTTGACTGTAACTTCCAGATCTGGACCCGATGTTGAGACTGATTTTGGTTTCAGCCCTTTTTTCCGAAGAAACGATTCAGCCAACCAGCAGAGGAAAGCATGTTCTTCCCCTTCGTTCGGGCGAACCTTATAGCTTTCCAGAAAAGTAATGCGACTCATTCAGTGCAAGGGGCTGTATAATGGTGCAAGCGAGCAAGTCTGTTTTATCTGCTCTGCCGGAACATTTCTCGTGAATTTGGCCATTCCCAGAGCC
>Ga0315282_10001515_pt1 | contig 43525 bp, 55 predicted proteins | sample YL17G07_20_MG_FD_203693 | JGI IMG/M metagenome (GOLD analysis project Ga0315282, IMG submission 203693) | Sediment microbial communities from Yellowstone Lake, YNP, Wyoming, USA - YL17G07_20 | ecosystem: Environmental > Aquatic > Freshwater > Lake > Sediment | place: USA: Wyoming | collected... | reverse complement strand
GCCATACGAAAAGCCGCCGACTTCCTCTTCAAGTTCCAAACATCAGAAGGAGACTTCAGAGGAATCTATGGAACCCAATACTCCCCGAATTATACTGCCGCAATAATGGAGCTTCTCATTAAAGCCGCCTATGGGAACGACCCACGCATAGAGAAAGGTTTCCAGTGGCTACTTTCTATCAGACAGAATGACGACGGATGGGCGATCGCAAGCCGAACCAAAAACATGAAGATCACCGTTGCACTACTCGTCGCGGAGACTGATCAGCCTGAGCGGGCCAAACCGTTCTCACACTTGATGCATGCATGCATTTCTTATTCTGCATACTATTTTCAAATGCAAATGTGTTAATAGCTGATTTCATTATTGTTTTTGTTGGTGCTGTTAGTGGAAGGTAACAATTGGGAAAAGCTGATTCAAGGCTTAGTCAAGGAAGGCGTGCTACGGTCTCCCAAGGTAATTGAAACAATGCGGAAGGTGTCTCGGGAGAAGTTCCTGCCCGAGAACATGCGGGCGCACAGTGCAGTGGACACGCCTCTTCCGATCGGCTTTGGGCAGACGGCTTCAGCGCCACATAGCAGGCAAGTTGTTGCCGGCTAGGCGAAACATGGTTTCGATAATGAATGAAGCCCTGCAGTTCGAAGTCGGTCTTAAAGTGTTAGAGGTTGGAGCAGGTTCAGGCTGGCACGCGGCCACTATAGCTGAGCTGGTCGCGCCGAACACGGCGCCGCGTAGCGAGTGGGGACACGTGTACACGTTGGAGATTGTTCAGGGCTTAGCGGAGTTTGCCAGAAAGAACATTATGAACAACGGTTACGGCGACCGTGTAACGATCATCTCTGCAGACGGTTCAATGGGCTATACGGAGAAGGCGCCTTATGACAGGATATTGGTCACGGCCGCCGCACCCGGTGTGCCGTCGCCCCTGGTTGAGCAGTTGAAGCTTGGCGGTATTATGCTGATTCCCGTAGGGAACATTTCGCTGTTCCAGAGCCTATTGAAAATCGTTAAGGGATTAAACGGAAAAACTAAGCAGGAGAATTTGGGTGGAGTGGCATTTGTGCCACTGACTGGCCGCTACGGCCAACAGGATTAGCCTATTTGTTCGAATTTTGCGGTGAAATGCGGCAGAAGCTTAGAAGCGTAGACTCTTCTCAGCCCTTTTATTTGTTGGCGTTTCTTGTACAGGCGTATGAGGCTTTCCGCAACGTATCTCAGATGGTTGTCAGTGTATGTTCTGCGTGGGATCGCCAAGCGCATAAGTTCCATCCTTGCAGGTACGAATTCTCCTGTCTTCTCGTCAGTCTTGCCGAAGCAGGAGCTGCCAATTTCAACTGCGCGAACGCCTGATTCAACGTACAGCTGCGCGGTTAATGCTTGAGCTGGAAACTGTTCAGCCGGGATGTGGGATAGAAACTTTTTAGCGTCTACGAACACGGCGTGCCCGCCGGGCGGCTCCACAATTGGTACACCACCTTGCCGCAACAGGGCTGCGAAGTGTTCGATTTGCCTGTGTCGGTAAGCCTGATACTCTTCGTCTATGACTTCGTATAGGCCTCTTGCCATAGCTTCAAGCTCTCTGCAAGCTAAACCGCCGTATGTTGTGAAGCCTTCGATTGTTATTGTCAGGTTCTTGAGTTCCCTGAAAAGCTCACCATCGTTTGTACAGAGCATGCCACCTATGTTGGTCAAAGCTTCTTTTTTTCCGCTGAACGTGCAGCCGTCAGCATAGGAGAAGACCTCGTTTGCTATTTCCTTCAGTGACCTGTTCTTGTAGCCTTCTTCCCTTTGCTTTATGAAGTAGCAGTTTTCTGCGAAACGGCAGGCGTCTATGAAAAAGGGTACACCGTATTTTTTGGCTACGGCGCTGGTTTCCCGTATGTTCTTCATAGAGACGGGCTGACCACCAGCGCTGTTGTTCGTGATTGTAACCATTATGAGAGGAATTTTTGCAGGGGTTTTTTCACGTATGAATTTTTCAAGTTTGCCAACGTCCATGTTGCCCTTGAACGGCGCAATCTTCGCTGTGTCGTATGCTTCATCAACGACCAAGTTCACGGGGTTTCCCTTGTTCCTGAGGACGTTGGCTTCAGTCGTGTCGAAATGCATGTTGTTCGGCACGTAGCTGCCCTCCTTGACTATGGTGCTGAACAGGATGTTCTCTGCGGCTCTGCCTTGGTGAACTGGTACGAAGTGTTTGAAGCCGAAGATATCCTTCATCGCTTTCTCGAGCGAATAGTAGCTGGGGCTTCCAGCGTACGCTTGCGAAGTCTCGATCATTCCTGCCCATTGCGTGTCGCTCATCGCTGAGGTGCCGCTGTCAGTGAGCAGGTCGATGAAAACGTCCTCGGAGTTGAGCATGAAAACGTTATAGCCTGATTTCTCGATAAGTTCCTTGCGTCTTTCCCGCGGGCGAAGGTTGATTTTCTCAATCATCTTTATCTTGAACGGTTCGGGTTGCCACGGCGGGTCCTCGTCCATAGTAGCATCTCCTTTAAAACATAGTTTTGTCGAGACTAATAAAAGGTTGATGTTAGCTGAACCATTTTTCTAACGTCGTTCCTTTCTTCTGTTCAATCATGCCTTTCTGCATTCTCTCGAGCGCTTTGCGGACGCGGTCTTCCGAAAAGTCGCGGCCTCGAACTATGAAGCCAACGATGCCTTCCACGTCTGGGCTTCTCCATTCAAGCTTGTAGTTGTCCGTGACCCTCGGGTGCAGAAAAATCTCCCTGATTCTTTGAGGTTCAACAGGAAACTCGGCATTCTTCACATGAGGCAACGCCTTCTCCAAGCTTCCGTGCTCTCTTATCAATTTTAAGGCAGTTTTCGGTCCTAAACCTTTAATCCCGTCAGGATTGAAGTCTGTTCCGATCAGTATGCCAACGTCGATGAGCTGCTCATAGGTTATGCCGCATTCCCTCAGAACCTGGCCCAGCTCGACAACTTCGGGTATGACTTCAATGTACAGGTTCTTGCTCGGCAGCTTCCGTCGGCCTGAGATGGTGACATTTCTCACGAACTTGGGCGCGCCGAAAAGCAGGCTGTCATAATCTTGGCTTGCACAATAATCAGCGTCTCCCCGCCTTGCCAAGTGAGCAGCTTGAGCCTCGCCCTCGCTTGGAGCCTGAATCCACGGAACGCCCATCAAGTCCAGCAGCTTCTTGCTGTCCTCAGTCATGTAATCCTTCAAGTGTGAAGTTGCCTGAGCATAGACACGAGCCTCTTGCGTGCGGCCTTCCCTCAAAGCGCGCTCGTACTGGACAAGAGCCTCTTCCTTCACCTTCATCCGCCGTTTAATCTCGACTGCCTTGAGCACGGGCGGTGCACCGTCAAAAACGTACACAGGCTTTATGCCCAGCTCCAGCAGGTTGCTTGTCCTATAGAGCAAACCGCTCAGATGGCTCGTGACTCTTCCACTGTTGTCCTTCAAAGGCGTGCCGTCAGGCTGCCTGATGATTGCCAAAAACTGGTAAAGGGCATTGTAAGCGTCAATCGCTATGGATTTTCCACTTAACTCCTCAAGCTTGATAGCCCGCTTTGGAACGAGATCGCGGAGGTCAACGCCCAAAACAAACCCCGTTTACTAGTAGCATGGGAATACGATAATAGTCTTGCGCAAACAAGTCGAACGAGCATGCTGCGGCAGGGTAGCAGCATGTACAAGGACGGCGACATGGTTTGTTTGACGATAAAGAAGGAATAGTCGAACCGTTTGACTGAACCTCAAACGATTTATAAGGAAGCATTACAATTACAAGCTCCACATTGAGGAAGTTCATCATGACCGAAAAACCGGCGACGTTGACGTTGACTACGTGCACAAGCTGCGGCAAACCGATTGCTCCCGGAGGAGAAGCTACAAAGTTTCTGTGTCCCAACTGTGGAGAAATTCAGATTAAACGTTGCGCGAAGTGCAGGAAGTTCGGCAGACCGTACAAATGCCCCAAATGCGGTTTTGTTGGTCCTTAACCTGATGGAGAGGCAGAATATTGGGTTTTGTTGTTGTAACATACAAGATCTTTCCAACCAACATAATCAACGATTTTACTGATATGAAGAAGAAACTGGAAAGTAAGATTCCGGCTCATGCTATGTTGTACGGCTACGGGGAAGAGCCTGTGGCTTACGGTTTGAAAGCCCTTTTGGTTCAGGTGAAGTTCCCAGAGGATGAAACAGGCTTGCTTGACGAGTTTGAGAAGAAGCTGGAAACGATGGAAGACGTAAGCCAAGTTGAAACGCTCATGGTGAGAAGAACAAGCAAGTAGGCTATTTCTACTGCTTAACACATTTATATAGGAACATGCTTCTGTTTCTGACCGTATTAGAGCATGATTATGGAAGGATTCTGTTTGAGTGAAATTCAGTTGCGTGTTGGAGACGCACGGCAGAGAGATGTTGGAAGGGGCATAGCCCGTATAGACCAGCGGACGATGCAGAAACTGGAAATCTCCGCGGGTGACGTTATCGAGATCTGTGGGAAACGCACGACTTCAGCTATAGCGTGGCCAGCCTACAGTGAAGACCAGAACCGCGAATTGCTGCGGATCGACGGTTTCACGCGGAAGAACGCAGGTGTGGCTATAAACGAGTACGTCGTTGTAAGACCTGCAAAAGTAAAGACGGCTTTGAGTTTGACGCTTGCACCCGTCGACATGAGGTTGAATGTTGATGAGGATTTTACGAATTTTGTGAGGAACAGGCTGATGGAAAGAACGCTTGTTGAAGGCGACACCACACTGGTGATGATGCTTGGACACGCCATACCGTTCACAGTTACGAAAACTCGGCCGCACGGAATCGTGAAAGTCACGGATGAAACCAAGCTCACGATATTAAATGAGCCTGCCCCTGAAGGAAAAGGACTACCCAGAACAACGTACGAAGATATGGGTGGATTGCACGAGGAGATTCAAAGAGTGAGAGAAATGGTCGAGCTTCCGCTTAGGCATCCGGAGCTATTCCAGAGACTCGGCATTGAAGCCCCTAAAGGTGTACTGCTTCACGGGCCGCCAGGATGCGGAAAGACCCTACTTGCAAGGGCAGTGGCAAACGAGTCTGAAGCCAACTTTTTCTCGATCAACGGCCCGGAAATCATGAGTAAGTTCTACGGGGAATCTGAAGCTAGGCTGCGGGAGATTTTCCAGCAGGCTCAGCAGAACGCACCTAGCATTATTTTCATCGACGAACTTGACGCTATAGCGCCCAAGAGGGAAGAGGTCACGGGCGAGGTGGAAAGACGGGTAGTCGCCCAGCTACTTGCATTGATGGACGGCCTTTCTGGAAGAGGAAACGTCATAGTAATTGGTGCCACGAACAGGCCAGGCGCACTTGACCCTGCACTGCGCAGACCAGGCAGGTTTGACAGAGAAATCGAGATAGGCGTACCAGACAAGCAGGGCAGATATGAAATGATGCAGATTCACACGCGTGGGATGCCCCTTGCAAACGATGTGGACCTCAAGAAACTGGCGGAGATGACGCATGGCTACACGGGTGCTGACATTTCCTCGCTTGGAAGGGAAACCGCCATGAAATCACTTCGGAGGTACCTGCCGCAGATAAACTTGGAAGAGGAACGCGTTCCGCCGAGCGTCTTGGAAAAGATGGAGGTGACCATGGAAGACTTCATCGATGCTTACAAGGAGATCACCCCGACTGCCATGCGTGAAGTGTACATCGAGGTGCCGACTACGCACTGGGAAGACATAGGCGGACTGGAAGAAGTCAAAGAGGACCTTAAAGAAGCAGTTGAATGGCCGCTGAAGACGCCTGAAATCTTCACGCGGTTAGGCATAAAACCGCCAAAAGGCATTCTCCTAGTCGGTCCACCAGGATGCGGAAAGACGCTGTTGGCAAGAGCCGTAGCGACTGAGAGTGCAGCAAACTTCATTACGATCAAGGGTCCGGAGATCTTTTCGAAATGGGTTGGAGAATCAGAAAAAGCCATCAGAGAAGTATTCAGAAAAGCCAGGATGGCAGCGCCAGCAGTCATATTCTTCGACGAGATCGATTCGCTTCTCCCAAGGAGAGGTGCAGGCTTCTCGGACAGCGGGGTCAGCGAACGCGTCATCAGCCAACTGCTGACAGAAATGGACGGCATAGTAACGTTGGAGGACATTGTTGTCATAGCGGCCACGAACAGGCCGGACATAGTGGACCCTGCCGTGCTAAGACCTGGAAGGTTCGATAGGCTCATATACGTACCCGAACCGGATGAGAAGGGCAGAGTGCAGATTTTCAAGTTGTACACGAAGGATATGCCATTGGCGAAAAACGTGGACACAACAAGCTTGGCAGCGTTGGCTAAGAACTATTCGGGCGCAGACATCTCGGCGCTTTGCCGTGAAGCGGCGATGTTTGCGTTGAGAAAAGACGTCAACGCCAAAGAAGTCACGTTGTCAGATTTTGAGGAAGCAAAGAAACGCATCGGCCCGTCAATCACACCTGACATGGAGAAATGGTACAAGAGCTTCATGCAGCAAGCCCGACAAGCGCAGAAGCCGACGACACCAGTTGCGTAGAAGCTGATTAACATGCCTATGCCCACCAAGACTTGGAAGACGCACCCAACCTATTTCGTGCTGTTAGACCTGTTGAAGAAGAAGGGCGCCTTGCCTGACACGGAACTCTTTGAAGCATTGACAGACGAGTTTAAGGATTTGGGGTTCAAGGACTTCAACGAACTGCTGATGAGACTGGAAATAGCTGGAAAAGTACGCATCACTTCCATGGCCCGCAACAAGAGGCGGGTTGAACTTATCGCCTAGATAGGTAACGTCTGCTTAGACTGACAGCGTGCAAACACATGAAAAACGTTTCAGACGCAATAGTCGTCGGGGGCGGACCATGCGGCTCATACGCGGCACTGAAGCTGGCGAAACGCGGAGTCAGAGTAACAGTCTTCGAAGAGCACAATCAAATCGGATTGCCATCACACTGTGCAGGCCACATAAGCATTAAAGGTCTGGCAAACAGGGGTTTGCTGCCGTTGCCAAAGGAAATTGTTGAGAACACCTATTGCGCTGCACACTTCCACTCGCCAAACGGAAACAGGTTCTCAGTGCGATTTCAGTCACCTTTAACGTACGCGGTAGACAGGGCTTTGTTTGACAAATACTTGGCAGACAAAGCAGCAGATGCTGGGGCAGAATATTCACTAGGTTCGCATGTTGAGTCTTTGATAATAGAGAGTGGCCGCGTCAGAGGAGTCACGGTCAGACACGGCGGACAGAACGAGAAGAGAACGGCAGGAATCGTGCTTGACGCTGAGGGAGTCTCTTCGAGGCTTCTGAGACAGACTGGACTAGCTGGTCTTGAGAGGCGTATGCTCGTTAACGGCGTTGAAGCAGAAGTCGGTAACGTCAAAGACGTTGAGCCTGACGCCGTTGAGGTTTTCATGGGAAGAAAGTACGCTCCCGGCTTCTATGCGTGGTTAATTCCGAAAAAAGAGGGAAAGGGCAAGGTTGGCTTGGGCGCAAGAAAGGGTAACCCAAAACTGTTGCTACAGAAGCTCATGACCACGCATCCTGCGGCCTCAAGGAAACTTGGCAACGCGAGAATGTTACAGGTCGCGTTCCATCCCATAACTCTTGGTGGTCCCCTCAAACAGGCTTACTCAGACGGTTTCTTGGCAGTAGGCGACGCAGCCTCTCAGGTCAAACCGACCACGGGCGGCGGCGTGGTGCTCGGGCTTACATGCGCGAATGTTGCAGCAGAGGTTGCCAGTGAAGCTCTAGTCAGGAATGATGTATCGGCAGCGTTTCTGAGGACTTACCAGACCCGTTGCAACGAGGCCGTGGGGTTTGATGCCAAGACAATGCTTAGGATGAGGAAGATTCTGGACCTGATTCCCGACAGGAAATTGGATGATATGGTGGCTATGTGCACGATGCTCGGTTTGGACAAGACCCTACAGAGGGTTAAAGACATAGATTTCCAAGGACAAGCACTCCTGCATGTTCTTAGAAGCCCACGAATGCTGACAGCTCTAGGACACTTTTTTCTCGTCTACTTGTCTGCGAACCTTTAAAATCTGTGGAAGCTGAATTGATAAGGAACGGTTGTGGATGAGCTTGTCTGAGTTTCGCTACAAGCAGGTTATCGTCTTTCGCTCTAACTTGCGCCTGAGCAAGGGCAAGACTGCGGCTCAAGCGGGCCACGCTGCGGTTTCAGCGGCTGAGGAAGCGCGCAAACACCGCAGGGAATGGTTTGACGAATGGTTGAGCGAGGGACAACGCAAGATCGCCGTGAAGGTGAAGACGGAGAAGGAAATGTTAGAGCTGGAAGCTGCGGCCAAAGAGTTAGGACTGCCTAATGCGTTGATCGTTGACCGAGGGTTGACGGAGATCCCTGCTGGAACGGTAACCTGTCTGGGCATCGGTCCAGCGCCTGCTGAGAAAGTTGATAAACTCACAGGCAAGCTTCCCCTTCTCTAGACGGGCGCGGCTACATGAAAGTTCCCGAAGTAGAAAAGTCGATAGGCATTGAGGTCTACGCCACATGTTCACGAGGCATCGGCGGGACTATTCGGAAAGTGCTCAATGACTTCATCGTTGAGGAAGTGCTCGTAGACGGTTCAAAAGCGTCTGCAGATGAAGGAACAAAGGGCGTTTCCAGTCGAGCATTGGGTGCGTCTTCCACCAAAAGCCGTCACCTACTATGCGTTCTGGTCAAGAGAAACTGGGACACACTCATAGCCGTCAGAAACTTGGCAAAAGAACTTGGCATAGACACAGGTCAGGTTCAATTTGCGGGCATTAAGGACGCTAAGGCGGTTACGGCCCAGCATATAACAGTCGAAGGTGTTACGGCAGAGGACATGCAGAAGGTTCGGGTCAAAGACATCGAAGTCAATCCCGTCGGTTATGTGCCCAACAAACTTTCAGCCTTCTACCTGTTAGGCAACAATTTCCACATCACCATCAGAAACATAGACCAACCAGAATCTGCCATTCGAAAATCAATAGATGAAACAGTTGAGAAGCTGAACGCGGCTGGCGGAATTCCGAACTTTTTTGGGCATCAACGCTTCGGCACAACTCGCGCCATCACGCATCGCGTAGGGAAAGCCATAATCAAAGCAAATCTCCAGGAAGCCGCCCTAATTTTTCTGGCCGAGCCAAGCCCGTATGAGCATCCTTCGTCCAGGCAAGCTCGCAAACAGCTTCAAGATACCCAAGATTTCAAACGAGCATTGCGGGAATTCCCGAGGCAACTGCGCTATGAACGAGCAATGCTTGAGTATCTTGCTCTCAAGCCTGACGATTATGCAGGTGCTTTCAGAAGGCTGCCGAAGAAGCTGAGGGAGCTTTTCGTTCAAGCCTATCAATCCTACCTTTTCAACAGGTTCCTGAGTAGAAGAATTGAAAATGAGACTCCTTTAGACAGGGCTGATGTAGGAGACTGTGTGGTGAACGTTGAGCGTTCGGGTTTGCCGTCGATCATGATGTACAGGATAGTCAGTGAAGCAGTTAACATGGAAGTGAACGACAAGATTAAAGCAGGCAGAATGCGATTAGCAATTCCTCTTGTCGGCTTCAAGCAGCGCCCAATGATGGGAACGCAGGGCGAAATCGAAAAGCAGATTCTTGAGGCAGAAGGCGTTTCCAAGGAGGATTTCAAGGTGACCGCCATGCCTGAAGTTGCAGAAAAGGGGAAACTGCGAACGGCAGCTACGCCGATAAACGAGTTCTCTGTTGAAGAAACGTCGCCCTCACAGGCAGGAAACGTCGCCAGAGTAGCTTTCATGCTGCACCGTGGCTCCTATGCAACGGTGCTTCTGAGAGAGATCATGAAACCAGTGGATGTCGTCAGTCAGGGATTCTGAGAGAAAGCAGTTCCTGCTAACGGAATTGCCAATGTGATATACGGCAAGACTTTTGTGCTTTGAGATACAAGGATAGCTGCGTGGTTATCTTGAGCAGTGTTGAAGAATTTAGGCGTTACCGTGAGCGTATGAACGAGCGCATTCTGTCGAGCAGCAATCTTGGTATCAAGCGGTTTTTCGCTTTGGACACCCACGCCTATGAAAAAGGAGCATTGGACACGAAGACCAAGGAGATGCTTGGTCTGGTTGCTTCAATGGTGCTGCGATGTAATAACTGCATTGCATACCATGTTATCCGATGCGTTCAAGAAGACGTTACTGATGATGAGTTCTTCGAAGCTTTGAACGTCGCATTGGTCGTGGGCGGGTCCATCACTATCCCACACATTCGCCGCGCAGTGGAAATACTGGACCAATGCAGAGACATGGAGAAGAAACACAAACCAATAGAACTATAGAAATTGCAGGTAACCGCCTACTTCAAACTGTCTGCTCACGAAGCAACTTGCAAACAACGGAAAAGCTGAAATTCTAATTGTCACTATAGCTTGGAACTGGTGACTTGTATGCCCCACTATATTCTGTTGTCTAATCTGACGGATGAAGGATGGAAGACTGTAAAGGAAAAGCCAGAAAGGATCAAGGAAGTGAACAGGGAGCTTGAAGCTCTAGGTGTCAAAGTCATCAGCCAATACGCAGTGCTTGGACCGTACGACTTTGCAAACATTGTGGAAGCAGCTGACAACAAAACAATCGGCAAGATTTCAATTGAACTTGGCTCAAGAGGAACAATCAGAATAATGAGCATGGCAGCCGTCCCGATCGACGAGTTCATCGCTTCTATGAAAAAGCGTTAACCATGCATCCCACTTCCAATCTTTTTTTGTCCTGTACGCCGCAGAAAGAGAAATGCGCAGGAAAGACAGGAAAAACAGGAAAAACAATGTTTTGGCTCATATTTTCACTGTTGACCATCATGTCCATACTAACACTGCTCTTTCTCACTTTGAAGCAAGTACTAATGATGACGCTAGCCTACGCTGTCTTCCACGTCATCGTTTCGAACGCGGTAGAGCGTTGCTAAATCGAATTGTTCGTGTCAATTTCTGCTCACCTTCCAAGCATATTTGCATTCTACTAGCACTTCCACGTACAAATCATGGGCGCCTAGTCAAGCCAGAGCATGATCAAACAAGTTCATGTCAATTCCCCGAACCTAGCAACACGCTAGCGTTCTATGAGCGTTTACAGAGGAGTCAAACGTAAATATTCCGCATGCCTCAAGATGGGAAGCCTGACATATACTACGCAGTGAGCATACCGACACCTGTAAACGAAGATGAACGGCTTTACCGATGGTTCCTGAGAAAGAAACGAAGGAAATCGAAGAAAACACACAGTAAACATGGCTGAAGCAAAAAAAGTAGAAACGATAGTTCAGACTATTTTTAGCACGAATGGTTTTCTGTCCTTTCTGCCCGCATGAGAAACTTTAAATCCACATCATAACCTTGAGTCGCGCCAGGAACGTGAGTCACCGTGCTTAAGAAGAACTACCATGATGTTGAAGAAGAACAAGTAACACTTGAGGGCTCTTCCGGAGCAACAATTCGCATCCCGACAACGACCAAAGACGGCGCTCCACGATTCACGATGCGTCGTTTCGAAATCAAGGCGGAAAAATAGGGGTCCGTGAACATCCAGAAGAACATGAGATATACGTTCTAAGACGTAGGGCACGGATTTTTGACGAGAAAGGCCATGAAACCACCGCCGGCCCATGAGACGTGGTATTAGTGCCATCATACGAAAAGCACGGATACGAAAATCTCAGCAACGAAACCTTAAGCTTGGTCTGCGTAGTCCCAATACTGGACATAGAATAGCGGACTCACTTCCACGAACGAGAAAGCACTACCTTATTGTTTTAAGTAGGTCTGACCGAGTTACTATTCCGACGATCATTCTTCCTCTGCTGACGAGCACGCCTGCGTTCTTCTCTAACAGTCCTCGCACTTGATCCAGAAGAGTTTCTTCAGGAACAACGGGCAACGGGGGGCCCATGATTTCAGTAACTTGCGCCTCCGAAAGGTTCGCCTTCAGATTTCTAATGATGTTTTCCTCGGTTATCGTGCCAACTACCCGGCCCTTGTCCAGAACAGGCAACTGTGAAACTGCGTTCTTGACCATAACGTCGCTGGCTTTCAGAACACTTTCGTTAGACTTGGCAAAAATAACGACTCCAGTCATAACATCCTTGCATTGTTTCTCTTTTCCAGCACGGAGCACCTCCATGATCTTGTTGACGGTTGAGAGTCTAGGGTCTACTCTTGCCTTTTCGATCTTGGCTACATGAGCTTGTGAAACCCCGACGAGGTCTGCTAGTTGCTTCTGTGTGAGCCCAGCTTCGAGTCTGAGCTGCTTGATCAGGCTTCCTGATATTGACAAGTCGAATAGCCACCAGTTATTTTTGCTTATGTTTCTATACAGTAAATTATATATTGTTTGCTGCAGATACACGATGAACCTCAAGAAGGAAGGAGAGAAACATGCGAAACATCATCGTGGCAGACCTGAAACAAACGCCGCTTGAAAAGCAACTGATCGAAATAGTCGAGAGGAAAGGTATCGGGCACCCTGATTACATATGCGACGCGGTCGCAGACAGGATCTCAACAGACCTATGCAAAGCATACCTTGAAAAAGCAGGAACGATTCTCCATCACAACGTCGACAAGTCCCTGCTTAGAGCCGGAGAAACTGAGCCGAAGTTCAAAGGAGGCGTAGTCAAACAGCCGATACTCTTCGTGATAGGCGACAGAGCCACAGACAGAGTCGACGGCCAGAGAATAGACGTGGAAGAAATAGCCACAAGAGCAGCAAAAACATGGTTCAAGAAAAACATGCGGTTCGTCGACCCTGAAGAGCACGTAAAATACCAGACAGAACTGAAATCAGGGTCAGTCGGCCTTACAGACATTTTCAAAAGGAAAGGCAGAGTCCTAGGAGCCAACGACACTTCAGCCGCGGTGGGCTACGCGCCGATGACGAGGACTGAAAGGATCGTCTTGCAGACTGAGAATTATCTGAACTCGGAACAGTTCAAGAAGCGTTTCCCAGAGTCGGGTGAAGACGTAAAGATCATGGCGTTCAGGAACGGCAACGACTTGAAGCTCACGGTTGCGATGGCTTTCGTCGACCGTTACGTCAACAGCGAAGAAGACTACTTCGAGAAGAAATCAAAGATACTTGAGGAAATCAACCGGTACGTGGTAGTGAACACAGATTTTGACATTGTGGACGTGCAGTTGAACACGCTGGACGTGAAAGGAAGAGGCATGGAAGGATTATACCTCACGGTACTGGGTACTAGTGCAGAGAGTGGAGACTCGGGGCAGGTAGGCAGAGGAAACCGTGTTAACGGCTTAATATCGCTGAACAGGCCATTCTGCTCCGAGGCCGCAGCAGGCAAAAACCCAGTGAGCCACGTTGGAAAAATCTACAATTTCCTTACGTTCAGAATAGCCAAACGCGTGTACATGGAAGTCAAAGAACTTGAAGAAGCCTATATATGGCTGCTCAGCAAAATAGGAAGCCCGATAGACCAACCCGCAATGGCAGCAGCACAGGTCATAACTAAAAACAACAATCACATAGACAAGGTTAAACGCGAAATAGACGCAGTCTTGGATGATGAACTGGAGAACATACAGAAATTCTGTATGGAACTCGCTCAGGGAAAGATAGCTCCCTGCTGAGAACCTCAGACCTTTTTCCCGTTTCTGTTTTCTTGCGGTCGTTTCTGTTCCATAAGCCCCTCATGTGGTTCCACTCTTTTCTATGCGTTTCATCGTAGGCCGCTCCACGCCGAAGCCCTTTTTCTCCGCCTAGATGCTTCAAGAAGCAAGATTTTTCGATTTGCTCGCCATCCTATGCCTTCTTTTGTTCGTACGGTCCATATTTTTCGCAGACGTGCCTTTTGCATGCTTCAAGAAACCTAACGGTTCGATTAGCTTTGGAAATCATTATCTATTTCGATGAAGCCTTTAGTCCAACTTGCACCCCAAAACTTGTGCGGCACGATACACGGAATACACAATTTTTTCGCCGTCATAATTGAGATATGACACACTTCCTCAGGAAACGCATGCCGTGAAGCCTTCCCGATTCCTTATCGCTGTCACTCATCCTAGCTTTCTCTGACATTACGTTCGCAGCTTCTTCTGCCATCAATCTTGTCAAGGTGCTTTTAGCAAGGGAAACTTTCCTATGGACTTTACTGGAACTCAGCCTGCCTCGCCCTACTCCACACAAATGGTACATTATCATACGTATCATTTTCGACTCCATTATCCTCAGTGTGGTACGCGATCAAAGACAGAACAGTTTCGTTCGAATGACACGCAAGACAATTATTGCTGAGTTTCCATTCCGCATTTGGTCTCTGTTTGAAAACAGCACGTTTGAGGTAGTGATGCGTGAGTTCCCACTCTCTGAAAGCATTAGTTACGTTGGTTTTCCTGTTCTTTTTCACTAACAACCTCTCTGGAAGTTTCTTGCCCATATACTTCAGAGACCAAGGACTAGGCGTCGCCGAAATAGTGACAATACTGCTCTTCACATTCATAGTTCTCGGCTTCTTGCCTGTTACTTTTTTGAAGCTTGTCAAGAATTTTGAGAAGGTCATAAGTGTGGGAATATTCATGACTATGCTTTTTTACGTAGCGCTGATTTTCGTCAAGAATCCTTTGATCTTAGGTTTGGCTCAAGGCGTTAGTCTTGCCACGTTCTGGCCCAGTTTCAACCTGCTGCAGTTCAGGCTAAGTGGAGCAAAGGCCAGGGCTCGAACAATAAGCCTGTACTCTTCGATCATTCCTTCAATCGCGGGGATATTCGGTCCAGCAACTGGCGGTTTCATAATACAAAGCTTTGGCTTCACTTCGGTTTTCGCAGTGTCAATAACGTTGTACATGATCACTTTTCTACTTTCACTTAAAATCCCATGCAAGCCAGAGACATACAAGTTTTCCATTCCCAAGAACAACATGTTCGCCATCTTCTTCACAACTTTCGTAGTCGCCGGGCTGAGCGAAACCAACTGGCTTGCCTATCCCTTCTTCCTTTACAGCGTCTCCGGCACAGTCCTCAACATGGGACTCGTGCTTGCCGTAACAGGCATACTCATCTCAGCAATCACATTCTCCATCAATTGGCTGTCAGACATCAAGAAAACCCGCATAGAATTCGCGGTCATAGGCACCGTCCTAAGTGCAGCATGGTATTTCGGAGTGGGCTTCGCAACTTCAACAAGCCAGATAATAGTCTTGTCATTGCTTTCAGGATTCGCAAATGCTTTCAGGATCTCATGGTTCGCCCACTACGGAGACTCGTTCGCCAACGAGCAATACGCCAGCATACTCGTCATGATGGAAACCGCCCTAATGGTGGGTAGAATAGTCAATCTTGCGCCCACGTACATCTTCATGTCACAGGCCGACTACACGAGCTACTTCATCCTGCTCGGAACAATCCTGTTGTCTCTAATCCCGCTGTACCTCATATCAAAAAACAACAGTTTAAACAACCTTTGAGAAGCTCAGCGTTTGGGCTTACGGGCATGCCCAATGACATGCTCATACTCATCTCCTTCGAGGGGTAACAAGTCCATCGGATTATGAGACCACACCCCAGAATATGCTTCTTCCACACTGTCAAGAACAAGCCCTGACCTTGCCAATGCTTTCTTCAGCCTAGCTTCACTGGCAACCTGGGAAACCCCATGTTTCTCGGCAAGCCGCATACTGTCTGAACCTTCCTTGTACCATAGAGAAGCGAAGAACAAGTGGCCACCGTCCTGCAAAACTCGAGAAACTTGTTTGAAGACCAAAGCTGCTTCTGGCACGTTGTCAAACCCAAAAAATGAAGAGACCGTGAAGAAAACATTGCTTTGGAAACAGAGGTGTTTGGCGTCTGTAACTACGAGCGAAAGCTTTGGATAGGTTCCAGCTTTCACAGTCTTGTTCATCAGTCCGCGCAGAGGCTTCTCATCTATGTCTGTCCCGATTATCGAAGCATCGGCTGAGCATTTCTCAAGCAGTGAAGCCAGAAAAGTGCCCATTCCAGTTGCGATGTCAAGAACCGTGTTGTCAGACTCTGCACTTGAACGATTAACATAATCAACAAGCTTATCCTTCATTCTCTGCGTAGCAGCCTTCTGTTCTGGTGTTAAGTACAAGTCGTACTGTCGCCTTATTTCCTCGTATTTCTTCTCATCTGCAACGTTGACTTTCCATTCGAACTCGTCTTCAGACATCTTCGCATCCTTAAGCAGACCAACCTGCCCCTTGACCTGGTACATGTGACCTGCCGAGCATTTGAAATATCCGTTGATGAAACGGCCATCCGCCGTTTTTCCCTCAAAAGTGAAAGGCTTCAGGCAGACGGGGCAGGCAAGAAGCATCGCTATTCTCTCGTGCATAGTCTTTCCTAGGACACAGGGGAGTACTTTCTCTAAAACCTTATCGTCTGCTGCTCATAGAATAGTCGCGACATGAAATCTTGAGCTTCAGAAGCTGCCGAGGAACGCTTTAAAGTGTGTTTTAGAGGCAAAGAAAGGCGAGCACATCACTGCCTTTTGTGACAGGGAGAAGCTTGAAGTATACGAAATGTTCGCCGTAGGCGCCGTCAAACTCCCTCAAAACACGCTTTGTCAAGCTGAAGTCTGAAGCAAACATTTACATGGAAAAGATGCCGCCGGAAATCGCGTCGATATTTGAGAGCATCCAGCGGACATCCACATAAACTTGCTTCGCGGCATTCGTGAAGAAACCTCTTTCCGGATAGAACTCATGAAGTTGGAGACAGAGACTCGCAGGGCGCGCTTTGTACAATGTCCGGGCATCACAATGGACATGTTGACTGACGGAGCACTGGCCGTGACCACGAAAGACCATGAACAGATGCGGAGGTTTGCCCAGAAGATGATTAGAAAGCTTGGAGAAGCAGTAGAAGTGGAAGTTACAAGCCAGTCTGGCATGCATATCACGATGAGCGTGAAAGGAGGAACCTTCTTTACAGACGCGATGCTTGACCGAAAAACGCTGAGATGAGTGAACCTTCCAACAGGCGAGGTCGTAGTTGCACCCTTCGAGGATTCACTGGAGGGCAAGCTGGTATGCGGCATGGCCATCGGCGGCACAGGTCCGATAAACAAACATTAGAAGTTATCACCAAAAAGGCAGGGCATGCGAAACCAGTTCACAAGAACCACGAGTGCTCAAGAAAGTAAGAGGCTCGCTAAATACGGCCAGTCAAGCAGGCATCGTCAGCGAATTTGCCCTAGGGACAATCACCGGAGCAGGGTTTGTGCAGGAATTCCTAGAGTCAGAGAAGGGTCTTCGGCACGGTTCATGTTGCTTTAGAAAACAACTCTGACATGCTGAGGCAAGAACCTGTCTAGAAACCACATGGACCCATCGTTTCCAAACCCACAGTAAAGGCCACAGAGAAAGGCGGAACAACCTTCGAAGTGCTCAAGGCTGGAACGTTCAAGAAAACTTAGTTGAAACGTTTAAATTCTGAAAACCAGATTTTATGAGAGAAAAAGGAGGAATGACAATGACAGAACAGACTGAGGAAAAGTTGCCAATATCCGATTTCTACAAAGTCGTTGACTACGTCACCATCTTCAAGAATAAGAAATGGTGGGAAGCCATAGTAGTCTTCGAATCAGCCGGAAAACGGTCAATCGGCATGTACATGTGGCAAAAAAGAGAAGACAAATGGAAAAGAAAACACAAATTCAACGTACGAAACCTAGAAGAATGGAACAAGCTTAAAACCGCGATAGAACAACTTGCACCGAAACTCACCGAAAGATAAACTTGCGCCCCGGCATTGCGTTTTTCAAGAGCGTCTCATTCTATATTTTCCAACAGGCAAACCTGTGCTCCCTTGACAGAGCTGAACTAGTGTAAACAGTTTAAAAGCTCAAAAAGCGAAGTAGGAAATGGGAAACTCATGCCTGCCATGCTGAAAAAACTTGTCGAGAACCTCGTCGGCGAAAAGGCTCCCGGACCAACAGCAGCATTCTCAGTGCCTCATCTGCTCCTTGCACTTGAACTCATAGCAGAAAAATCGCTCGGCCGCAGCAGATTGGCAGAAGAATTAGAGGTGGGAGAAGGCACAGTCCGAACACTGATAGGGCGTCTCAGAGACGCTGACTTGATTTCAATTTCGAAGGCAGGATGCTCTCTGACAGAAAGAGGGGCAGAACTATGGAAGGAATACAAGTCAAACTTGAAGAAGACTACTATCGAAAAGAGTGAGCTGGCGTTTGCAGAGTTTAACGTTGCAGTATTAATAAGAAAAAAGGCAGGTACTGTGAGTTCAGGAATGGAACAGCGCGACGCAGCTGTGATAGCCGGTGCAAAGGGAGCCACCACAGTGCTCTTCAAGAAGAACCGCTTGGTGTTCCCATCTTCTGAGACGAACGTGGCAAGGGGCTCTCCAAAAGCGTCGAGCCAAATAATGAAGCTTCTGAAGCCTGAGGAAAATGACGCGATAATCATCGCAAGCTCCGACAATATGAAAAAAGCTGAGTATGGAGCATTGGCAGCAGCATGGACACTCTTAGATTAAACCCGCTTGGATGAGGTGACTTCTAGAAAGTGTACTTGTCGCCTTGCGAAAGCACACGTTCCAATGCCATGTTAAAGTTTATCATTCCCTCGTTTGTCTTTGCTGAAACAGGTGTGAGTGGAAAAATGAGACCGAGCTTGTAGATCGCCTGCATCATTCCCCTGTTCAGCAAGCGCTTCGTGCCCTCAAGATTCTGGTCGATCGCCTCTGCCAGAGCGTTCCTGCTCGACGACCAGTCTACGACCTTGTTAACCTGTTCTTTCGGAAGCAGGTCGCACTTTGACAGTACGTGAACCTGCGGCATCAGGAAACGGTTGTAGACTGCTGAGGAGAGGAAAAGGTTTGAGATGTAATTCTGCGGGGTGACTGAGAACACTGCGTCGAACAAGTACACTATGACTTTCTGTTCTTTTGTCAGCTCACTGGCGATGTAGGGTCCACTTGCTCTGAACGCAAAAAGCTCCATCTGCCCTGAAGTGTCCACGAGCACGATGTCCGACCGCAGTTCTTCGACGTCTCTGGAGATCTTTTCAATCTCGTCAGCGACCAAGTCTGAAGCCATTATCAATGCGCCGTTGGGACCGAGGCGGTATTCATCCATCAGCCTGTCCACGTTTACATAGTCGCGCACGTCAACATCCGGCGAGTAGGGAAGTGTAGAAACGCCAGGGTCCAAGTTTACTGTAGCAACGTCTTGCTTAGAGATCTTCAACCAGTCGTTGAAAGCTGCTGTAAGCCGAGATTTACCTGACCCTGCTGTCCCAATTATGAAAACCATCAACGTCAATCAGTCAGACCTCACAACATTGGTGAAGACACGTCGTTTCAGGAATCAAACTTCTGCTTACGTAAAGCTTTTTCTGTCAAGGAGGAATTTCAGGAGGTTCTGGCTCCGAGACGGTGTGGTTAGCTCTTCTGGACAACATGAATATGGTGATTCCTATACAGACGAGGACAATTGTGATGGACAATAAAGAGACGAAAAACAGCGAGAGAACCGTTATCGTGTGCACTGGACTGTCGGCCGCGGCGTACGTCTCATCCCCCGACCAGCTTGCTCGCACGGAACAGATGCCTGCAGTTGCCGCGTTCCAAACGTAACTGAAGTGACCGTTGAAGTCGGTTTCGATTGTGACCAGTTCGGACCATGGTAGGCCGTTGACTTTGATGTAGATAGTGACGCTTGCGTTGGGCATAACAGGCGAAAGTTGCCCCGAAAGAGTCACGGCACCGCCCTGTAGCAGGTAGCTTGTGGAGACGGTGAGCGACAACAACGAGGGCTGAAGCGTCTTGAAACTTGCGGTAACTTGTCCCGGTGCGGAGTGTTCACAGTCTTCAAGAGTGATTACCTGCAGTGACGCTTGTTTAAGGTTGTCGGGGCATTCTCCCACTCTCCAACCTTTTTGCCAGTCTTCTCCGGTGCATTCAGCCACGTAGAACTTTTTGCCTCCATGAACCACGTATTCAACACTGCTTCGTGCCTCAACGGGGTCCTGTGAAAGGTTGACGCCCACGTTCATGTGAGATTCAGATTCATAGTAAAAAAGTACGACATCAAGTCCGCCAGCCTTGATTATTGACGCTGCAATGTACGAGAAAAGGTCACAGTCCCCTTTGCCATCGACAATTGTCTCAGCTGGATATTTCGGAGGTCCGGTCACCTCGTAGGTTATCTGATGAACGATCATCAACACTCCGTTAACGAAAGCCTCATCATCATCGTACAGTTGCCGCAGGCTATCGCTTACGGGTTTAAGCGCGTAAGGAGTAACAAACTTGGCAAAATCATTCTCAGTGATAAGCCCATGGTCTTTCTCGACATAGTATTGATGCAGCGATTCTGAGACTACGACGTTCAGCCTGTAATGTGTAAAACCGTCCACGCGGTCCAGAAGCTGATACGTAACAGTATAGTTTGCTGATGAACCTTCAGGAAACAGACAGAAAAGCGCCAAAAAGACCGTCAGAGCAACAAGAGCGCCTACGAGCCTTGGCTTCATTTTCACCCGAGAATGCTGTTGCTCACATTGTTTATGGCACTTATGAAGGGCCAATCAGTAGCAGAAGAACAATTTTCAAATTCACATGAAAATGAGGCAGGCCGTCAGGCTATTCTCTCAAGTCTCTTTTTCCGATGGTCAAACACGCATGCGTCAGTATAGCCCACCTTTTTTGCGAGTCTCAGTCCTTCATTTAGACCCTTTCCTAACTCGTCAGGTTCATGGGCGTCTGAGCCGAAAGTAATGTGGACACCATGCGCATGAAGTATTCTCAGGAATTGCTCACTAGGGTACACTTCTTTACACGGCCGTGCCAGCCCTCTCATATTAATTTCTGCACACACATCAGCCTTGGCCATGGTATCCGCTACATCGCTCAGAATGTAGGAGAAATCACAGTTGGGCTTGTACCCGAATATTTTGACTAGATCTGGATGAGCCAAGATGTTGAAGACTCGGGAAGCGCATAGCTGTTTTACGAGAGTAAAATATTCCTCGTACACTTGCATGATGCCTCTTTTCAGGTATTCCTGAGCTTGGTCAGGATTGTCAATCTCCCAGTCCCCGATGAAATGGACTGAACCGATAACGTAATCAAATGGAAACTTGCTGACAAATTCTCTGACCTTCTCAGCGTTTCCAGGTATGAAGTCCATCTCGACGCCCAGCTTCACAGGCAGCTGAGACTTTTCTTTCACTCTTCTAAAGTTTTCGACGTACGCTGGTATGGATTCCGGCGTCATGCGCGGGTAGCATTTGGACTCGTGGATCAGCATGTGGTCTGAGAAACCGATTTCGCCGATACCATTTTCTTGAGCTTTCACAACATACTCCTCCATGCTTCCCCTAGCATCCGAAGAGAAACTTGTGTGATTGTGATAGTCAGCAATCATACATCTCAACGCAACCTAAAGACAACGCGAAACTGATTAGAAATTCTAGGCTGGTTTAACTCTTCCGCCGTTGTTCTCAATCAACCTTGACAGGCTGGCTATTGCTTTGTCCAAGCGTTCCGAGGCGCTTCGGGACGTCTGTCCCGTGGTTGAGAAGTGAACTTCGATGTGCGGTCTTCCTTCTGAAGACTGCTGGCTACCTTCGGTGTATACGTGGGACTTTATATAAACGCGAGGATTGTCACGCATTGCTTGGTCGATCAGCGGTGCAAGGTTTGATTCCATGATACGGTCGGTGTAGATGCTCCTTTCGAAGAAGCCAGATTTTCCAGCTTCTTTCCTGATCAATGGCACGACTGACTCGTCGAAAATGGCTTCCATCTCAGGCGGGACGCCTGGCAACGCAATTATAGATGTGCTGTCAACCTTGAGCAGCATGCCTGGAGCAGTGCCCACAGCATTATGCAGAGGTTCCGCGCCTTCCGGAAGAGTGGCCATCTTCATCCTTGCAGGGGTCAACTCGACTCTGTCGATCTTGCCCTGCTTGAGGTAGCTTTCATATTTTTCCTTCACCATGTCCAGAGCTTTTTTGTCAACGTGAAGTTTCCGGTCAAGACCACTTGCGATTCCTTCCAATGTCTTGTCGTCGAAAGTCGGCCCAAGACCGCCTGTTGTTATTATGAAGCGTGGTTTTCTCTTCAAGGCTTCGCGAAGAACTGCCGCGATCTCGTCCACCTCGTCACGTGTTACAGTTATCCTTCTCACCGTCAACCCCAAGGAGGTGACATGTTTCGCCAGCCAGTGAGCATTCGTGTTTAATGTTTTGCCGATCAGCAGTTCGTTGCCAACGCAGATAATCTCCAACATGAACACTCTCCGTTTAGTTCTGCTGTTTCCAAAATAAAAGTGTCGCCCAGACGTCCCCAGTTTCATAGCTTTGGCTAACTTGCCTTTTTCAACATTTGCATGCAAGGGCTATTTTTTCTTGCTGAGATACCACTTTAGGTATTCTTTTCTCTGTCTATCGTGCTCTTCTTCTTTTGTTTCTTCGTTAGGCCGCAGTTTCTCTCTTAGCTCCATCAGTTCCTGCTGTGTCACAGATAACCCGCAGCTCTTGCATACGTAGTGCTTTGTGCTGAGCATATACTGCATTTCGCCGCCGCATTCTGGACAATAGGGCATTTCTTTTCACTTATTCTGTATCTTCAAGTGAAAATGCCTTGAGAAATAGGTTTCGCTCATCTGAGCAGTTTTATGTGATGAAGTTCGTCAGTTCTGCCTGTTTTGCAATCTGCACGGCTCTTTCCATTTCCTCACGAGTGAGTCGTCTTTGAAGCTCTGGAACCTCGGATGAGCGCCACTGAGGCCTGTACTGGAACATGATGTTGACCCTTGTTTCTCTGCCTAGGTTGTCTGCGACCCATTTGATGATGGGTCTTGCGCAGCATTCCAGATGATTTGGCAGAACAAGAATGCGTATTATGAGTTCACCATGCTTTTGGGCCTCCAGATGATTGTATGTGCATGTTTCCCAATAATTCGCGGCGTCAGAGATCTTCTCTGCACAGTCTCCTGGTCCATATTTGAAGTCAAGCAGATAAACATCAACGAATCCGGCCAGCAGCCGAGTGGTTTCAGGGCTGTAGTAACTGTTTGAATTCCAAACAACTGGAACGTTCACCTTGACATGTTTGAATGTTTCCAGCCACTGTTTCAGCCAAGGTGTTGGTTCGCCCCCGACGAGGTTCACGTTCCTGCAGCCGTTTACGCGGAGATGTTCGACTTCTTTTGCCAATCCTGCAGGCTGGTATACTCGTCCATGTTCAAGCCATTGGGAAATCGTGTAGTTTTGACAGTGCTTACACCGCATCGTGCAGCCGAGGGTGAAGATTGTGCCAGAAGGAACAAGTTCAGGCTCTTCGCCATAATGTTCAAAAATGGTTGAAACCCTTATCGCTGAACCGCATCTGCAGTATCCTTTCTCCTGTTTAAACCTATCGACTCCGCATCTTCGCACGCAGAAATGACAACTGGAAAGCATCCTCTTCGCTATCTCGATCTTCAAATCTAGGAAAGACTTCTCAGGAACCTTCATCTTCTCAAACGTGTGTGACGTGCCGTCAACGTCCTTTTCAACGCGGCAGTACTCTTTCAGCAGCGCGTCATGTCTTTGCCAGAGCTGCTGAGTCGAGTCGCTTTCCTTGAATTCTGCTGCAAGTTTATTGGCTATCATGAATTTGGCTGGTTTCTCGTCCTGCATAACCGCGAAATATCGCCCTAAGCTTCTTCTGGCTGACCCGTCGTTCAGGACTGACAGCGCGTCAGGCCGGAGTTTCCACATTTCAGCTCATTTCTTGCAGCTAGGAAGAAAACTAGAACAGGGCGTACGGGAAGGAATGACCGCTTGGGTGAAGACTGCCTTTGATAGGGATTTCGGTGCCGCACACTGGACAGCGCATGCCTTTTGCGAGGTTCCATCTTGTGATGGTAAAGTTGTAACGTTTGATGAGCGTCTCATTGCAGTTGGGACAATGTGTGTCTTCGCATGGATGTCCAGGCACGTTTCCGATGTAGACGTAGTTGAGCCCGGCGTCTTTGGCGGCAACGTAGGCTTTCTCCAGCGTCTCGACAGGTGTTGCAGGGATTGTTGTTAGTTGATAGTCTGGATGGAATCTAAGCAGGTGAAACGGCGTGTCTCTGCCGATTCCGTCCTTTATCCATGTTGCCAGCTGCTTTATTCTTTCAAGCGATTCTCCTGATTTTGGCACTACGAGATTTGTGATTTCGATGTGGATGTTGTTTCTCCTCATTTCTTTCAGTGCCTCAAAGATGGGTGCGACTGAAGGAACGGAAGAAAAGGTTTTGTAGAAATCTGGGTCTGCGCCACCTTTGAAGTCAACGGTCGCCGCGTCCAGATACGGCGCTATGGTTTTCACGGCTTCCGGCGTCATGTAACCGTTCGTCACAAACGTGTTGAAAAACCCTACTTGCTTCGCCAGCTTGGCAGTTTCATATGCGTACTCGAAGAATATTGTGGGTTCGGTGTACGTGTAGCTGATCCCTTGACATGCATTGTCTCGTGCGGCTTTGACAACTTCTTGCGGGGGGAAGTCTTTGCCTTGAATCTTCTTCTCCTGGCTTATCATCCAGTTGTCGCAGAATTGACAGCGGAAATTGCAGCCTATCGTGGCAATGGATACTACGAGGGCGCCTGGGTTGAAGTGTGAAAGCGGTTTCTTCTCAACAGGGTCAATCCCAGCGGAGATTGCCTTGGCGTAGTTAAGCGAAAAAAGAGTACCTCCCACATTTTTCCTTACAAGACAGAAGCCTGTTCCACCATCGTTTATCTGACATCTCCGCGCACACAAATAACATGAGACCTTCTTGTTCTCCATCTTATTGTAGAGCATGGCTTCGTGAAGTGACACGTAACGGCCCCCTTGTGTAAGTCTTGCTTGCAAGTATATGTCTTATTCGTTTGTCTTGGAGTCAGCGTTTTCCTTGATTTCGAAAATCAGCGGGGGAGAGGTTGTTTTCACATCCAGTTTCAAGGTGAACAAGCCTTCCAGCAGACCTGCCCAGATTTCAGGTTCGCTGATGAAGGGTGTTTTTACGAGAAGGTACTTGTCTTTGAGGTAGAAGTCACCGAACCCCTGCACTCTCAGCCGCTTGAACACGTCGGGCCACTTTTCACGGTTTTCAGCTTGCACTCCGACTGTTGTTTCTATCGAGACTTTTGTAGCCTCACCCATTTTCCTGCCGACCTCGCGCCATTTCTCTTTCGGAACGTTCTGGATGAGAATGTTGAGCAGTTCGAGGTTCACAAAGGCGATGCGGCTTATTCCGCAGTAGTATTCTCCGGGGAAGCGCCAGTCGTAAATGGTCATGCTTCGGTACACGTCAAGCATTTTCGAGATGAGCGGTTTGATGCCCGGCTCCTTTCCTTCCCGAATCAGGCTGTCGATATACTCGCGCTCTTCCTTATCCAGAATTATTGTTGTCCTTCTAGCTGACCCTTCCTCTTTGCCAATCATTTCTTCAAGCTTTTTCTTCTTCTCTTCCTGCATACCCATTATATCTCACGGCATATTTTATATAATTTGCGTGGAACCGACGGCATACTGAAACATATTCTACGCGTGAACCATAATCAAAACCATCTTAAACCGCTCAACCGCCCTCACCGCATGCGGTTAGCAGGCAGGTATAACAACGAATTCAGCCTCTTTCAGCAAGAACGGCTTTCCCTCAATCTTAACTTCCGCAGCGCCGCCTAGCAGGTAGACCAACGCGTCATAAGGAGCCGTATGCTCACTCAACCCCTCACCCTTGTCGAAAGTGAAAAGAGTAACAGTCCCAGCCTTCTTGTCAACAATTGTCCGACTCACCACGGAACCCTTCTGATAGTCCACCAAATCAGCCATTCGCGAAACCTGCGCCCCGATTTTGTTTTGTCAGCAACTTTGCCATTCTTCAAGATGGTCACGACCTCGATGTATTACGTAGACCTTCCTAAAATCGAAGATGATTCTGTGAATACGATTCTAATATGCCTTGCCGACGATGAAGCTTTGACCGAACGATTTTTAACAACCTTTAACGACATTTTAGCTGCCGATGACGAAACTTTTTAGCTGAAACGATGATGTACTCTAGGGTATCCGAGGCGCAAAACCTGCGTGTTGTCTAGGAAATGACCTTCTTCTTAATCAGATACCAAATCAGGACTAGGCCTGTCGCAAACAGGACGCCGCCTGAACCTATTGAACTGAACCAACCTATGTGCAATGCATGAGTCATTACGTATACTAGGTATGGTGACCCAAAGGTCAAGACCACCGCAAAGATTGTCAAGACTGCTTTCCAGTATCTTGACTCAAACATTCCCGGCCTAGTCGGCTGCTTTTCCTTAGTCATGGTTTCCACAACTCAATGGTGATTATGAATTGACGTTTTCTCTTATAACCCTTCCTTTACTTCGTTTCCCAAGACTTTCATGAGGAACTTGAAAACTGAAAAACCCGCTCCCCGGTCAGCCTTGAATCCCGTTGTGGCTCCAAGCAAGCATATGCCTTCTAAGCCACGTTCTTTCGCAAGACCCAGCGTTAGACCTGTGGCTCCAACAATCCTGCCCTTGCTGTATATCACGGCGCCCTTTTCCATGAATTCCATTGCAAGCCTAGGCGAGGTTGCAGCGACGTATACCTGGGCTTTCTCTTCCCGCAAGGGCACTCCGCCGAGAGTTATAAGAAAACTGCACGCGTACTTCTCAACAAAATCCAGCGTCTCACTACAGACATCATAATGTGCCAGAACGTCATCGAAAGAAGGCTGCGTATCTCCTGTCATTATGATGAAATCGTTCTTCTCCATGTTCGCAGCGTAGAACTCGTACCGCGGCAAACGGCATAACCCTTTAGAATTTACTGAGACGTAGTCAGGAAAACAAGGTGAATACAACTCAGCGAAGGGCTTCGCGCCGCAAAACTTTGTCATGAGGTAGACCGCAATCTTTCCGACGTTTCCAAACCCCGGTAGTCCCTGCACGAAGATTGGGTTCTTTAGAGTAGGCGTGGAAACCTGACGCAGGTAGGACTTGTCCATGAATGCGAACTCCACCAGAATAAATGAAAGTGCAAGTCTAAAACGTTTCCTCTTCAAACCTAGGCAGGAAAGTGCAACTGACTCAGACTGGTCGAATGTACGTGTGAAAATGCACGCACAAAGCGTTAATACTGTTTTGAAATAAGTTGCATCAATACGTGCCGTACTGCTTCAAAAGGAATGAGACATGCAACCCAGAAAAGTGAGGTACGAGATTCTCTTGGGCTTGACCTTACTCATGGTTTCGTCCCTAGCGATTCTCTGGGTCTACCAAATGGTTTTTGAAGCCCCTGAAGTCGGAGCACTTGACCGCGGAGACATGAAGCAGTGGTCTATGGTCCTGATTCTTCTCAGCATAACAACGCTGTTCATGGGAAGCGTGTCAGGATATCTTATCGGGAAATATCTTCACGTAAAATCGTAAGACAGTGCGTTCCTTCTCAAGCTGCTGACCAGCAAAAAATGATTACTTGAAAAAAATGTGACACAGGAGGCCAGAAGTCTTCTTTGACCGTTTGACTTCTTTACCCGCCACTACTCTTGTTCGTTCCACTTTTCTATCAGTAGCTTGTTCTCGCCATGCTTGAAGACCACTTTGACTGGAATGGAGTCTGCGCCTCTTTTTGTCTTTGTGTAGTCCTTGAACGGGAACATGCTGTCTTCAGCCAGGTCTACGGGTATATAAAGCAAGTATTTGCCGTCTTTTCTCCTGAACAGACGTCCTCTTCCCTCACTGACCAAATTACATCACCTCGATTGAATCCAAAGTTCAAGGAACAAGGCATATAGTTGAGACTATTTAACCTTTGTCCTCACACAATACAAAAATACAACAACTAAAGTATGAAGTGACCACGAAGACGCATCACATTCAAACCTGTCCTGAACAAGCCATGACGATCCAAACACCAACACTGACCGTTTCTACGCGATCATTTCTTCAACGGGTAATTCGGAAAAGTCCTTAACGATCATGTCAGCCTTTGAAAGATCCTGACCCCCACTGTCAGGGTTTCTGTACCCGATAACCTTCATTCCAGCCTTCTTTGCCGCTTCCACACCCAGCTTTGCATCTTCCACAACCAAACATTCAGAGGGTTTCACGTGCAATGCTTGAGCAGACTTCAGGAAGATCTGAGGGTTCGGCTTGCTGTGAACTACATCCTCGGCACTGACGACAAAATCAAACAAGTAGCCTATGTCCAGCTTTCGCAGGATATAGTCTATCAGTCTCCTGTGCGAGCTTGAGGCGACCGCCAGTTTGATGTCCTTCTGCCTCAGCTTCTTCAAAAGCTCAATCACGCCATTCGTGGGTCGTGTCTCCTTTTCCAGCAGCTTGAAAAGGATCTCTTCTTTTTCGTTGAATATCTTCTCGAACGTCGTGTCAAGCTTGTACTTCTTTATCAGCTCAGTAAACATGAACATGGCCGTCGTGCCAGTGTACGTATGCAATTCCTCCGCTGATATGCGAACGCCATGCTTCAGCATTGCCTGCTGCTCGGCCTCTATGTGCAAACGCTCGCTCTCAACGATCACACCGTCCATGTCGAAGATCACGGCTTTAATCATCCGCCTTTCCACTCGTCTGACTGCTTCATGCTGGCAAGGTTCTACTCAAAAACCATGGCTGCGCGGCTCATGACTTCTCTGATTGACAGGTGCTGCGGACACTTTTCCTCACATTTTCCGCATCTGGAGCATTTCTTTGCCTGATTCTTCGGGTTAACCTGCTGATGGTACTTTTTCTTGACTTCTACACTCATTTCCTCAACGTAGTACTCATTGAACAATGCAATGACCTGAGGAATGTCCACGCCACTCGGGCAGGGCATACAGTACCTGCAGCCTGTGCAGCCGATAAACCCCTGCTCCTTATACTTCTGGCGAACCCTGTTGATAACGTCCAAGTCTTCAGGTGTAAGCGTATTCGGGCCCGAGCGGCTGGCGCTTTCCACGTTTTCCATCACCTGTTTCATCGTGCTCATACCACTTAGGGCAACGGACACCTCCGGATGGTTCCAAACCCACTGCAAGGCCCATTCTGCAGGCGTCCTCTTAACCAACGCTTCATCAAAGATTGCTTGAACGTCAGCCGGCGGGGTCATGCCAAGTCTTCCGCCTGCAACAGGTTCCATCACCACGACTGCTAGCCCCTTTGACGCAGCGTACTCTAACCCTTTCGTTCCAGCTTGGTAGTCACTGTCCATGTAATTGTACTGGATTTGACAGAATGTCCAATCATCATAACTGTCTATGATATTCTTGAAGACGCTGAATTCATCGTGGAAGCTAAACCCGAAATGCAGTATCTTGCCATCATGAATCTTCTTCTCAGCCCACCTACAGACCTCCAGCTTCTGCAACGATTCCCACCGGTTTTTGGTCAGCCCGTGCAACAGGTAAAAATCGACAAAGTCCAGCTTCAACCGGCCAAGCTGTTTCCCCAAAAACTTGTTCATATCCCGCTCAGACTTCACAAGCCAAGTCGGCATCTTCGTCGCCACCCTCACCCTTTCACGATAACCATCCCGCAGAGCCTTCCCCACCAGCTCCTCACTCTTTCCACCATGATAACTATAAGCAGTATCCACATAATTCACGCCGTGATCAACAGCATACCGAATCATCTTGATCGCTTCAGCCTCATCAATCTTCGAAGCTTCCCCACCCCTAGTAGGCAACCGCATCGCCCCAAAACCCAAAGCCGAAACCTTCCAATCCAACCTTCCAAAGTCCCTGTACTTCACGACGCACCACCAACCCACAAGTCAACACACAAACCGCTTATAGACATTACCCAAAAACCCAATTCAACCGCAAATTCAGCTTGACACCTCAGCGGAAAGAAAACATATCAGCTGAGACCCCCTGCTCAAAGTAGAAAAGGTGCGGAAACCGCTTTCAGCGTCAAGATTACATGTACCAAAAAGACGATGTAGAACCTGTAGAAAGAAATGATAGAAACCTGCCATCAAAGGTCACGGCTGCCCTGTCAACTATGACTAAAAAATGAGGAAAGCATGCGGACACTACAACTGAACTCGTTCTAGACGCTGAGCCAGCCGCTGGCTTCTGCTTCTTGCTGTACTTGTTCAGGCGTCTTCGTTGCGAGGGTCAACAGGCTGCCCTGAGGCCCCACCGTCAACGTGATGCTGTTAAAGGCAGGCCTGTAACCGTACTTAACGGTAGTGCACGTCGTGTACGGGTAGCCGTCAGGCGACGCTTCCCAAGTCGAAGCGACAGCAACTTGGTCGCCCTCGAAGCTGACCTCAACCATTCATGATCAGACGCTGAACGGCCATAATATCAATCAATCGAAAACACTTTCTGCTCCGTCTTAGAGCAACAGATGATTGACTGATCAGAGTTTTAGCCTGCGAACTGAAAGCAGTTGGATACTGTGGATCCGAAAAATCAGTTCTTACGGTGCGTACGAAATGGACGGGAAAAAAGCGAAGCAAGGCTATGATTGTAGGAGCAGTATTGCCTTGGCCAAGTCGCCGCCTGATTCTTCCAGCGCCTTTCTCGCTTCTTCGACGCTTTTTCCTGTCTGGTCTGCCACGAGTCTAACGTCTTCCTCAGCTACGCCTGAAGGCTCACGCTCCAAAGCCTTCTCGACAACAGCGCCGCCTGTGACCTGAAAGATTTTCTGACCCTGCATCTCCAGCAGCGCCACTTCAGGCCGTTCAATGACTATCTCCTTGCTTTCTGTTCGAATCACAACTTCTTGAACGTCAGGCATCGTGTTCATGCTCAAGCCCATGCGTGACATCATGCGCTTGGCTTCACGAGGATTAATGCGCCTTTGCATTCAGACCGACCTTTCGACAGGAGACAATTCGCACTGTAAACTCATATACTTAACTCTTGACGCCGCGTCGAACCTTGACAGCCACGCCGCGCTTGAACGCATTCATCTCTACGCCAGACAGAACCGCACGACCAACGGCCAAGACTATGCCAGCCTCGTCAACCACAACCACCTCATCCCGCGCATGAACGTTATCATTCACGTGGACCACGTGGGCCGCAAACACGTCACTACCCTCGGACACGAACCGTGCCACGTCATCCTGAACCACCACGACACATGGCGTATGCTTCACAATGCGTTCCGCGCCAGCAAGGCTTAACGAGAACAGCCCGTCTGTGGGCCTCATCGTCGCAAGCCTTTCACCTCTCAGGAACACGTACCTGATTCTTCCTGTTCTACGCGAAAAAGCCACATTTACGCCTTCAGGGAAAAGCACGGCGCCGACACCGCGGCCGAACTGATAGTCTGCAATGCTTCTAATCCGCGCCAGTACGTTTTCCACGCAGGCACCCGCCTTCATGATTCGACAACTATAAACATAACCAGCATAAATAAACACAGCACAGGTGGATGCCCCCTTGCGATGCGAAGTCTGCGGACGCAAAATCAACGGCAAACCCATAACCGTCATGATCGAAGGTGCAAAGCTTACAGTATGCGTCGCATGCTCAAAACTCGGGAAAATATGCCAGGAAGAACCCAAACCGAAACTCATACTTCAAAGACTCAGAACAGCAACGGCACGGCCGCGAATGCAGACGCCCAAACTGCAGGCCCCAGCAGTTGACACGTCACAGGAACTCGTTGAAAACTATCACGTCAAAATAAGACAGGCGAGAGAAAAACTCGGCTTCTCCCATGAAGACTTGGGAAAGAGATTAAACGAAAAAGTATCTCTGCTTAGAAAGATTGAGACAGGCAAAATGACGCCTGACAACAGACTTGCAACACTGCTTGAACGCACGTTGAAGATAAAACTTATCGTCCCGACCAAAGAGGAAAAAGTTCCCCAAACAAAAGTGTCCAGGGCAGCAGGCCGGGAACTGACGTTCGGAGACCTGATCAAACTTGACGAGAAAGACAAGGAGGACCCAACTGGACGAAGGTCATCATAGTCCAAAGACGACGCCAACACGAACAATCAACCCTCGACGAGCTTAAACGCCTCGCAGAAACAGCAGGCTACACCGTCGCAGACAAGATGGAACAAGTCCGAGAACCCAACAGCCGATACCAAATAGGCCTCGGAAAAGTCGAAGAACTCGCCAAACTTGTCGAAGAAAGAAAAGCTGAAAAAGTAATTTTCGACAACTCCCTCAGGCCCATACAATCTTACAATTTGGCAAAGGTCACCAAAGTCGAAAACATCGACCGGTTCCAACTGATTCTGGAAATCTTCACAAAAAGAGCCACCACTGCCGAAGCACAAATGCAAATCCAACTCGCAAAACTCCAACGGGACCTGGCCCAAGCAAAAGAAAAAGTGAGACTCACCAAAAAGGGTGAACAGCCAGGCTTCATGGGCCTCGGAGCATACGAGGCCGACGTTTACCACGAAAGCGTCAAAAAAGAAGTCCACACCATCCGCAGAAAACTCCGAAAAATCCGTGGAAAAAGGGTTCTTCACCGCGAAAGGCGAGCGGAACTGGGCTTCACGTCAATCTCCCTCGCCGGATACACAAAAGCAGGAAAAAGCTCACTCTTCAACGCCCTCACACAGGAAAACGTCCCCGTAGACGCGCAGCTGTTCACCACACTATCAACGACAACACGCCTCATAACCATCAACAACAAAAAATTCCTCCTGACCGACACAGTGGGGTTCATCGATCGCCTCCCGCTCACACTCATAGAAGCCTTCCACTCTACATTGGAAGAAACCATCTACTCCGACCTAATACTGCTTCTCGTGGACGCAAGCGAACCCCTATCCAAGATGACGGAGAAACTCACAACATGCCTAGAAACCATAGAACACATAGGAGCAGCAGGAATACCAACGATAACACTGCTCAACAAAATCGACCTCATACCACAGAAGGAACTGGAAGAAAAAATAGAAGCCTTCAAAAAAGAAGCAACGGTCCTCATCCCGATCTCGGCACTGTACAAAACCAACCTGGACGAGTTGCGGAACGAGATACTGAGAACACTCAGGAACTACGTTCAGATCTCATTCAGCATATCCATGTCAAAAGAGACCAGACCCTTCATGGCATGGCTCTACCGTAACACCGACGTGAAAAAAGCCGAGTACAACGAAAACTGTGTCCGCGTGATTTTCGAAGCCGACCCAGCCACGGCCGAGAAGGTGAGGAGCAGAGTGGAGAAAGAATTCAAGGGCAAAGTTGAAAGGCTCTGAAAGTGAGACCGTGTCCAAAATTGTTGTTTTGAGATGGGGCCACAGACCCATAAGAGACGCAAGACTGACCACCCACGTTGCCCTAGCAGCTCGAGCCCTCGGAGCAAACGGCATCATAATCTCAGACATACAAGACCCCAAAATCGAAGAAACAATACAGAAGATAAACCTGAACTGGGGCGGCAAATTCAGTTTCAAGATGGGCACGAAATGGCAAACAGCCCTGAAAGAATGGAAAGCCAAAGGCGGCATAGTCGTCCACCTCACGGCTTACGGAGAGAACATACAAACAAGCAACGTCCTAGAACGCATCAGGAAAACAGGAAAAAACGTCATGTTAATCGTCGGAAGCCAAAAAGTCCCACGTGAATTCTACACAAAGCAGGTGTCAGACTACAACGTGGCAATCGGAAACCAGCCTCACTCAGAATGCGCAAGCCTCGCGGTTTTCCTCGACAGATACTTCCAAGGAAAAGAACTGGCCAAAAACTTTAGGAACGCAAAAGTCAGGATAATCCCGCAGCAAAGAGGAAAGAAACTGGCCGTCCGAAAACAAGAACCATCAAAAACGGCTCCGTGAAGAAACTTAAATTAAACCACACGAAATATATAATATAGAGGACACTGTTGAGTACCAAAAACAAAAGGGTCAAGATGCTCACAAACATAGACGACGCAACCCTCATGAGAGTTGCCCAAGCATTAGGCGAAGAGGACGCAGTCAAACTGATAGACATCCTGAAAAGCGTAGACGAAACTACAGACGACGAAATAGCAACAAAAACAGGCATCAGACTCAACTCGGTCAGAAAGATTCTCTACAAGCTTTACGACCACTCACTCGTGAGCCTCAAGAGAACACGCGACCCCAAAACAGGCTGGTTCATATTCCACTGGAAACTCCAACCAGACCAACTGGAAGGGTTCATACAGAGCCAGAAACGACGAGTACTCGAAAAACTGGACATAAGACTCGCATACGAGAAAAACCACGACTTCTACTACTGCAACACGCCCGGATGCAAACGCGTTTCTTTTGAAGACGCAGTGGAACTGGTCTTCAAATGTCCAACATGCGGAAAACCGCTCATGCACTACGACAACCAAAAAATCGTCGAGGCCCTAGGAAAAAAAGTCGATGTCCTAAGGAAGGAGCTTGGTGAGTGAAAAGCTCCCAACCCGGGAACAAGCACTAGCCTTTCTGCGAGAAACAGGATGCAAAGACAACGTAATAAGACACATGAAAGCAGTCTCACAACTTGCCGTCATGATGGCAGAAACCTGCAGGCAGAGAGGCTACGAAGTAAACATAGAACTCGTCGAAATCGGCGCACTTCTACATGATGTCGGCCGGGCAAGGACGCACAGCGTCCACCACGCCGTGGCAGGTGCAGAAATCGCCAAACAGCTCGGCCTGCCCGAGCAGGTGATACGCATAATCAAAAGACACGTCGGCGGCGGCATAACCCAGAAAGAAGCAAGAAAACTGGGATGGCCAAAAGACGTCTACACGCCGGAAACACTTGAAGAAAAAATAGTCTCATATGCGGATAAGCTCATCGAAGGCTCAAGGCGCGTACCGATAACAAGAACCATAGAGGAGCTCTCACGGGAACTCCCACCTTCAGCGATCGAGCGGATATGGAAACTGCATAGAGAAATGTTGACACTGATCGGCGACTGCAGATGCCCACCATAACACTAGCCGCAAAATCCTACAACGGCTCTCAACTCAGAAAACTCGGGGAAACCCTGAACACGCTTCTCGAAGGACTTAAAGTTGAAATTCAGGCATGCAAACGCAACGAAAAAGGATGGACGCAAATCGACATTGCAGGCGAAGATGCAAACATAGCCTTACGCTATTTGAACCAAAAGATCGGAACCTGCCCCCCAACCCTAGACAGCATAAATAAATTCTCAACAACGAAAGGTTACCTTGCAAACCCGAGCAAGAACAAGACCGAACTTGACGTGGACATCGGAATCACCACGCCACAAAACGTCACGGCGACCATACCCCTGCAGAGTCTCCAAGCCCAGCTCTGCGACGGAAAGAAACTTCCACTTGAAAAAATAGTTGAGATGTACGCTTTCTGCGAGAACCTGCCCATCACGGTTAAGATCATGAACTTGGACAAGGCGGCTGGGCATGTTGAAGCAGAAGTGGCTGAAAAACAGCAGAACCAATACAAGAACTGGACGGGAATGCTTCTCGACAGGCTCATAATCATCCGGGCGTCCGCTGACAACATCAAACTGGCCCTGAAGTATGGAGGCCTGACCCGCGACATAATAGACGTTGAGCCGCTGGGGTTTTTTGAGCATGCAGTAATCTGCAAACTCGGGACAGACGCGCGGGGATTGATTCCAAGGATAGGACGAAACCTGAAAGAAGCCGCATTCGCCGTCTTCAGCCCCAGAAAAATCCTGAGAACACTCGACAACACGCGGTACGCTTCTACTTCCACGTAACAAGAACAACGCCGACAAAAACCAGTAGACCGCCGGCAACGACAGAGACTGTTATCTGCTCTCCAACAAAGGTAATCGCGAACAGCGCCGTGACAAGCGGTTCCGCGAACAGAAACGAGCTTGCCACCGCGGCCTTCACGTGTTTCACAGCGTAAAACCAGATGTAGTATCCCAGCAATGAACAGGTGAAAGCTAGGAACATGATGAGGAGCCATTCCTGCAGACTGACCGTGGCAATCAGATGGAACGAGTTTTCAGCCAATGAAAAAGGAACAAGCATCAGTCCGCCCAGAAGGGTTACGTAGGCCACAACCAAGAACGGGTCGTACTTCTCCATGATCTTCTTTCCAACAATCGTGTAACCAGCCCACATAAGAGGCGTGAGAAGCAGAAGCAGAGTGCCCAGCAGAAAAGCAGAGTTACCCCCAGAAGCAAAAACGTCGCCGGCGACTATGGCCAAAGTGCCCAAAGCAGCAACGCCTATCCCTGCAACTTGCCTCCTCCTCAACTTTTCACTAAACAGCCACATTGAAAAAACAGTGATCAGCACGGGCGAAAGAAGACAGACCATAATGGATGCGACAGAAGCACCCGCCATGCTTATGCCAGTGTACTGAACCATAAAAAACAGTGTCACCCCACTCAACGCCAAAAAAACCAGTACTTTGACGTCAGCCTTCTCGACCAACAGCCTGCAGCCAGGTTCCCTAGCTTTCTTCAAGAAAAGCGTTGCCAGAAAAAACGTGCCGGCCAGAAGAAACCTGAACGTCGCTATAGAGACAGGCGTCAACCCTTCCCCAAGCAGTTGCTTAACCACAACGAAAGAGCTACCCCAAAAAGTGATCAAACACAGCATCAGAAAAGCGTTGAAAGGACCGATCGCCCGCCCAGCCATGCCACTAGAACGGGTAACCCTACCTATAAAGGATTAACAAGAAAGGTGGGCCGGACCGGACTTGAACCGGCGACCTTTGGCTCGTAAAGCCAATGTCCTAACCAAGCTAGACGACCGGCCCCCTGAACTAGTATACTCTTTCTCTCTGTTTTTTTACTTTCTCTTTCGGTATATGGCTACTTGGTCTTTTTCGCTGTAGCGGATGAAATCAAAGCCTGCCTCAACTAATTTGTTTTCCTCTTCTAGGTTGGTGGCGTGGGCTACGTGCCATTCGTCGCTTTCAAAGTTCAGGAGCTGAGTCTAGAAATCAGTGTTTTCAAGTTTTTTGTGGCCTAGTAGTTGTTGGACGTGTTTTATGCTTTTGGTTCGGTGGTATTCCATGGTTGCCTTCCAATGGCGTAAAGTGTGCAGGTGGATCTGCTTTCGTTTGGGGTTTTGAAGCATTCTTGCTATTCTGGCTCTTTGTTTGGTAAATCCTGTGCGTATGGTGTCGACTCTGGGGTTGAATATGTATTCGCCTGTTTTGGGCATGTTGTTCAGCATTGCTATGGTGGTTGGTGTGACTTTGACGATTCTGGCGTTGCTGCCTTTTATTGGGTTGTTTATTCTGATAGTGCAGGTTTTTTCGTCTATGTCGATCCATTTCAGTTTTGCTGCTTCGGCAGATCTGGCTACGCGCATAAGTGGCCATTAATTCTTTCTTAGCCTTTTTTTTCGAATAAGGATTTTTCAGGCTTAGTTTGGTTTGAGAGGGTGAGGGTGTTAAGGGATCGTTGAAATAGACATTGGATGGGGCGAATAAGCCTGTTTGAGTTTTGCTGGTTCATTCTTGCGGTGTGCCTCTGTGCAATTGCGCGGTAGGATGCAGTCTGGCATCGCCAGAACGATCCATCAGACACGTTTGCCAGACACGGACAACACCGCGACACTCCTAAGCGTTAACCCTAGAAAAACCCAAAAAATGCCCCGTTAATAGAAACAAGCCCAAAAACAATTAATGACCACTTATGCGCGCTAGGGGCGTAGCTTTTTAAGTAAGTCTTATTACTTATTTTACTTAGGTGACGTGTTGTGGTTAATGTTACGTTTGCTGTTCCAGTAGAGTTACATGAGATCATGAGGCGCCATCCCGAGATCAAGTGGAGTGAGATCGCAAGGAAGGCTATGTGGGAGTACGCGCGAAAACTGGAGTTTATGGAGAGAATCGCGGGTGAGAGTCGGCTTTCGGAAAAAGACGTCTTAGAGCTAGACAAAAGGGTTAAAGCTGGATTGAGGGGGAGATACAAGGGTGTTTCCGAAGGCGAGAAACAGTGAAGCTTGTGGTGGATACCAGCGTTTTGATTGCGGCTCTGATGAAGGATTCTGCTGTTAGAGTTGCTGTCGAACCCTCTTTTCGAGTTTTTATGTGCCTGAACACTGCGTTGAGGAGATTGAGAAGCACATGGGTGAGATTACGAAGAGAAGTGGGCTCATCGTTGAAAACGTGTATCTGCTCTTAGGCATTCTGTTGACTTCTGTTCAGGTTGTTCCAAAGGAAAGGATTCTTGAAAGGATGAAGGAAGCTGAACAGATCATGGGAAAAATCGACATGGATGATACGCCATTCATCGCATTGGCTTTGTCATTTCCAAATGATGGTGTCTGGTCAGAAGATAGACATTTTCTTAAACAGAATAGAGTTAAGGTTTGGCTCACCAAGGATCTTCTGAAATCGATGAGGGAATAGATCAACCCAGCCCGTATCACATCAGATCATGTTAAATAGGCATGTGTGAAAAAGCAGGAATCCTCAAGAGATAACTTCTCAGAGAACAAGCTCTCTCTCATGCATGCATGAAAGAAGAAATTAGGGATGAAAGTGTCAAAGGGGAAGTTGAAAAGGTTAGGAAAAGAGCGGGAGCTCTTCAAAAGAGATTAATGAAGAAGTTTGGAGTTGATAATTACGGTGTGTTGTGCCGAGTTCTTTGACTCAGTTGCGGGGTGTGGATGATGGTTGGTTTTTATATGAGAGTTACTGCTACGCCGTATTCTTTTGAGGTTTCTGCTTGCTTTTCGTCTGAAGTCAATAGGGGTGTGTCTGTGTTTACTGATAATGCTATAAACAGCGCGTCGTAAATTGACGTTTTGTTTTTTATAGCTATTTCTAAGGCTTTTGAAAAGTGTTCTTTTTGTGGTACAATTCTGACTGTTCTGGGCAGATGATTGATTATTTCTTTTGCGATTTCGAAGTTAACTTCGCTTTTAAGCGCTTTCTTTACTAATGCGTTGGCGGTTTCTTTTACGGCGAGATCCAGTGTAACGCATCCTTCTTTCAGGTGTTCTTCGACTTTTTCCCAGTTTTCTTCTTTTGCTATGTATTTGATCAGAGTTGAGGAGTCAATGACTTTCACGGTCTTCCCCCACCGACTTTGTTGCGAATCCCTGTTCGGATGGTTTAACCTTTTCAAGAAGCTTCCTCAGTTCTTCAGTTTGTTCTTTAAGCTGAAGCTTCCACGTGAGTTCTTCCAAGTGTTCTCTGATGACGCTTGGAATGTTGACACCGGCTTTTTCCAGAGCTTCTTTGATTTCCTTTTTGATGCGGGTGGTTACAACTGTTGTTTGCACCATTGCAGACACTATGTATACAAAATGTATACAAGAATATAAGTTTTCCTAAAAGCTATTAGAAAGACCCATCATAAGCTGGGTTCAAGGAACTCACAGGGTTTGAATGGTCACGTGTTTCCAAGAGATGCAGAAGATCAGCAGACATTTTGGAACCGAGTTTGACGACGTTGTAGACTTCATTGAAGACACCCATGGAGCTAGATTTGATAGACCAGTGATGTTTCCAGGGGTGATTGGTGGACGCTGCCTGATTCCAAACGTTGAGCTGTTGCTGGAAAGCCATGACTCTGAGTTTCTGAAACTGATTTTGAAGCTCAATGAGAAACGAAAAGGAGAAACCAAAGAAAAAAGCGTTCTGAGCGAAGTTGAAAAGGGCAAAAGGGCTTAAGAATTCCTCTTATAGAAATTGTCAGAAGCCCTTACGCCTTCCGTAGAGCTGGTCAGCACGGGAGATGAAAAGTAGCTATACGAGCGTTTGGTAGTACGAGAAACTTCAAGTGCTACATTCTACAAAAAGTACTATAGTGATAGGATTGGAAGAGGTTTCAGTCACAAGGAAAGGACAGATTACAATCCCTGTGAAGTATAGAAGGAAGTACGGGATCAACGAGGGAACGAAAATGTTGATTGAAGACGCTGAAAGAGGTGTCTTTCTCAGACCTATCATGAATCTAGACGAGCAGGCTGGAATCGACGCTGGAAAATACGACGTGAAAGAACTGAAAAAATCACTAGACCGAGTACGAGAGGAATGGCGTTAAAGGCTATCTTGGACACCATGTTTTACTTTTCGTACTACAATCCTGGAAACAGAGAAATGGCTGCTTGGAGTAAACTCATAATCCAAAAAATATCTAAAGGACAAATCAAAGCAGCTTCATCGGCGATTGCCGTCACGGAACTTTACAATACCATGTGAAAAATCCTTGGAGTAGACGCCGTAAAAATGAGAACCGCCTCAGCGAAAAGCTCAAACATAAACATAATCCCGGTGACAGAGGATATAGCCGAACTTGCCAGGCGAATAACCCTGAATACGCCAAAGATCCCTTTAGCCGACGCCATAATAGCTTCCGCAGCCCTTATTCACGCCAAAGGCGTACTAGTAACAGACGATGAACACTTCAAAACTATAAAAGGCATTAAAGTAAAATGGTTAAGCGACCTTTAGCCACAATAACAAAAGCGCGAGGGCGATGGAAGAGAGACTGATCGTAAAATGCGATTCAAAGGCAGACATTTTAGTAACAAAGCTTGCATGCATGCGTATCTGCAAAGAGGTATCAGATGCAGAGGGAAAATCCGAAAGCATTATAAGTTGTTGTAACCTCTTACAATGTTGCGGATACATGTCAGGTCTAAGAGATGTATCTACTTCGCACAACCAATTTAAACCATTATTAATCTTTTATTGTCCTTCAATTCAGCAGTTCTAAATGTTCTCTGCCTTAATTGTCTTTATTGGATACTGGCCTTGCTTGATCAGGAACTCGGCTTCTTTTGACGATCTCTCCCCAAATACTATTGCAACGTCACCTTCTGCAATGACAGATGTATAGATATGAGGATCCCACCAAAGAAGGCTTCCGTCTTTTTCATAGATAAGATCAAGAATTCTGTTCATTCTTGGCGAACTCTCGATTTCTTTGCGTTGTTTTTCGTTCATTTCTTCTCTGAATATGAAGAATATTGGGTGCCTCGCATAGATATGCTCGAATGTGTCGATTTTCTCCTTTGAAAGCGGTTGAATATCCTGCAAATCCTTGTTACTCAGATGAACTATGTGGACATGCTCAGTCTCAAGGTCGTCAGTGACTCCGTTCCATTCCTTAAGAACACGTCCTAGAGCGTTCTGGTTCAGAGGCAAACCTGATTCTCGAAGCTCTTCATCAATCCACTTAACCAGAATATCGCATGCTGAAACAAATGGATTGTAAAGGCCCCCATTGAAAGCTATAGAAAAGTTCGTGCAGTTGGACACCAGTTCTTCCCAAGCGTGGGATTTTTCTCCCTTGCACCCGTCTAGGATGACCTGAACATCCCAAACATTGAGGTAGGAACATAATTTCCACGCGCAAACAATGGGAAAATACTCCTTTACCTTCGCAAAGAAATCGTTAACGGAAATCAGTTTGACACCCTCGCGACCTTTCTCCCCATAGATGTTCACCAGCTTCGCGTCAGCACCCTGTTTCTCGAGTTCTTCAGCTTTCTTAACGTCTTCGCTCGCAATCCGAGCTCTCAGCTCCTCCAAGTCTAGAGTCAAATAATACATGTTTATGTCCACATCGGAGAGTTTGATGAAGGAGCGGGCCAGCTTCCGATAAGCCTTTAGCACTCGGTCCCTTCTTCCAGGGAACAATGATCCAATTTCAGACGACTTGTAAACCTTCTTCTTGCGCAAGATTTCAACGTCCTTGAAGAAATCCCCCAGTATCTTGTCATATTGCTCGCGGAATTTGTCAGGCTTTCTAATGGCTAGAGTGACTCCGATCACCCCACGAAAACTTCCACTTCTTCCGTGTCTTATGTGTTGCTTTGAATCACAGCAGACGACGCTTTGTCCCATGTATCCATCCCGATCCTGACTCTTCAGCGGTTACGCATTATAAGAGTTTGGTGGCCGCTGATTTTGGAGAAGCATCCAATCGAATTAGACCATGTGTCCCAAAAAGAGGGGGTTCGCGGGAGACTTCGCCATAGAAGTTGATTCTAACTAAGCTAGATGACCGGCCCACAAGAACATTAGAAAACAGCTTGACCGTTTTTAGCATTTTGTCTCAAAACACAGCCGACCTAATTCTAGGCAACGTCCTTACGAGTTATGACCTTCTCTAAGACATCAACGGGGTTCGTCAACTCCGCCAGCTTGTCCGCCACATCAAACTTTTTCCCCAAATACTTTTTCGCACATGCTAAGGCCTTGGACGAGTCAACGAGAAACAGTGGGAAACCTTTTCGTGCCAAGAACCTGTTCACGTACGTGCGGCCTATGTCTGAAACCGCAACGCTGGGCACGCCCTGCAACGCAGCCTCCCTGGAAATGGTTCCGCCTATGCTGACGACGAGGTCCGCGTGAGCAGCAGCACTGGCAGAATCCACAAACCCTTTCGCCACGGTCAGGCCTTTCCTCTCCGACTTCGCGTATCTGGACAAGAACAGGACGCTTCCGAGTTGAGAAAGCTTCTGGGCCAGCTTAAGCGTAGCGTCCTCCCTGCCCAGTGCATATGAAGCCCGAGTTTCCATCTGTCTGACCACAATCAACGGCCGCTTAAAGTCGAAGCCTTTCGTCGGCTTGAACCCTTTGATCCATGCAACCTCGTCCACGCCGTCGAACTGAACAATATTGGACGCGCCGTATCTTCGGAAGAAATGCTTGGGAATTGCTTTTGAGATGACGAGTGTGTTCGCCAAAGGTATTGTGAGCTTGTTCACGGCCACGGCATGGGGAGTGTCGGCCGTAAGAACTATGGGGACGCCAAGTCCGAACGCTGTTCTGCACAGTTCTACAGACTGGTGCGAAACCGCCACGTCAGGCAGCCTGTCCCTGAAGAGCTTCGAGAAGCTTATCATACGGCTTGCACTGGCTTCCAACCTTGAAAAAAGCGAAGCGGGGTCGTACTTGCCCACAACAAGCGGCTTCTCACCCACAGCGTCGGCCACGCCGAGAGTGTCAGGATGCTCCCTCGTCGTCAACAAAACCTCATGACCACGTAGTCTAAGCCGCCTAGCCAACGCACCGCCATACCGCATCTGCTTGCCAGTGCAGGCGTCGTACCATACTCTCATCTTTTCACCGCAACCGCCGGACCTTGATAAAAGCCTCCCGTTTTGCCTCGTATTCCTTAAGGGTCATCACAACCCTTGCTGGAACACCCAAGACAACAGTCTTGCGCTTAACATCCTTCGTAACTACACTACCGCCGGCGACAACGGCTTCTTCCCCTATAGTCACCCCTGGAAGAATAGTCGCGCCTCCTCCGATAATAGCGTTATTTTTTATTGTTGGCGGTGTCAAGAGTTCACTCTTGGGATATCTGTCGTTGAGAAGACTAGTGTTTGGAGCGATGAAGACGTTGTCGCCTACTATGCATCCATTCGAAATTGTCACGTGTGCTTGCACGTTGCAGTTTTTGCCTATGACCACGTTCTTGCCGATGTCACAGAAGCTTCCAATGACCGTGCCATCACCGATTTTCGTGCCGTCACCGATTACAACATAGTTCCAGACTGTAACGTTCCCGCCGAAATGAACGTACTTACCAACCACGACGCCCTTGCTCATCTTAGGTTTCAAATTCCTCGCGTCCCGCCCTTACGTTAGACATGAGAAATTTAAATAGTTTGGCGAGGGTTACGGCACGGACTCCGACGTGGGGAATAGGTTAATTAGAGTTTTCAGCCAATTC
>Ga0315282_10001514_pt1 | contig 43566 bp, 60 predicted proteins | sample YL17G07_20_MG_FD_203693 | JGI IMG/M metagenome (GOLD analysis project Ga0315282, IMG submission 203693) | Sediment microbial communities from Yellowstone Lake, YNP, Wyoming, USA - YL17G07_20 | ecosystem: Environmental > Aquatic > Freshwater > Lake > Sediment | place: USA: Wyoming | collected... | reverse complement strand
GATACTCTGGCTATAGTGGCATCTCAGGATATTCAGGGTATAGTGGAATCAGCGGGTACTCTGGAAGAAGTGGGTATTCAGGATACAGTGGGATCAGCGGATATTCCGGATATAGCGGATCAGGATACTCAGGATATTCGGGAATTTCCGGATATAGTGGATATTCTGGAATCTCTGGATACAGCGGGTATTCTGGAACAAGCGGATATTCTGGGTATAGTGGCCTCTCAGGATACTCGGGTATTAGCGGTTATTCTGGATATAGTGGAGTAAGCGGATACAGTGGGATTTCAGGTTATTCCGGCATATCTGGGTACAGTGGAATCAGTGGATATTCAGGTTATAGTGGATCAGGTTATTCCGGTTACTCTGGATTTAGCGGAATTAGTGGTTATTCGGGCTATAGCGGAATCAGTGGTTATTCTGGCTATTCAGGTATTAGTGGATATTCTGGATACAGCGGAATCTCTGGCTATTCTGGATATAGTGGATCTGGATATTCGGGATATAGCGGATCATCCGGATACTCGGGAATTTCTGGTTACTCAGGATATTCTGGAAGATCTGGATATTCAGGTTATAGTGGCATAAGTGGATATTCTGGAAGATCTGGATATTCAGGTTATAGTGGCATAAGTGGATATTCTGGAATCTCTGGATATTCAGGTTATAGTGGCATAAGTGGATATTCTGGAATCTCTGGATACAGTGGAATCCCAGGTGGCGTCACTGGAACTATAAATGTCGTAATCGATGGAGGTGGATCTGCAATTACTACAGGAGTGAAAACTGATTTTTCACTCCCATATCGTATAAATTTGAATACCTGGCAAATGGTTGGACTGCCTACCGGATCAATATCAATTGATATTTACAAGTCTACGCTGGCGAGTTATCCTGGCACAACGGGTATAAACATTGGCGGTACTGGACCTTATTTATCGTTAGCCGTACAAAATAGTGGTACGACATCAGGATGGGGCACGCCTACAGGAGCACAAGGCGATGTGATGAGAGTTAACGTAAAAAGCGCATCCACCGTTACACTGGCTTCCCTCGGATTAAATTACAATAGTTATTAGTGTTATAAACAAAGGAAAATTATGCCAAGTCTTGAATTCAGACTCAGGAAAATTAATCAAAACATTGACACAATTAACGACTCTATTACAATATTAGAAAATCAGGATCAATGCCCTAAAAGTTTGTTGGTCTATTATGGATATCCAAATAGTTTCAATAGTGCACAGAATTCTTGGGTAAATGAAGCTGTAGCCCAGGATATGGCAAAATATGGTATGATTGTTTTTGGAGATGGAGTAGAGGTTCCGACTCACCCTGACTACGCGAACACTCAGGTGATAATTCCAAGAATAAAAGTGTTAAATCCTAACTGTCTTATTTTTGGTTATGTAGATACCACTATAGCTATAGGAACTTTTCAAACCAAGGTGGATCAATGGAACACTCTGGCTACTCACGGTATATTCTTGGACAAGGCCGGGTATGATTTTGGGCTTAATCGAGCAAATTTTAATACACGAGTAGATTATGTACATACTAAAACATCTGCCAAGATAGCTTTTGCTAACGCCTGGAATACAGACCATATTCTGGGAACAGCAAATGACGTTAGTTATCCTAACACTACTTATAATACTTCTCTGGCTCAATCTGACTTGACTTCCAACGATTGGATCCTGCTCGAGAGCTTTGGAGTGAATACCACTGCCTACTCAGGAAATGCGGGGTACGAAACAGCATCAGAATGGAACTCCAGAGGATCCAAAGCTATCTCGTTACGAAATACTTATGAAGTTAATTTTGCAGCACTAGGAATCATAGATAATGCCAGTGTTACTGGATCTTCCCTTTTTAATTTTCACTATATTTCTTCCCTAATGTGGTCTCTCGATGCTATCGGATCTTCTGATACTAATTATGCGTCTTCTAGTGCAGCAGTTACATTTTGGACAAGACCTGACATAACAAACATCAAGGATCTTTATAATCTTAATCCATCTATTTTAGTTAGCGTTAGTAATTCTAATATTTATTTAAGATATGTAGAATTCGCAAAATTATCCCTTAATTTTACAGCCAGCGCCCAGACCAGTAGCATTACATCTACGAAATTAGTCGATCATATTAATCTCATGAATAAAGGAACTAATACCCACAATCAGATAGACACGTTTATAACAAATCAAGGTATTACGACACTTGAGAATTCTTGTACCCAAAGAATTTTGATGTCACCATTAGGCCCAGGATCAGCAGGATTTTTGCTTATTTCGGGGACAGCTTATTTTGTCTACCTTGGTAGAGTTACTGCTGCTTTCACTCCTAAATATGTTGAGTTTCATGTTTCAACCATAGGAGCAGGAGCACAGACAGCGGAGGTTGGATTCTTCAGTACACCATCAACAGCTAACAAGTCAGGGAAGAGCTTAACTAAAATAGTATCTACCGGGACTGTAGATAGTTTAACATCTACTGGGGTCAAAAGGAACACAAGTGCTTTTTCTACAAGTGTCTCTGCGGGGACTCACTTGTGGGCTGGAATACGAACAGCACTGGCTACAACGCAACCAACGCTGTGGGGCCTTGCAATTGATATGGGACAAGGACAGGTACTAATAACTACCTCAGCTTCTGCACTTACCGGGACAGGTCCTTGGACAGGAGCTATCATAACAGCTTCTACATCTGTTATATGCCCTGATTTACGCGGATTGCTAGATTAATAATATTTATAACAACGGAGAAAGTTTATGACAAAAGCTCAACTGTTGACTCAGTTATCTTCAAAATACCTTGTTGTTTTAACACCTGAGGTAATGCAAGCAGAGTTTAACGGAGTTACCTGGTACAGGGTAAGTTTTTTTGAAACGGGTAAGTATTCCGATGATTCAAGACCGACTGGGTTATGGAATAGCGTACAATTTTATGTTTACCTTGAGGGGCAAGGAGGCGAAGCAGCCTATTACCAGAGAACACCTGAAACCCCAGAAGCTAATAACTCGTTGGTAGTGACTTCGTCATTAGCTAATATCAACAAGCTCTATTATTCAGGTACTCTGAAAGACAGGGTTAAAGGAGCTATGCTGGTTGCTTCGTTTAATATTCGGAATGAGTCAATAGGCGTAACCAATCACTCTCAAAGAGCACAACTAGCCTCTGACATGGCTAATAACCTCGATAACTATATCGGGTATTTCATGGCCTTTATCAGCCAAGATTCTGCAGTTCAGGCAGCAGGAGGGGCTATAAATGACTCAACAATTCAAACTCTTGTAGACTCCAACATCGACTGGATGGCTACTACACTCTTTACCGTGTAGGATAGACAATGGCCTTCCCTACTGGATGGAACCGCAAATGTTCATTAACGATTGATCACACTAAAGTAAGTGCAGATCAATCTAATTTACCTGTTTTATTTACTGTAGATAATCTTCCCTCCGAGATGTTCGATGCTGATGGAAGCTATCCTGCCAACTCTGACGGTGGTGATATTAGGTTTTCCTCAGATTCCGCTGGAGCTACCCAACTCCCCGTTGAAGTAGTCTACTTTCTACGTGATAATACCCCTGCCAATGGCTTAGCTGAGGTTTGGGTTAATGTGACTTCGGTATCTTCCACTGTAGATACCGTGGTCTACGTTTGGTATAACAATTCCTCTGCCACGATGCCCGCAGTCACGGATACCTACGGTAGAAATGCTGTTTGGTCGAATAGCTACAAGCTGGTTCATCATGGCAATAATACAAATAATGGAGACATGACCGACGCTACAGGAAATGGATGGGGCACCACTGCAGCGGCATCTTATGGGTCTCCATACGAAACGACCGGTGTGTGGTCAGGAGGTAAGGCTCTTGCTTTAGTGGATACACGCGGATGCGCTATGGTAGGTGGAAGTACCGGCATAACTCTACCATTTTCGTTTGAGTTTTGGAACTATTACAATAGGGCAGCAAACATCTGGTGCGGAGGAATTGGGCAGTCGTCGTGGGATTTTAATACGGCTAACTGTACCATGAATGCCTCCGATAGCGGCGCATGGCGGTTGAGGGTAAACAATTGGGGGATGCAATTTACACTAACTCATCCACTTCAATCTTGGCAGCAGGTAGCTGTAACTTATGATGGAACAAATGCCCTATCCTATGGCAGCGGCACCTATCACGACACATATAATCATACAGAGGCATCGGTAAATAATACCCAACAATATTATTACGGAAGCAACTGGGACTGGACATGGCCCGGATATTTCGACGAAGTGAGAGTATCCACAGTAGTCCGCTCGGCAAGTTGGATTAGTTCTAGCTACAACTCTCAAAATTCCCCTTCTACATTCATTACAGAAGGAACTCCAGCGTCTGTAGGTTATGCGCATTCTTATGTAATTTGGATAGGATAAAAAGAAGAAATTGACTCTGATCTGACTATTCGCTAAATTTTCTTGCTAAAATACTGCAATTCCTATAGTTACAATATTTTTGTAATAACCTATTGATATCCTTTGTATATATAAAGGATATAACAAATGAAAGCCAAACTGATAAAATTTTCTGATCAGGAAAATAGGTGGATCCAAGATGAGGCAGACAAGCGTGAGATCTCTTTCTCTGACATGCTCCGCCGTATAGTAGATACCCACTACGAAAACAATATCGTTGATAGAGCCCCTGCCAAGGATCCTCAGTGATATCTAAAAGACTCGAAGCTATCTATGATATCTGTCTCCACCAGGAATGTGACATCAATAAACTGTTCCCAACACTACGCCAGTATGCCAGCGAGTGCGAACATGTCACAGAATTTGGTACCCGAGGCGTATTCAGTACCTATGCTTTCATCGCTGCACAGCCCAAAACCCTACTCTCCTACGATCTACAACAGAACACAAACATATATGAAGCCATTGACGTGGCTAAAGAGAATGATGTAAATCTCAAATTTTTAGAGCAAAATGTTCTCACAACTACTATCGAAGAAACCGATCTGCTGTTTATCGACACCCTCCATGTGTATCGACAGCTCTCTAAAGAGCTCGCCCTACACGGTAACAAAGCCCGAAAGTATATCCTCTTGCACGATACGACCACTTGGGGCACAGAAGACGAAATCGAGGACGGGACTCCTAAACAAGGCCTACAGTTAGCTATTAAGGAATTTTTAATAGCTAACCCCCGCTGGATCGTAGAGAAAGAAATTACAGAGTCCAACGGGCTCATGATCCTAAAACGTAAAATAGAGACCCTTAAGATGACTACCTCAATCATCATCCCTACCTACAAACACCCAATAAAGCCATGTATCGATAGTGTCCTCCAGAACACTAATCTCAAAAACATTGAGATCATAGTGGTCATGAATGGGTGCCCCCCAGAAACTAAAGCTTATATAGAGTCTCTACAATCGGCCTTTATACGCACAGTAGAGTTCCCAGAACCTATAGGATACACCAGAGCCATCAACGTAGGTCTCAGGACCGCTAAGGGAGAGTACCTGGTCCTACTGAACGATGATGTGACGATCCTCGGCCCTACGTGGCTACAAATGCTTCAGGGACCCTTCCTGAGTGATACAGATACTGGGATTACAGGACCCGTGAAGTTCACGTTTGACTGCGGCGGGATTCTAAGGACATCCATCGCTTTCTGGTGCTGCATGTTCAAAAAGGCGCTCATCCAAGAAATCGGATACCTCTCAGAGGCCTACAACCCGGGAATGGGCGAGGATGGGGATTTCTCGATAAAGGCTAAGCTCTTAGGCTACAAATTGGTCCAAGTACCTGTAGATAAGGCAGGAGTGTTTGGGGAGGGCCCTACAGATACAGGATTCCCGGTCTATCATGTAGGTAGCGGCACATTCCAGGGTATAGATGGCTATGAGGATATCAAAGCCAGAAATATAGCCGTTTTAGAGAAAACTTTCGCTAATCGGATGGAAAAAATCTATGAGGTCTGTCATCACCATGAAAATGCTATAGACTTTAATCAGAATTTCCCTGGTGGTAATGTATTCTACGATAATGAACGAGACATAAACGAACTGTTCCCGGTACTCCGTAGATACGCTAATCGATGTGAGCATATCACAGAGTTTGGGGTACTCAGGGTTTTTAGTACCTACGCTTTCATGAGTACTCTGCCTAAGGTGCTCCGATCATATGATGTAAATAGCCATGGTAATGTCCAGGAAGCCTATAAAGTGGCGGGGGAATTTGGGGTAGATTTCAAGTTCCTACAGCAGGATTCAATAACCTCTGATATTGAGGAAACAGATCTCCTCTTTATAGATACCTTGCACACGTATCATCAGCTATCTTTGGAGTTGCGTGCCCACAATAATAAAGTCCGAAAGTATATCATCCTACATGATACTGTTACCTATGGTAATGTAGATGATGTTGGTGGAAGTCCTGAAGGAAAACAGGGGCTACAGCCAGCTATTAGAGAGTTCCTGTCAGAGAATTCTCAATGGATCCTTGAGAAAGAGATTTTAGAATCCAATGGGTTAATGATTCTGAAGAGAGTCCCTAAGTTCAGTATTATTGTCCCTTCGTGTGATAAAGACGAGAGCACTTTGATCCCTGGTATAGATAAGATACTGGCCTATACTAACCTGACAGACAAAGAGGTCATAGTAGTGGCTAATGGCTGTGGGGAAAAGACCCTGGACTACTTGTCCTCCCTCCGTAGACGAGTCACCACTATTAACATGGGCCCTTGTGCAGGTCAGGTAGCGCCCGTTAATGCAGGGTCGGCTATAGCTCAAGGACAGTATGTAGTACTGATAGACGATGATACACACCTGTTAGAACAAGGTAAAGACAACTGGATTAACCAATTGTATGGACCCTTTAAGAAAACTGAGATTGCGTTCCCGGGTGAGAATCAGGTAGGTGTGACAGGCGTCTTTGTAGCAGGGTATCCGTTTATCGGTGAGGCTATGCACAGTGGCTGTGCCATGTACCGTGGGGATTTGTGGAAAAAAGTAGGGGGCTTTGATCCTGAATTTGGGTTTGGGTACCTTTGTGACGCTGATGTGAGCCTGAGGATTAAGGCGTTAGGGTACTCAATAGTGCCAGTGGGGTTAGACGGGGCATTTCCACTCTATCATCCTTATAGCGCTGTAGACACACAGATCAAAAAAGAAAAAGTAGCTTTGATGAGGAAGAACCGAGAGATTCTTTATACGCGTCATTGGAAGAAACCTGTGTACTCTGTAGTTGTTCCTACTTACAACCATTTGGAAGACCTATTGAAACCATGCTTGGAGAGTATTAAACATAACACAGATTTTTCTACTGTAGATATAGAGATCATTGTGGTAGCTAATGGATGTATAGACGGGACAGCAGATTATGTAGACTCTTTAGGGTTTCCATTTAAGCTTGTGTGGTTTGATGAAGGGTTGGGATACACAATAGCTGCTAATGAGGGCATCAAGGTAGCTAAGGGTGAGTATGTCATCCTGATGAATAATGATATAGTACTTTTAGACTGGGGTCTGCCTAAGAATACTTGGATTAATATGCTGGTGGCCCCTATGCTTGTTGATGAAAAAGTAGGGCTAACAGGGCCTCTTGAGCTCTACGACTCATATGCAGACAGACGGATATTAATTTTCTTTTTAGTTTGCATAAGGAGAAAGTTGTTTGATGAGATTGGTCTCTTGGACACCGCTTACGCTCCTGGGGGTGGCGAAGATGTTGCGTTCTCGGTCGAGGCCCAGAATGCAGGCTATAAACAAGTAGTTGTTCCAGATAATAATATAAGCCAAGCAAGCGGAAATAATGTTGGATCTTTCCCAGTATGGCACCACGCTGAAGGAACTTTTAGTGCCATGGAGTTTCCAGAGTATGGTAATAAGATCATAAAAATTAATGGCCTGAGAAATATGGTTCGGTATAATAAGCATATTAAACTGAACTTGGGCTCAGGCGGAGTTGAGGTCCCCGGTGGGTACATCAGCGTGGATAAATTTGACAAGAGAGCTAGTATTTTGATGGACGTATGTGATTTAGAATTACCAGATAATTCTGTTGAGGAGATACTTGCATCGCATTTGTTTGAGCATCTTTCACCCTATAAAGTTTCTGATATTTTGGAAAAGTGGTTAAAGGTGCTGAAACCTGGTGGAAAACTTATAATGGAGATGCCTAATATTGAAGAACTGTGTAAAGCCTATGCTACTATGGATAAAGATGGTAAGTATGGGATTTTGAATACGATTTTTGGGGCTGTGAATACTGGTAACGACGAAGACAAAAATAACATTGTTTCTCCTCATTTATTTGGATGGGCTCCCGACTTACTTTGGGATCATCTCATGTGGGCTGGGTTTAGGGATGTAGTGTTTCTACCAGAACAAATACCACACCCTCCTTTTTCGGGTTCAGGGCCCTCAATCTTTAATATGCGGGTGGAATGCTATAAACCTATATGATTACAGCACTCCTAAATGGATTCCGCCGTAAGGAAAATCTAAAGCTACAACTGGATGCTTTAAATGGGCAGACCGTGAAGCCTAAGGATACCATGCTGTGGTACAACAATCCGGGCCCTGGTTATGACGTGAACTTTGAAGTAGTCCATCAGACAAAGGCTGCTCTCAGTAACACTAACTGGGGTGTCTGGTCTCGTTTTGCTTATGCCCTGAATGCTCGTACCAAGTATGTGTGCGTGTTCGATGATGACACTATCCCAGGATCCAGGTGGTTTGAGAACTGTTTGAATACTATAGCTACCCATCGAGGACTGTTGGGGTCAAACGGCTTGATCTGTGACCCTAATGACTATTTCAATCATCAGCGATTCGGTTGGATAAATTCTAATGAACAGACCGTGAAAGTAGACCTGGTAGGTCATGCCTGGTTCTTTGAAAGAGACTGGCTATCGGCTATGTGGTCAGAGCTGCCTGCAATAGACATGTCCTATATGTGCGGTGAGGATATGCATTTCTCTTATACCCTGCAGAAATATCGAGGGCTGAATACTTACGTACCCCCGCATCCATCCTCGGACACTTCTCTATGGGGTAGCATTAACGGCTGGAATCTGGGTACTGACCGCCAGGCTATCTCTATGAGACACGTACACGACAATGATATGACGTTTAGGACCGAGGTGGATGCCTATTTCAAGCATCTGCAGACTAAAGGCTGGAGATTGATAACAGCATGAAAACTATCTTCATTATCATAGGTACTCGACCAGAAGCTATTAAGCTATTCCCTGTCATCCTCTCTCTCAAGGAAAAAGGCTGTAAAGTACTGGTATGCTTATCAGGGCAGCATACTACACCTGTAATCCCTATTCTATCCACTTTTGGTATCACTATAGACTATCAGATAGACCCAATAGAAGTGGATAGGACCCTATCTGATCTATCTTCAAAAATTTTTAGCGATCTACCGCCTATGCTTGAGGATGCTAAACCCGACACGGTTGTAGTACAGGGCGATACGACTACGGCGGCTACTGCTTCTCTATGCGCTTTCTACTGTGGTATACAGGTGGCACATGTAGAGGCGGGGCTGAGGACGGACAACAAGTTTGACCCCTATCCGGAAGAGGTCAATCGTAGGGTCATCTCTGAGATAGCCTCTATTCATTTTGCCCCTACTGAGACTGCTTACTGGGCTGTTAGAGGCAAGGGAGATGTTTATCTATCTGGGAACACAGGGATCGATGCTTTGAGGCTTGTGAGCCGAGATACGAAACCTATAATGGATACAGATCTCGTACTCATAACTATGCACCGAAGAGAGAACTGGGATCATTTTGAAAAGATTTGCTCCGCTTTGGATAACTTGGCTCGATTTTATCCTGGGATCTCCTTCTGGTTCATTATGCATCCGAATCCTGAACTCCATAGAAAAGTCCGGTTTTATTTGGAGTCCTCCCCTATAAAATTGGTGCCCCCAGTAGATTATATTGATTTCGTTTCTATGCTAAATTCGTCGAAATATATTATTACGGATAGTGGTGGGCTTCAGGAGGAGGCAGCTTTTTTAGGTAAATTTGCCTTTGTCATGCGGGATACTACAGAGAGAATGGAAAGTGTGCAGAATAGGTTGTCTATTCTGGTGACCCCAGATAATTTGATCGAGATAGTATCTACTACAGATACTAATATTCAGCCTTCCTTGATCTATGGGTCAGGATACGCCTCGGACATTGTAGCTGGAGCTTTATCATGAGAAGCAAGGGATTTCGAGAAGAGTTTGACTTTTTCTGGAAACGTATCTTCGTAGATAATATACCCACATACTTTTCCAGGTATGCTGATGGCGAAGCTGGACTCCTCCAGGGCAAATCTTTTGATCACACGAATCAGGTAGATGGATGGATATCTACCGGATATAATCAGTTCAACGAGGATTTACAGAACGCCCTATATCATACGGAGGATGACTATTTCTATGGTATATCCTGTAAATGCTGTGATGTAAAGACTAAAGAGTATCTGATGGCACAGCTCAAGTGCCCGGAAAATCAGGTTACTTATTCTAATCTGTGGATCAATGGGAACTACAATGAGTTCAAAAAACGGGCGGAGACAATCAAAGAAGAGGTGATTTTTATAGGAAATGCGGAGGGTATAAAGGGAAAGTTTCCTTTTAGCCTTTTGCATTATGAGCCTATATCAAATCAGGTTGTAGAGGATTGGAAAACAAAGAGAGATCAGATTATCAGTTCGTTCCTAGGGCTGATTACTCTAAAATCTAATCCGCTGGTTCTACTTGCGGCGGGTCCGCTATCAGAGATTTTGATAGATCATGCCAAGAAAACTACTGTAGGTCGATTCATAGATATAGGCTCGGCTATGGATGAGTATATTTTTGGTCATCCGACACGTTTCTATATGATCCCTGGGTTCCCCTTTAACAATAAAGTATGCGAGCTCTAAACTATGCCTCTGATTAACGTGCCTATAAAAGAGATAGAGTGTATCACTGGCAAGAAAATATGTGGTATCGTTCATGTGGGAGCCAGTGTAGGTGAGGAGCATGAGGAATATCAATCAAATGGTATTAAAAATGTAATCTGGATAGAGCCCCTGAGAGATAGCTTTGAAAAACTGAAGATGCTTGGCATACTCCCGGGCAATAGAGTGTTCAATTGCGCCATCAGTGATCACGATGGTGAAGAGATCATGCAAGTGACCAATAACAGAGTGTCTTCATCTTTGAGGGACCTAGGGACTCACAGAGAGATGTCTCCGGACGTAGAGATCGTAGATAGGTATCCGGTATCTGTCAGAAAGCTATCTACTTTGTTTATAGAGAACAATATCTCTATCAGTTCCTATAACATGCTGGTCGTGGATACACAGGGTACAGAGGACCTGGTATTGTCTGGGTGTGGAGATCTTTTAGGTAAATTTGATGTTCTGTTTTTGGAGCTGAACATCAATGAGGTCTACAAGGGGTGTAAGAGTAATAAAGAGATAGAGACTTTTCTTTTTGATAAAGGTTTCGTATGTGTGTCCCAGAGAATGGTTAATAGACTACAGACCGAGGCTATTTTTGTTAAAAAAGTCCCTAAAACTTATTTCGTTATACAGGGACACACAAAATACTGCGATGAGATCCTGCACTCCTACAGGGATGTAGCCAATGTTATATGGTGTACGGATGAGGACTCCCCTAAAGAGCATCTGGATAAGATACGGCGATCGAATATGATCCTTGAGACTATCCCTGCTATGCCTTATATATTTGGTAGGATCAACAAGCACATACGGTCTTCTCTTGATGGGATAAAGCTGGCGCAGGATCTGGGGGCAGAATATGTCATAAAGATCAGGTCTGATATTGTTATTTCAAATTATGAGAGCTTTCTTAAAGCTCTAAATACAGATGGTCGGATATATAGCATGATGTATGTCGATCATAATGATGTTGTAAAGCCTAGTGCTCTGATGGTGAACAACACGACTCATTGGTTGAATCTGAACTATCAGGGGAAGGTCAAAAATACCTGTAAATTCAACTACCTGACAGATTGGCTATTTTACGGTCCTGTAGACAAGTTACGTTTGATGTATGAGGGATGCAATCTGGCGGATCTCCCTGTAGAGGACATAATGTGTGAGGTACGCGTTATAGCTTCGTATTTGGCGAATATAGGAAAACCTGTCGATCTCTCATGGCCTGTTCTCAGTAAAGATTTTGGGATAATCATGGGACAGATGGAACGAGAGGGTATCGATGTGTACTCTTTGAAGATGCAGATGAACTACAGCAAAATGCACGTAAAATCATCCTATGGAGCGATTCCAAATGTGTACCTTCCTGAATGATGTTGTCCTGGTCACGTACACGAATAGCCGATATTCGGACGTGTGGCCTATACATTTTGGTCAGTTAGACGAGTTTTTGCCTGAGATGAAGAGTTACGTCCTCAGTGACGTAGTGCCAGGAGCTTTTTTTCATCATAAATTCTTGCAGTACAACAATTCAGACTGGTATTGGAAACAGTGGTGCTCTACCCTCGACAAGATACCCTATAAGTATTTCATCTATCTACAGGAAGACTTTTTTCTGTATGACCGTCCTGATTTGGCCAAGATACAGTACTATTTAGAGTATCTTGAGGCTCACTCAGAGCTGTCGTTTATAAGGTTGTGTGCTCATGATAAGCTACCTACAGTTCAGATAGAGCCCGGATTGTATGAGCTACCCGCTGGGAACCCTTATGTCTTTGCGATGCAGCCTACCATCTGGAGAAAAGGGGCTTTCCAATCCCTTTATGAGGAAGTGGCCTCGAATGATTTTAGAGAGAAACAGGCCTATGTAGATGCTACTGTTAAACTGGGTATATCTGGGGCTTATGTGTATCAGGGGGAGCCTAAAAGAGGGTTTATACACTATGACTCTAATGTTTTTCCTTATGTAGCTACAGGACTAGTACGGAGGAAATGGAACACGTTGGAATATGAAAAGAAGCTGACAGAGCTTACCACGAGATACAAAATAGATATGAATAATAGAGGCTTTTTTGATCCTAATGAACTGCAGGAATGGTAGATGCTGTTGTTTGACATAGGGTACAATGTGGGTAGATTCACTCAGGGTGTTTTGAATAGGTATCCTGAGTGTAGAGTCATAGGTGTAGAGGCTAACAATAATCTTATACCTAAAACCACTCCCCCTAATATAACTATCATTAATGCTCTCATGTCCAATACGGATGATGTGCCCCACCCTTTTTATGTAGAGCATGTTCAGAACGGCATATCGACTGCGTCCCGAGAGTTTATGCAGGATTCAAGGTTTGGGAAAGGTAATCGTATAGTAGATCCTACGACAGTTCATTGGAATCAAGTAGACGAGATAAAGACTTTGACTTTAGATACTCTTGTGAAAAAATATGGATCTCCTGATTTAATTAAAATAGATGTTGAGGGTTGGGAATATAGGGTTCTGTTGGGACTCACTTCAAAACAGAGCCAGATATGCTTTGAGTGGTGCGAGGAGTCCTTTTATCATACTGAGAGATGTGTTCAACACCTGATCAGATTAGGATATAGAGAGTTTTGCCTGTCTGGGTATTTTGAAGAGGGGGATGTGTTTAGCACTTTGGAATATGATAAAAATGGTGACACTTATGGTATGATACCTACCAAGTTCTTTAGATGGGCAAATTTGAAATCAGATATCACTAAAATGTTACAGCCTGACAGGCGCATGAACATGGGAATGGTGTTCGTCAGATGATAGTACATGAAGAATGCATTACTTTTGTACCCTCGTATGATCCTCTGCGATATTTTCATTTCGGTAAAATAAAGGATCCGGATACAGATCACATACATGTTTGGTTAGGGTCTCAGGGAGCATGCCCAATAGACACTATGTATCATAATGTCTATGTGGATTTCGAACAACCAAATGTCTGGTATCACGGGGATTCATTAAATAACGCTCTTTTGAATGAGACACGATATAAAAACATTTTTTCTATTTGTCCTTATACTTCCGCTTGGCGTAATAGTGTACTTGGTAGGTCTGTGTATATCCCAATTACCTATTTCTTGAATACTAAGTACGTACCTACGGGCATAGACAAGAAGTTTGATATTATCTATACGGGGAACACTCAAGGGCTCTATGGAAGATTTGTTGAGATAATGAAACCTTTTGATTACCGAACAGTTTGTAGCGACCCTACTATTGATTACCAGGGTAAATTAAATCTAATATCTTATTCAAGAATAACCCTGGTACATAATCAGATAGGCATACCTTCTGAAGCTCGACAGTTAGTACCTACGATAGATTGGTACAAAGAAAGTATTCTTTTCAGGGACATAGAGACTAAAGAATATTTCCCTCAGATAAAGACCCGGACGTTTGAAGCAGCTTTCTGTAGATCTCTTATTCTGTGCTGGAAAGACGATTACAACATCATAGAGAATTTCTTTAAGAGGGATAAAGAGTTCATATACTTGGATGATAATAATTCAGAAGCTCAAATACGGGATATCCTCTTGAACTATGAGAACTACAAGCCTATCATAGATAGAGCCTATGAAAGAGCAATGAATATGTACACTACTCGTCATTTTCTTAAATTCATACAGAGCGTAGCATGAACATACTTTTCATAGAGAAAAGACTACGAGCTGATAAGCTGGGTATATGTTACCTGTCACGTATTCTCAAGGATGCAGGTCATACTGTAGACATGATCCAGACAGACAGCGAGGATGTAGAGGTTTATTTTGGGTCTCATGTCATAGATATTGTGATGTGGTCTGTGTCCAGTGGGGAGCAGGACTGGGCACTTACCCTTAATCGGAATCTGAAAAGTAAGTTTCAGTTTGTGAGTATAGTAGGAGGGCCTCATTTCACCTATTTCCCGGAACAGGGCGAGAAAGATCCTGACATAGATTTTGTGGTACAGGGCCCAGGGGAGTTGGTGGTATTGGATCTTGTAGAGGGTAGGGTCAAGGATAAAAGGATAAAGGGGCACTTGCCTTTATTGGATCAGGTTAAACCCCCCGATCGCTCTTTAATCTACAAGTACGATGAGTTTAAGCAGTCTCCTATGAAAAGGTTCATGGCAGCGAGGAGCTGCAAATGGGGATGTAGTTATTGTTTTAATCATGTATTTCGTAGGATGTATGCAGATGAGAAAGATAAGATTAGTCAGATAACACCAGTAGATATGGTTCTGAAAGAAGTTCAGGAAGTAAAGAATACATATGGTCTGGAACTAGCTTATTTCAACGATGACAACTTGGCTTCCGATATAGGCTGGCTTGAGAATTTCTGTGATGGCATGATCAGGTTGGGGGTAAAGTTTTGTGGGTCAGTGAGAGTAGAGGACGTAGACGAAGATGTGATAAGGGTCATGGCGGCCTCTGGGTGTACTTTTCTTAACATGGCTTTAGAGGCAGGTAGCCCAGAGACTCTGAAACTACTGAGAAGAAGTAACAGTACGCCAGAGAGGCTAAAACAGATAGTCAGGGTAGCTTTAGATAGTGGGATAAAGATCCGGATCCAGAATATGATAGGGCTGCCTGTAGAGAACATCCTGGAGGATGCTCTCTATACTTTACAGTGTAACATAGATATAGGACCCACGGATTCCTGGGTATCTGTGTATCAGCCATATCGAAAGACTGATCTTGCTGAATATTGCGTAACTAAGGGATTTATTAGTACTGATTATGTGCCTCAAGGTCAGTATGATCGGAGTCAGTTTGTTTTTCCCGATTCTGAAAAAATTTACAGGTTGTCTAAATTATGGTGGTTTTTTGTAGTGTATAGAGTAGACATGGATTTCGTTCGGACTCTACTTGAGATACCTATGACTGATGATCAGCTATCTATGATCCAAGATATTCGTCTACAGAAATCCAAGATGCTATTATATAATTTTTGATGATGGGAGTTTGCTAATGTATCAGAAAGTGAAACACCCAGGGACAGGCCTTGAGGTGTATGTCCGAGATGGGCGCGGAGATCAGGATCAAATCATGCTCAAAGACGTCATTTTGGACGATATCTACGGGATAAGGAGATACCTGTATGAAAAGCTAAAAAATGTGCCGATTAGGACAGTGGTGGACTGTGGAGGTCATATAGGTTCTTTCGGGATGCTTGTCAGTAGATATTATCCGAAAACACGGCTGATAGCGATCGAACCTAATGTTGACTCGGCAAATCTTTATCAGTTGAATATGAAACTCAATGGGGTAAAAGATTTCAAATTGGTACGGGCGGGGATAAGCTACAATAAGGATAAGAATACCATCATAGTCGGGGATGACTCTACTGCGATATCTATGCTGGTGACTAAAGAGGAGGCTGAAAAAGCTATCCATGAGAACTACGAGGGATCCTGGGATTTAATCAAATGTTTCGGAAAAGAGTGCGGTAGGAATAGGACATACACCCTCGATCATCAGGGTATAGCTACTATGACTTTTGAGGAGTTTTTAGAGCAGGAGAATTTGAAAGAGATAGATATACTGAAAATGGACTGTGAGGGGGCAGAGTGTGAGGTGTTTTTGAATTGTAAAAAGGATACCTTGAACGTGGCAAAAGTGATCCTGTGTGAGTTTCATTACGCTACTGGTGGATCCACTTTTTACGAGAAATGTAAAGAAAAATTCGAAAATTTTACACTTACTGATGTTGATTTTAGCCCGGTAAAGTGGTATGAGAGAGTGGGGTATTTTACTGCGATACGGAAGGATGTCCTTTGAAGAAAACTATAGTGATTACGACTATCCACCACCCCACAGAAGCAATGCTCAAATATATAGCTATGGAGGGGTGGAGTTTAATCGTCGTAGGAGATCTAAAGACCCCGCATGAGATATACATAGATTTGGATAAGCAAGGTAAGATCCAATATCTATCCCCGGATTTTCAAACAGCTAACTACCCTGATCTGAGTGAGGCAATAGGGTGGAACACTTCGTGCCGTAGGAGTATTGGTTTCGTGGAGGCTTATAAACAGGGATGTGATCTATTGGCACACGTCGATGATGATAACATACCCTATGATACCTGGGGGAAAGATATCATAGTAAACAGAGAGACTGACATCAAATTATATGATACTCCTAACCTGGTTTTTGAACCGCTAGCTGTTACTAATGTAAATGAGTTCTGGCATCGTGGTTATCCCATGGATTTGGTAAAAGACAGGCACAATGTTATGTCCTGCGGGACTATTAGAGCTAAAGTCCTGGTACAAGCAAATCTATGGGACGGTAACCCAGACATAGATGCCCTCCAGCGGATACTGTATAAAGGCTGGGAGGATGTGAGATTCAACATTACTGAGTATTTCACTTCGAATGCACCTTTTTGTCCTTTTGATAGTCAGAATACTATCATGGCTCGAGAGGTTATACCGTACTTTATGTTGTTACCGAACATAGGTAGAGTGGACGATATCTGGGGCTCCTACCTGGCTCAGCACCATCTGTTCTCAGGGTTTCCTATAGTAGCATACGGGCCTGCGACGGTACGTCAGGAACGTCATTCCCATGATCTTTTCGAGGATTTTGAGAAGGAAGTGTACAGCTACAAACGTGGGTCTGCTTTCGTTAAGAAACCCTACGATGTTCTACCCCCAACTTCTATATCCTGCTATGATATCTACCGGAACGAGCCTGCGTTTGCTTAGTCCTGCCGTAATACTCTTTTAATAATTTTGTCATAATAGTTAGAAACATTTTTCATAAGGATTAGTATGCGCAAAACGTACAGCATTCCTGAGAGCTACGCGGACTATGTCAAAAATAAAGCTCAGGAACTTGATATCGCTGAGTCAGACATGCTACGTAGGATTATCGATTGGTTTCGAAAAAATAACGAAAAGAGTACCCAAAGTGACTGAATGGACAAACAAGTATAATTCGTTTAACTCGATGAAAGCTTTGGTCCATGTCGAGTATTGGCAGCAAGTCATAGACTCTGGGATCATACCACCGCCACGGTTTGTATCTATAGATCCGTGTGGTATATGCAATTTTCATTGCAGCTTTTGTAATGCATCAAAAGTAATGACAGAGTCCAAAGATAAAATGACTATAAAGATCATAGAGAACCTACTGTCTCTGTTGAAATTTTGGGGTGTACGTTCTGGATGCGTTGGAGGTGGGGGAGAAAGTTTACTTAATCCTAATACCTATTACTTGATAGATCAGCTATATCTACGTGGCATCGACATAGGAGTAGTAACCAACGGGTCCTGCATTGATGATATAGCTACCCTACTCAAATGTAAGTGGATAGGTTTTTCAATGGACGCAGCTACTCATAAGACCTACTCTCTTATGAAAGGAGTACCTGAGAGTTGGTTTGACAGAGTTTTATCGAACATTCAGTACCTAACAAGCAAAGGTACTGAAATATCCTACAAGTATCTACTGCACCCTAATAACTGTACGGAGATTTACGATGCTTGTAAGATAGCTAAAGAGATAGGCTGTGACTTAGTCCATATACGTCCTGGGGCAGAGCCCTGGTTCTCTAACGATAGGTCTTGGGAGTTCTCTGGCTCTCAGATAGAGCAGATACAGCGAGATATCGTTAGGGCTCGGGAAAATTTTGAGGACGAGAATTTCAAAGTGTATGGTATCACCCATAAGTTCAGTCCTACACTAGGTATCAAGAAATCTTTCAAAAAATGTTATGCTTGTTTTACTACCTGTGTTATCTCCCCTAACGGTGATGTAGGGATATGTTGTGATAGGAGGGGAGATACTACCACAGTCTTGGGTAATATCAATACAGACTCGGATGTAATGGAGGCATCAGGATGGGGATCAAAAAAGCACTGGGATATCCATAGCCAGATAGATGTGAGTGCGTGCCCCCGCTGTACTTTGGGTCATGTAAATGAGATATTTGAGAATGTGATTATTGAAGACAAAATGCTTTATAATATGTATTGATCAAGAGGCTAGCATGGTTGAGTTTCCTTTACCCGATCTATTGGATAAGATCTCTATCCTACAGCTCAAAGTAGAGCGGATAAAAGAGGAATCCTGTAAACAGGAGCTGGACTACCTGATGAAGGAACTGCCTGATTATGGATTCCCGGAAGCTGAGGAGTACATAAACAGGCTCCGTAGTGTGAATGATCGTATATGGACCATGGAGTCAGACATCAGGATGGGGCGAGAGAAAGAACTGGGTCTGGAAGAGGTAGGTCGTAGAGCTCTAGGGATACGAAACCTGAATAAGTTCAGGATAAGGATAAAGAATGAGATAGTAGAAAAGACGAATAAAGGTTATAAAGACGTAAAGATAAATCACGGGAGCTGCGAATAATGATAGATGTAGCTAAAAAGTACAAAGATCTATCTCAGCAGGACCCGTTTATCTATGAAGAGATCTTTCTGGTAAACGCTTATGATGCCCATGAGATAGAAATACGGGACGCAATCGTCGTAGACATCGGGGCCAATATAGGAGCTTTTTCACTGCTCGCTCAGGAGTACGGAGCCAAGAAAGTAATAGCCCTGGAGCCTGAGAAGGCTAATTTTGATAGGCTGACTGCCAATATCTCCAAATACCAGGCGAACAGAATAAAGCCTGTGATGGTCGCGGTAGGCTCTGAGCAAGGTAAGATAGTATACGTCGAAGGGTCTGGAGGCCTCGCTCGTACAGTGAGTACCCCCACAGGATCTTTGGGGGTACTCACAGAGACTTTGCCGTCTATATTCAAGGATATCGATAAAAAAGACCATGTAGTATTGAAAATTGATTGTGAGGGAGCTGAATATGACATCCTCAATGAGGATGCCATAAAAGATATCTTGCCGAGGGTGGACTATATCTATGCGGAATTACATGAGATCGAGGGTCAGTCTTTATCAGATATGATCGTGAAGATTGAGGATTCAGGATTTGACCTGGTCAACACCTCCGTAGCTTCGATTTTTAAAGAAGACGGTACCTCTAAACCTCATCCAAACAAAGTGTATAAGTTCCGAAAAGGTCACAAGATGGAGGTCACCTGCATCATATCTACTAAAGATCGATATTTCTCTACTCTCCCGCATACGCTGGTAGCGGTATGCATGCAGACCTATAAACCATCCTATCTGATTCTATTTGATGATGGTGAACAGAGGGACCTGAGAGGGGAGCCCCTCTATAGCCATATTTTTTCTCTGTTGGATTACTATGGTATGAAAGACAAGTGGCAGGTAGTTTTTGGAGAGCGTAAAGGACAGGTATTGAATCATATCAAGTCTGTGAATATGGCTAAGACAGAACTCATCTGGCGTCTAGATGATGACACGGTCCCAGAGCCTGACGTGCTAGAAAAACTCATCAAGAATATGGGCCCTAGAGTGAGTGCTGTAGGTGGGCTGGTCATTACTTCTACTGATATAAGACAAAAACCTATGCTGGCATCCAATAAGATAGAAGACATTTACCTGGGTATGAATGAACAATGGTATTTACATCCTGAAGGATCTATGCCCCGAGAGGTAGATCACCTGTATTCCTCATTCATATACCGTAAATCTATTGCTGAGTACTGTACTGAGCTGTCCCCCGTCGGCCATAGAGAAGAGTCGATACTCACGTACGCTATGACGAAAAAGGGGTATGCCAATATCTTGGAGCCTCGAGCTAAAACCTGGCATTTTAGGAACCCTACAGGGGGTATACGGTCTCACACCAACGCCCAGTACTATGCTAATGATGAGAGGGTCTTTAGTAGGTATATGAATGAGTGGGGTATACGAGTAAAGGAACATGCGTACGTAGTCCTGGATAATGGTATTGGGGATCATTATGCGTTTAAGTATTGGCTCCCAGAGTATCTAGAGCGTAATAAAGATAAGAAGTGTGTATTTTTTACATGTTTCCCAGAAGTGTTCTTGGATACGGGGATAACTCAGGCATCCATCGCTGACGCTAAACAGATGTCTTTAGATTTAGATAAATACCATATCTACAAATGGATGATAGACAATAACTGGAAAAAGAACCTCCCGTGGGCTTTTAAACAGATGTACCAGATACATGGGAATGGTACTAAGGAAAAGCTCACTCGAGAGGGCACCGGGGATACTATAATCATCAGCCCCTACAGTCGAGGGGATTCTCATCCGAAGAGTTATCCATACTGGACTCAGTTAGCCCCTTTGTTAAAGACTACAGGGTTTAGGCTTGTTCAGATAGGTGTGAGTGGAGATCCTCGGTTGCCTATGGTAGATGAGTTTATAGAAAATCAGTCGATGAGAGAGATCGAGAGATTGATAGACGGGTGTAGGACATGGATAGGCGTAGATAATTTCTTGCAGCATTTATGTCATTGTAGACCTGTGACTCCTAAGGGTGCTGTTCTGTGGGGGCTGTCAAACCCAGCTCTATTCGGGTACGACTATAACCTGAACATCGTTAAGGATAATGGCAAGTACTTCAGACCGGATCAGTTTGGGATTTGGGGCATGCCACGGAACAATGATTCGTTCTGTAGCGCTGAAGAAGTCTTCAAAAAAGTCACTAATACTCTTTTCATACAAAACTCTAAATGAGTCGTGTTGTGAACACTTTTTGAAAGGATCCGTGATGAAGAAGCTGAATAAGAAACAGTGGGCGATCGTGGCGGCGGTAGTGGCAGTAGTGTGCGTTGGGATAGGCGTGGTCGCTATTGAGAATAAAAAAGTATCCCCTGTAGCTCCGAAAGCTACAGTAGTGGATACGGTGACTGTCATTCTAAAAGACACCGTCAAAGCAGTAGCTGTAGACACGACAAAGAAAGCTGCCACGGTAAAGAAAACAGTTAAAAAATAAGGGGGTCCTACAATGGTAGGTCCGAATGTTCAAATAGGTTTCAATGATGAAGTCGTTAAAGTCATGTGGGTAGCTGACACCACAGGCTCCTACGGGTCTTTTAACTTATATTACGACACTGTGGTGGGCATGGGCGGTGAACTGCTGGTAGCTAACGTCCCCAACGTGCCTGATACCTACTATAGCAAGATACACGTCACGTACGCGTTTAGGCGCTCAGCTATAGGGGTAGGTAACGATACTGAGTTCTATTTGAGAGTAAAAGGGGTACTCGCTGGAGGCGCTGACGATACCCCAGGAGCCGTACGCCTCATACCCTCGCTGGCTGCCCAGCGCGAAGAATACAACGCTGTCCAGAACTATGGCTGGGATCCAGTGAAATCACTCTGGAAACGTATAAAAGTGACGGATGACGGTACGCTAGCCTGATCATCGTTTCATGCACTTACAATAAGCTGAGGAAACCTATTTCCTCAGCTTTTTCTTTGCCCGCCTTTTGATCTCTTTCACTTTAGGTGTAGTTTTCTGAGATTTTTGTGCTTTAGGAACACGAGAAATGTCGGGTTTTACCTTTAGCTCATTCTCCAACACTACTTTATAGAGATTCTGGTATTTGATGCCGAGCATTTTAACGAGATCATTTATAGTATAGAGGCTGAGATCCAAACTTTTTAGTTTCTTGAGCAGGCGCTGATATCTGGACGGAGCTCCTATTTGGTCTCGGATACTATAAATAGTGAGCCTGCTGACATCATAGTGACGAGCAAAATCGATATCTTTAGCGAAATAGAGCGGGTTATTCTCGTCAGTGAGTATCATTTGCATCTCTTGCCGAGCTTTTTTTGCTCTCGCCAGCCCGCCTATCTTTTTTGATGGAGACCCCATTGCTTTTCTCATGTAGAGTACCCTTCTGATGTTTTATTTGGATTACAATTTTTGTGCCTTTTATCGACGCGCTATCGGGAAACATCTCACGAATTTTCATTTTGTAATAGTCTGAGACGCCTTTAGCATCATAGCAAAGATCCACGTACACCTTACCATCGCGGACTCTAAAATCCCCGTCTTCATAAACAGATTTGCATAAAAGGCTTTTCAGTGCTCCCAAAATACCCGACGCACTGAGATCCTTTACTGCTATAGAATTCTTTTCATCTGTAGTATCAATTTTTTGTAATGTTATGCTCATGTTATGCTCATGGTGTTTTAGTTTTCAAACCCCCTTTGAAACTGTCCGCGATGTCTCTCATGTGAGACATTACATCCATAGCGTTTGGATCGAACTTAGGTGGAGTGCTTCCTGTCAGTTCCAATTTCAGTTCCTCCAGCTCTTCCTGCAGATGCCGTAGAGACTCTATGATCTGATTAATATGCTCTATAGGATCCATGAGTGTTGTATCCGTATACAATATACTATCTTACCATCGTTTGAGAAAGCACTTTTTGAAATAATCTACTAATTTTATCTGATAAAGTATGGCCAAGTTATTCGAAATCGACAAAGACAGCATTGTAAAAGGTACCGGGGGTGGGTATATGTACTGTACCACAACCCCTGAGCATCCGTATGGGGAAAAACGCGGGGACCGAAAAAAGAAATACATATATTACCATCGTGCCCTCCTTGAGCAAAAACTTGGTCGTTATCTAAAACATGATGAGCAGGCAGATCATAAAGATGGAGATAAAACCAATAACAGCCCTTCTAACGTCATTCTAAAAAATTTGGGTCCGCACCAGAAATCTCATGCAGAACGGGGCAATCATTTCTGGAAAACCAGCCCTGCTAATAAAAAGAACACCACCAAGAACAAGCCTAAGAAAAAGAGAGCGACCTCTATTAAAGAAGCCGCCCAGAGAGTTGTTCTTAGGTTTCTTCAGTCTTGACTATTGTTGAAAAATAAATGAGCTTCTGAGATACTACGGGCCAGGTGGTACCTGTCACGCTTTAAGCAAAACACGCCCGCCAGACCTTTCCCAAAAGCGTCGTAGGCACCATCTAAAGTCCAAACAGCCGCACAATTGGGCTCTGCTTTAGTTTTTTGGTCAGAATAGAACTCTATTGCTTCTTTTACTGACTTTACCTTTTTAAATCTCTGTGCTTCTGCCCAGGTACAGTAAACATAGTCCGCACCGTTTTCAAAAAACCTTTTAGCTTCTTCTAGAGACCACACGGCACAGGACGGAGGTTCCAGCGATTTTTTACATGCGTCCAGAGGGATTTCTTGCCAGGAATAACAACAAGTAGGGCATTGCCTGTCTATGATGTCATAGCAGCTATCCGTGAATAGCTTGTTAAGGATTGGGTCATGACTCAGCACACTACCGAAAGATGACATTTTTCTGTAACGCGCAGATATGTTCCCGCTCTGACATTTAGGGCATATAGCTACTCCGGGTATCTGATAGGGTTTTAGTTTAGCGTAGTGCTCGTCCCTGGCTCGTTGCCAAACGGCTTCGTTGCTCAATATTGTACCTGTGTTGCTTTCATTTTCGAGCTCTTCATACACCGGCTGATCGTCCCCTTCTCTACTTTTTACGAACACCTTGAATCCTAACAGGTCGAATACGAAGTACGAAGGGGTAGCACTACACTGAGTGACGTTACCGTCTATAATAGACCCAATCGTACCCGCAGGTATAATTAACCCATGGTGGTCACCAACAAGTACGCTAAACTCTTTTTTGAGTTTGATTTTCATACCGGCCCCTTGTTAAACGTTGACTGATTTTTTTGTTTAGGGCATAGAGCCCTGCTACAAAGCAGCACAGTAGGAATGCTCCTATAGAAAGTACGAGCACACAACTCAGGAGAGCAGCGAACATGTTGTTCAGGATAGGGTATTTTGGATCGTCTGGGATATATGCAACACCGTCTCTGCCAAATATAATGCTAAAGCTTGATTTTCATGAGCGTTGCTCCTTAGTTTCTTTTAAATATTGACCGACTGTTTTACCTTTTCTTAGGTTACGTTTTTTTGGTCTGGCGAGCACGGAGTGCACAGGGTGGGGCATCAAACCCTCATAATTTAGTTGTAGATCCCTCTGGGCAACGTTTGATTTACCTGCAAAAAAGTCAGCAATAGGAACTCGTACTTTTTTGCGCCAGTCTTTTGCATGTACCTCGAAAATAAACTCGGATGGATATAGCGCTACTACCTTACCTTTCTTTTTGAAAACTCGCATATACTCTTTAGCCGTCTTCTCCAAAAAAGACCTAATGAGAGGTGTGTCGAGCTTTAATTCCCGTACACCTTCTATCAGTTTATGCTCAGCCTCTGCTACTGGGCTCATGATTTTTTCAACCATTGTTTCTCCATTTCATTTGAGTTTTACGGTGTATAGACCAGTATCGTTCACGAACAACACGCTCGTGACGTCATTCGATAGTTTCATGTCAGTAGTAAACGGTGGGTTCGCTACTGTTTTCACCTTGGAGTTGTCCCTGAAAAGCTCTACCATACTGTCCGAGGGTACATGTACACAAACCCTGCTACTCAGGTAGGTGAAATTCACTCCCTCATACGCTATATCGTCCTCTACCCTGATGGAATACGAATTCACCTTGTCATTGAAATGCAGCACAGTACGTTTGTATTTTCCGCTCTTCTCAGATATGAGAATACAGATAACCCCCTCAAATTTAGCGTCGAGGATCCTATCCCCGTTGAGTTCTGGTATCGCCATACTGGCACACTTGCCCTCAGCATAGGGTATCGCCAACCAGCATTTACCGAGGATGTCCTGTACCGCTACTCCCGGGAATAGCTTGGTGGCAGGCTCAAAGATATTACTCACCTCTTTTGTGAGGTGTAGCACTTTCTTGCTCATATTCCTGAACGTGTTCTCGGTCATCTTACCGTTGTAGACCGTATAAATACGTCCACCGTACTGCATAGCGTCCGCGGCAGCCACTATACCTACCTGAGTGCCCCCCAGGTCCTCGAAATAGACCGTGGAGCCTTCTCTATGCACGAAAACAGGGTCACAGCCGGGTACAACAGCCAGGCTCATTTTACGGTACTTCTTATTGAGCGTACGAACCAAACGGTCACTCTGGTAGATCCCTTTCTCAGTGATCACGTAGTTGAGCCCATTGTAATAGAAATGTCCCAGAATCTTCTCTTTATACGAGAAGAGCTTCGTGACCTCAAACGAGGCGTTACCAGCTACCATGACTGGCTGTATGGTACCGACCAGGAGAGTGCCCTCGGGTAGTGGAGGTGCTGATCTCTCTTTGTTGTGGAAGACGCGTTTGTACCATTCCAGATGGGGTTTGGGGATCACACTGAAGTCCTTCCATACGTCTGCCAAGGTGACACTGGGATCGAACACCGAAAGATTTGCGTCCATCCTATCGGACCAATCTTTTGGCAGGTACGTGGGGTGTTTGCCTTTGACGTAGGGATGGTAGCCCATGTACAGCTGGAACGACACTATAGCGAACGAGAACCAGTCAGTACCCTCATTGAACTGGTTCTTGGCGGCCTGTCTATCCCTGATAGTCTCCATCAGAGCGGTAGCTTTGTAGGAGGGTGTCTGGTAGGAGTCTACGTCGATGAAGAAGGGTACTGCGTAGGCCTCGTCGGTCAGAAAGTTCATTTCGTTCAGGTCGACGATGAGGATCCTCTCTTTGTGTATCTCCGACACGGTGGTTTGCATGGCACGGACGAGCTCCACGACCATCTGAGGAGAGATGTTGTTGTCCTGCTTGAATCCTTTAGCGAACAAACGAGTCAGGAACTCTGTTTTATGTATATACGGCATGGTGAAACCTACAGGCGTATTCGTTTTGGCATCCAGGAGGATATCTCGAGGTCCGAGTACGTTTTTGAGGCGCGTCAGGCACTGCAGCTCACTGATCTTACTTACGGAGATCATCCGTTTGGGATCGTGGTAGATTTTGTAGGCGGTGCCGCCTTTTTGGCAGACGGTACCTTCTCCGCCCGCGGAGATGTAGTCACCCTTAGTTAGGGTTTCAGTGCCTTTGCCTTTTACGGCGACTTTGTAAGGAAAGTTCATTTGTAGCATCCTTCTTTTGTATATCTTGAAATCCGTAATCGTCTATCATTACCGCGAGTTTTGGCAGTCCTCTGATTTTCCTGGGCACCCGTACAATGAATGGGTGAAACCAGCACACTTTACACGGCCTCCTGCCGCGGAGCTCATAGTCTACATGATCTTTCTTTATGTGTTTGTTGCACAAGGTATACACACCAGGCCCGTAGAAACCGTGCGTGCCCACTTTTTTTAGTACGTGCATTGTTTTGGCATGTATAGAGCTAACCATTTTCATAGGAGCCCTCATTTTCAACTCGTAAATTACAGCTCATTCCCGTGGGTGCCAGGACCTCTGGTATCTGAGTGCACTGTACGGGAGCTCCTGTGATCTGTGACATCTCACAAGCCAAAGATTTTAGCTGTGCGTTCCTGATTTCTGCTACATTATCAAAAAGATGTTTGATGCACGTCAGCCCTATGCGGATACCGGCGATACGCTCATCGTCTATAGAGCACAGTCCCTGAGTGTCATAGCTTATATGGAGTGGTACGCCATTCTCATCGTAAATTTGGAACTGTATCCCATGTGTAGGATCTACCGCGAACCTATCAGCACAGAATCTGATTGATATGGTTGTATTTTTGGTTATCATACAGATACCGTAGAGCTAAAATCCAGCATTACCGGCTGCTTAGGTTCTACCAGCCATTCTCTACCAAAATAATTTTTCCTGGATATGTTACCGTCTACGAGGGTCACCCGATCTTTGTATGTAGGTAACTTTGCCAATGTTTCTGTGAGTGCTGCTATTGCATCTAGTTTACCTTCATAATCATGTATGGCTTCAAGGAGATTGTCACATTTATTCCATGTCATTTTGGCTTTCCACTTGTCGTATACGATCCCCCACTCAATCTTATTCTCCATTACAGCAACCAACCAATCCTGAGATCGGGCTACCTCTATGAAAGTTGTGAATATATCTACATTAGGCTGTTTAGATAACTCCAGCGTTTTGTCTGACCACAGCCCTGGAGGCTGTTTGAATATCTCATTGATATTATCAGACGGTGCTGGTGATAGTATCAGTACGTTAGGGTTTTCTGCGTGAGATTTAGGCTCTTCCTCCCTATCGTAGCTGTATCCGCAGCACGAGAACCGTGTCACGATACCTATCCGGTTCATCTCTACTATGAGTGGGCGTATAGGCCGGTCTATGCTCTCGAGCACCGATCGTTTGTCGGCGTTTTGGTTGAGCTGTACGAGACGCTCTTGTATGTTGGTATAGGTTTTCATTGCATGGTTAATCTTTCTTATCCTCTATCCTGTCCAATATTTTATACAGTACGAGACCTTTGATGTCACTCACATCCACTTTGTAGATCCTTTTTATCTTTTTCAGGACCCTATCCGTCTGATGCTTCACTTTACTGTTTACGAAATCAACCTCAAAATCGAAGTCGTAGACACTCGACCCGTCTGTGAGTAGCGCCCCTTTCACTCCGAATATCTTCTGGACGAACTCCTGCGCGAGCCACTCGTATTTCCGAATGTGTTTGTCAGAGGCTATCGTGATTTTCTTGATAGTGTGCGTTTTCTTGCCTATTTTGAGTTTGAGCGGTTTTTTCAGGGTCTTTGTTCTCATTCTCGTAGTCCTTTCCTACATTGAAAAGTATAGAGCAGAACTGTGTGACAAAACTATCAAAGGCACTCCAGAGCTTTTTGAGCACAGGAGTCCTCATCAGATATCCTTTATTAAACATATCTTCTATGATACGCTCTTCCTGCTCTCGAGTGAGACCACAAAAATCGTCTTCTGTAAGTTTCATGCCGTTGGGCATATACCTTTGCCTTTGTTTACGAGCACACCTTTTTTGGTGGTCTCCTTTTTCGTGAATGTACACTGATACTTGTCGCACTCACAGGTTATGTCTCGTATGTTGGCATAACACTTTGGTATGGCCGGGATAGAATATCCACCCTGGGGCACTATGATGTTCCTGTGCTGCGTACAGACATGGTGGATTTTCAGGCAGTCGTCTTCCCACGTCCACTTCGCGGCACGGGTACAGCGACCAAATTTTCCGATGTGGTCACATTTTCGTTTCATGGCAATCCCTTTCTATTTATAAACAGATCCGGGCATCCTTAAATGCCACTTTAATCCTTGAAAATCACCTATAGAACTAACGCAATCCCTGAAAGAGCTCTGAACCTCACAATCTGCTTTTGCCATGCCCCTACGTTTCTTAGCAAAATCTTTACGTGTCATAGGGACAGTATGTGTGGCTTTCTTTGGCGGTTTCATAGTATAACAAATTTTTTACCTTTACAGACAGTGCATATGCCATTGGCCTTAAACCCAAACTGATTGCCTGTACCTCTGCAGTCCTGACAAGAGATACCTTTTTCTTTCACTTCATCGAACCATTTGGTAAAACAGGCTATGTTACAGAAATGAAAACTCCATACATTACTTTGTATGTTGTGACACTCCGAACATGACTTGGACTCAACTGTGAATTTGAACTCAATGCAGAGATTGTCCTGATTACCACATTGAGTACATCCGATTACCCTTAACATGAGAGCACTCCTATTGAAATAGGTTTTCAAATTTACGCGCACAACAACGATGGCATCTCTATCTGTATTTTCGGTACTATCACGACAGACCCGTCTATAGAAGGTCTGAACTCTACCTGTTTCACATCCTCCCGGGACATCTGTACAAGAGCTTTGTGCTCATGTGCTGAATCTTTCCTGGGGCATTTTATATCTACGTACACCAGGTTTAGGGCACTATCATCGTATACCACTAATGGGGCTATATACTTCTTATCCTCTGCAAACTCTAGCAACTCGTCCATACTATCGAACTTGAGTTGAGTTTCATCCTCAAAACAGCTATGATACATAAAACATCGAGAGCTGTTGTTGGGGTCTAGATCTTCAACATCCTCGTCACAGGCGCACTTTTCATCCTCGTTATTACTACAGTCAAACTTTTCACAGTGTACAGTAACACTATGTTTCTCATACGGCATAGCGACACTCTCCTCGGATTTTGAGAGGTTAAACTAAATTGATAGCGGCGCAAGACACGTCATCCTGGTGGATGACGTGAGCATCTGCATGCTCTTTCTTGAGACGATTCATACGACGCGTCACGAACTCACCAACAGGATTCTTATAGGCTACTATGCTCGGTATGACATCGAGAGCGGTATATTTACGGAGCTCAGTCCCTGTCGGAGGTCGTACTCCCGGATCATCCTCGTAGGTCCCAATACCATCACTCGACACGATTATTTGTGTGGCCTCAGCTCCTTCCCCCATGACTGAGAAATAAGATCTCTGCATGACTGTAGGTATCACATCTACGTCTACGAAATCGACGATACCATCAGTGCTTATACGGTCTATATTTTTATGTAGGGGCATGGATCCATACTCTACTGCGTAGGCGTCATGCTTATCTTGAGATAGCTCATAGGATGGGTAGTATGGGGCACCAGACTCGTAGCTCAGGGCTATTACGTCTATCGCGCCACTAGGCCTCTTCAGTATGAAGTACCCGTCTCCCCACGAGAAAAGGATTTTCTGTTTCCAGGTGTCTCCCGAGACTATGGCTATCAACAGAGTAGCATCAAAAATATCACACGGGAATCGTAGAGTGTCTTTCACCTCCAAACATTTCTTTATAATGATCTCCTCAAGGGTAGTTTTCAAGGATCCGGTTAGAAAATGAGGGTCGTATAGAAGTTTCCGGCGATGTAGGTAGAGTAGAGCATCCCTACTGATATGCGCCAGGAGGCGTGCACCTACGTCGCTGTCTTTGGAGGAGGAGCAGCCGTCCGATACGATAGCGTAGGCGAGATCATCCTGTACTCCCGATAAAGCATAGTCTTCACAGACCTTGTGGGAGTGTCCGATTTCGAAATATGAGTCTGCGTTCATGGTTATAGTTCATAAAACTATAGGCGTCTGTGACACGCTACAATTTTACTTAAATCTTCTTTGTTCCGAAGATCATCTATCGTTAGACAGATTGGGTTAACTACAAAACCCTGTATCACTTCCGCTCTCGACCATAAGTCAAAAGCTCCAGTGACTCCTTTTCTCAAAGTATTCCCAGATCCCCCTACATCCGCATTAATTAGTAAACCCTCAGACGACTTAAATAAACCCCTTTTAATCCTCTTGCCTTTGTAAACTTCATGCTTACATATATCCTCAAAATCCAAAAAACTACATTTAGAGGTGTAAGACTCTTCATTTAACTTTACTGAAATATCCTTGTCGTCTGACTTATACTGTATCTTCTTTATAAAACCATAATGCGGAATAAAACAAAAATTCTGGTTGCTCCTTGAACCTATGTTGATCTCTTGTTTCCAATCTTCATTCCGACCTATTACTAAAGTCGAAACTCCGAGGGAATCTAATTGATTAACCAGCATAGTAGAAGACTTATGCATATAATCATCTATCTTGTTATTTCTCTTTCTCGTCAACTTAGTAATCTCTTTCCGTATCCTCTTTTTCTTTCTCTTTGATTTTGTCGTGTCCTCCTTTGATTTAAGTTCGGCGAGCATTCGATTGTAGTAAGCGTTTATTGATTTGAGCGGTCTCCCGTTTATTATAAAAGGTCTTACTCCTTTTATGTTAGTAGTCACTGCAGCTAAATTGTTTACCCCTAAATCAACTCCTGCACATTTATTAGGGTCTTTATCTATGGGCTTTTCTTTCTTGTGAGGTATCTCATGTGTTATTATTACCTCATATGAGTCATTAAAAGGTATCACTTTCACACTTTTTAAAGACAGCACATTTATAAGTTTACCTTTTCGCATTTTAGCTATGGTCACTATGTCTTTTTGTATCTCTATACGGCTACTAGTCCCGCTCAGTTTTAGTATCTTATCTCTTAGCTCTTTTTTACCTATAGTTTGTATGTTAAACTCTACGAGATGCCTACCGTTCTTTTCTATATAATTAGGTATCCTAGGAGGGGCTTTATATTTTGACGGGTTCTTCTTATAGTCTTTTATTGCCGCGAAATAGGATAGAAAATCCTGATTCAAACCTTTTAAAACTAACTGGGACAACTTAGAGTTTAGTGCTATGTAATCTACTTGGCTCTCATTCTGTAGCTGTTTCTGGAGCTCGTTGTACGACAAATATTTTCTAGTGCTAAAATAGCACTGTCTCACTCTGTAGAGCGCTTGATTATAGAGATTTTTTGATCTATACGAAAGAGTGTCTAGCTCCGCCCAAAGAGGATTACTTCTCTTTATCTGATGCTTTTCTACTGTATAGTTTTCTTTACTTTTCATTTTTTAACTTGAGTATCAGTTGCTCAGTTTTTCTTTTGGATCTTCTTATGCCGTAGAGGCGAGCGCAAAAACTCGTTATAATACTCACGAAATCTTGTACTATATCTTGAGTATCATTATTAGAGTCATTTATTATCTCTATTTTTTTACTCAGCTTACTTAGTAGTATCTCTATGTACCTAGTACCAAATCTAGCGAGTCTATCTTTATGCTCTACGAGGATTATAGCCCATTTATCATCCTCTAGTATTGAGGTTAATAGTTTTCTGTTATCATTTAAGCCTGATCCTATTTCCTTTATTTCTTTTACTACTTTGTACCCCTTGGCTGCTGCGTATCCTTTTAATCTTTCCATCTGACTGTTTAAATTATCTTTATTTTCTGAAGATGAGACACGTGCATATAAAACTACTCCAGTATTTTCTTTAGACTTATCTGAATTTTCAGCTACTACTATAGTGCCGGTTTCTAGTTGTCTGCCGCTTATTAAACCTAGTTTCCAGTGCCTATGAGCAGTTCTATAGCATATGTTATTTCTTTTGCGTATTCTGATAGTTTCATGTTTATCCCTATTGTGTCTACATATATCTATATTTATATTAAAAGATTACTATACCTCGAGAGATATTCTCAGTATTTTACCAAATTCTTCCACAACTTTCAGTCTTTTGTCTATGATAGACAAGAGTTCTGGGTCGCCCTGCTTTCTCCGGAACTGACCGCAATATTTCCAGTATATGTCCCTATATTCCTGCCTGAATGCTGCACTGGGTTCGGGGTCGTCTACCACGAGACCTTTACCGACCATCCTCTGACTCATTATGCCCTCCCTTAGTTTAGTTCATCTATGTCAGTGTACTCGTACCTCTGCCCACAGAGCACACAGCGGTCCTCTGCTCTGAGCCTGAGTCCTCTATTGGGGTCTCGCACCATCAGGAGCAGACCTTTGTCACATGTAGGGCATATAGATTTGTAGTTACCGTGACCGGCTCTTATCAGGTCACTGTGCTTCACTTTTTTGACGGGAGCTTTCGCATTTTTCCCCAATAGGTGTTGATCACTCATGGCTATGCCGCCGCTCTGTAGAACATATTTTCGTTGTTGATCACAAAAGTGGCTTGTCCATTACGTACCGTACCCATAGGAAACCTATTCCCCATCTCTTTAAAAGCCTCAGCGTTTATCTGTATCAGAGTCCGGAAAGCTATGACATTGTCTGTAGGGGGTACATTGCCGTCTTTTATCCGTACGCAGATCTCCTCAATGACCTTGCCGTCACGCCAGACTTTGGTGTGACTTCTCTCCCTGTACACCTGGTACATGTCTCCGTCAGATCCGCGGACCATGAGGAACCCATGCTTTATGTACTTTCGGTAGTCGCTTTCGGAGATTAGCTCCCGTAGGGTCTCCAAAGCTCTCTGCTCTTCAGGGGAGGCCCCATGGATAGGGCAGGCCCGGGATTTTACAACTATGACGAGGTTAGACCTTAGCTGGCTCCTTTTACTGGGGAAATTTTCCCCCCAGTACACAGTCCCGCCCATAGTTAAGTTCGTGGTAAATCTCGCGTCATTTAGCACATAGTTGTTTATCATACTCCCGAACTGTAAATTACTAGCCTCTCCGAAATAACTTTGGTAGTTTACGGGGGTTATCCCCCCTGTTATGTACTCCTCGGTAGCAGTAGAGAGCTTTATGCTACTTACGGGGATAGTATACGTAGTTTCACTACCGAGTATGTTCAGTAATGTAGTACTGCCCGTATAATCCAGCCAGCTGTTAGTAGCGTTGCTGTAAAGCTCATAGTCTACCGTGCTGTTGTTTATATACGTAAAAGCCATAGTGTCAATACCCCTTCAAGAATTCTTCCAGTTTGTTCTTGGCACCAGACCCATCCGACAGGAGGACGCTATAGGACCCCTCGTCGTTCATGATGTACATAGTCGTGGCAGTTTTACCCTTTATGGCTACTACCCCGGACCCTCTCTTTAGACTGTCCAAGGCGTCTTTCGCCTCTTTTTTGAAATAGTCCTTAGCGAGCTCAAATTTGAGCTTCGCTGAGTCATCATGGACGTGGACGTCTCCATTCACGTCGTTGACATGGAATCTCAGACCATTGATAGTGCTGCTGTTTGACCCGCCCATCGTGTCCTCCTGTTATTTATGCTGTGGTAAAAAGTTTTCAGTCAGTATCTTGCCAGGTTTTGCCTCTGGTTTTCCCGCTTCGTAGTTACCCCACTCAGCACTTTTCTTTTTTAACTCCTCATAATGAGGGTTTGGGGTGCAGCAGCGCGGACAAAATCTCAATGGCTCCCATTTATACAGGCTTACAGTATCTAAACTACCGGTGAGCTGATTGGACAGCTGTAGGGTGTTCCCAGTGGCCGCTTTAGCTGTGTAAATGTGCCCGAATATCTTACATATGAGTCTCTTCAGCATATGCCCTACCCTTTCCTCGTTTCGGGTATCATCAGGATCTCCTGGGCATCCACATCGAACTCCTCGATCTTCCGGCCCTTGTTGCCGCTGGCAGTGACGCTATAGGCCTTGTAGCCCTGTTTTAGGAGGTCCTGAAACTTCTGCTTTGCCTCCAGGGCCTCTTTACCGTTCTCTTTGTCCCAGGTGATACGAGTGTCTCCGGTCACATCCAGGATCTTCATCACGCTACGGGCGATCTTGGTAGCCTTGATGATGACTTCCTGTAGGGACGGATGAAAACGCTCCATAGGACTGCCGTCACCTTTGAGGATGACATATCCAGCTTTTTTATAGTCCATGACGATCTTCTTGGCCTCATCGATCTCACGGAGTCTCTTTGAGTCCCAAATGACTCTGCGATCCAAAGCTATGTCTGCTACCATGGTCACTCCTTTTTTATTGATAGTATGTTTTTAGGCGCTCCGACTCTTACGCAGTATAGATTTCAACTTGTCGAGGGCATCAAATCCTCTGTGAGTAAGCTCAATTTTTACTATTCCATCTGCACATCTGAAAACGAGATTGTCGGTATCACCAGCACCTTTTACAGTGACACACTCTCCGTCGGTCATTTTTTGGAAATCAATCTTTTCGATTTCATTCTCGAAAGCTACTATGTCCTTGTGGAACATCAGCTTTTCGTCAAAAATGTGAATGACGTTACGGGTGTAAACCTCATATTTGAGATCTCCGAGGTCTCCGTGATCTACGATCCTTCCGTCCTTTGAATCGGCTTTCGGCCCCTTTGACATGAACGGGATTGTTTTGGGCATGAGACTCCTCCAGTTTGTAGGTTAGGTTTATTTGTAATCCGGTTTAAACTCCGAGATAGCGAGGGTTGAATACCCGAACGATCCTAGTCATCAGATTAGGGTTCAAAATTTTCAGAAGTTTTGAGTATACCATACCACACGCGTACGTGTCTGCTGAAGCATTATGTAACACACCCTCTTTAGGCACTACCCTGAAAAAAGCAGCCAAGTTTTTTAGCCCGCATGAATCTACCGGCAGTAGACCGATTCTCTGGAGAGCTCTCGATAGTATCATGGAGTCATCTACATGATAATGGAACATTCTATCGTAGAGGCCTCCTAGTAGGCGCTCTACTCGAGGTTTGTCAAATCCAATAAAATTATGCCCCATAGGAGATAGCTTGGCACCGTAGAAATGCTTTATGCGCCAGAATCTCAAAGACTGTAGCAGCTTCTCTTTGGTAGGCGCTGCCGATAGATGCTCCCGTGTGATACCATTTACAGCAAAAGCTTCAGGGTTGGAGGGTTGATCTGAGCGTATCAGAGAATAGAACTCCAGATCCGTAGGGGTGCCGTCTGGATTTAGAGCTCGTATAGATATAGAGAGAACGTCGTCCTCCAGCTTGAGGCCGTTCGTCTCTATGTCGATACATACCAGTTGCAGTTTATCTGTGTTGCTCATGCACACTCCGCTGAAAAATACTCTCTCCAGAGCCGGTGCATAAATCCATCCGGGTTGTGGTCTGCATCCAGCATTGATTCCCTGGGCGTGTCACGGCAGGAGGATTTCATGGGAGTGATATCCTCTATTAGCAGTGACTCGGGACTATCGGTGAACCGGCCCTCGGTGATCACACCGTTGACCACGTTGCGGTAGTGTATGTGCCCGCAGTTCGGACAGTGTATACGGTAGCTGCCGTTGAGTTCCTCATTCAGTACGAAATCGAAATACTTTCGGCAGCTACCGGAGCAGTAGAACTCATGCTTTACGAAGGACATCTCCCTACAGCTCCTCAAAAAAAGGATAGAAAGGATTGTCTTTGTGCTCCATCTTTTCTTTAATAAAAATATCTAAACCTCTCCCGGGGTTGTGGTACTCCAAAGTGTCTACCGTAGCTGAGAGGCCTACTTGATTTGCTGCTACGATACAAGCAGGCATGGTTTTGTCGTATTGCTCTTTGAATGTGGTGACTCCCAATAGAGCACTCAGCTCCCATATCAGGCATTCTTTAAAAGCCATAGCCCCGGTGTAAGCTGCGGCTATCTTGTCCCGCGGGATTTTGTATACTCTGGAGTTAATATCCACATATACGGGCTCGGGGTGTAGTTTTGGATACATATTTTATATGACTCCTGGTGTATTGTGACCGCCCTTTTAATATTTCAAACTAGCGTAATAGCTGGTATCTATAGTCCAAATTATTTCGGAGCGCTTTCTCCACACAGACAGGGCGTCTTCTATGTGCTGCCTGAACTCGCTCTCTGTGCAACAGTTTATTCTACAGGCATGCCTCATCAGGAAATCCATGTTACAACCAGATAGCTCCGAGTGCATCCAGTGATGAACCGCATGGCAATCAGGGCATACACATTCAAACCCTACTAGTTTCTGTGTTTTGGTCTCTTCATCGTATTCCCAAAGTTCGTGGAGATGGGTGTATTTACCGGGCACCTGTTTCCACCCGCATAGCTCACAAGTAAACTGTTTGCTGTCTCTAATGCTTTTGGATAGTACTGACCAGTCCCTGCCGAGCTTGTTTCGGAGATTTTCGTAGTAAGAAGTTTTAGGGACTAAATGTAATTCGAGCTTCATTACTTCGCCCTGCTAAGCCGCCAGGCGGCTATTTTGCTCAGACATATCTTACCTAGTTTGCCTACTTGTATGTCATGGTTTACGTAAAGAGGCATATTCTCCAAAGGCTCTTCAAAAAGGATTTTTAGGGCATCGTCGACCAAACTAACGTCATAGGAACCTAAATGGTTTTGTATGTAATATTTTAATTTAGCATCCCATCAGGTAGAGGCACACGCGGTTTAAAATCTACTCCCAGATAGGCTAAGAAATACTCGTACTCCTCGTCCGTGTAGGTCATCACTACCTACCGACCTTTAACCGAAATATTGCTATGGCTTTCTTCACAGTGTTTTCGTCGTTTATGTAGAGGGGCATGTTTTCCATAGGCTCTTTCACAGTAGGCTCGTCATCTAAATGGCAAACTCGATATTTTTTCGTGATCTTGTATGGATCCCCCAACGCCTCTTTTTCCACTCGGATTGTTATGTCCTCTAACTGGCGCATTTCCTCTATGCTGTATTGGCTACTGAGTATGTTGCTCCAGGTTCTTGACATAGTCAATCCATTTTTTCCAGCATCTCTTTTGTGATCTCAAGGCAGTCAACTGCTTCTCGGCAGTCCCCGAGGATAACCTGCATGAACGTACTGTTGGTACGGGGGCTGTGTCCACGGATAAGTGTGCTCCCATGCTCATCTAGATGTTTCCATGTAGGGACATTCAAGTAGTCATACGTGCCCCACTGCTCGTTTTTCTTTTCAATAGATTCGAAAATATCGAGCGTCATTTTCTCAACCGACCCTAGACGGTTGAATCCTTTCGGCATACCGAGGAATATCTTCCCAACGGGTATCATCATTGTCCCCGGGCAATGTTTAGCACACCCGGCATTGTCCGGTTTCTTGGTAAAGCACTCTTCGTACGGCCCGGAGACACACCCAGGACACTGATATTCTTTTACAGCTTGTTCGTTTGTCATGGAGTCCTCTCTAAACTATAACAACAGGCACTCCTATGATAGGAGTGCCTGCCCAAGACAAGTGCCTGACAGGCTAATTAGAACGTGAGAGGCTGCGATGCCTGACCGCTTCCCAACGCCTGACTAGTCGACGAAATGCTCTTGCTGATGAACGCCGCCAGCTTGGCGAGCTTCGCCGGTGTAGCCGCACCCATGTCCACGAATTGGTCGATGCCCGCGGCCTTCTGAAGGTCCTGGAGCATCTGCATGACCATAGGGTCCGTGCCCACGCCGATCAGCACCGTCTGGAGGGACTCCAGGGTCTCGTTCGTGCGCACCCGAGCGAATGCCTTCTTGATCTCGGCAGGATCTTTGTTAATGGACTGATTCTCGGCACCGTCGGTTATAATGAAACATACCCCGTTGCACCTGTAATCTAGGGCTACGAGCTGTTTGCCATAGACTTCCATAGCCTCGGTGCCGCTCAGGATACCGTCGTAGAGGGCGGTCATGCCGCAAGGGTTGAGAATGTTGTCGTATTCGGTAGCTACGATGGATTTCAGCTCGCGAAAGCCGTGGAGCTCTCCGATATCGCTGTTGAACTCCATCAGGCGTAGCAGGAGGTTCTCCGACCGTGGCGATTTCTTGCAGGCCTCGAGGATTTGCTTGAGAGTATCCTCCATGCCTTTCTTGAAGTCCGTGACCGAGCTGCTCGTGTCCTGGCAGATGGTGACGAGTGTGTACTCCGAAGCACCGAGCGACTTCACGTCTACGGCGCTGAAATTGAAATTGTGCAAAGTCTGGTGAGTCTGCATTGCGTTTTGGCCCATTAATTTCGGCATTGTGAGATCTCCTTTTTTGAATGTTACTTTGTTTGACGGCTCAGTTTACTTCAGGAATTTATCCGAAGTGGTCACCTTCATACCGCGCTTGGTCATCTCGTTAATAAAATTGTCTGCCATATCTTCGCAAAAAGGTACCGCTGAGCAAGTGTCCTCGATGTAGGTAAATTTTTTGATATTATCTTCTCCGAAATTGTTGGCAACATCACGTACAGTGTTTGCGACGCAATGTGAGCTTGCCTCACCGCTAATGCCTATGAGGGCTACTTCAGGATCCTGAAGAATTTTAAGTAGATCGGTGTTGAGTCCAGTTTTTGGATCCTCCGGATCAAAAACGTCTGCGAGAAGAGCCGAATAATGCTCTGTAAACATATTACTGCCTTTAGTAACATAATTAACGGCAGCAAATTGCTCTTCCCACTCACAAAATGCTTCAAACAGCACAGGCTGAATGCAACTCCCATTGGATCCTATAAGAGCGTGCTCTGGCCAAACCGTGAGTTGATAGCGTCCATTTTTTTCAAGGTTCTGCACGTATTCTATCGATCGCTGCCGATACCCAGGATTATACGCTTTCCATTTTGGGTTAGATCCAACTACATCTGCTACAGATATTATTTTCGGGAGGCCCCCCTCAAAAGGTATCGGATGATTTCCTTGGGCATCTACCCACCAGATAGGGTGGGCGATATGCAGCCTTCGGTGAAAATCCTCAGTTGCAATGATATCATCGATATCCCCTTTACAACGGCGGATCATTTTAGCAAGCCGTTCCATGTCCTTATCGGCCCCTTTTACATAGAGCTTACCGTTAGGATCGCAAAAATCGACTTGACCATCAATGGTTAACAGGCATACCTTAGCCATTCGTAACTCCTTCTGATGAGATTTGTATGTTATTTACCAAACGACAATGGTCTGACTTTTTTCCTACGGAAGTAGGTCCATCCTCGACCTATGCTCCGCTCCTCATCCTTGTAACACACCCACTCTTCTGGATGACGCTGCACTGCAATCCAGCATAGGATCCCATAGAAGAATCCCGCGTGCTCCTCGACTTCTCCACAGGCAGTGTACAAGGGCATAAATGGTGTATCTTCCCACTCTGTGCCCGGGATAAAGCTGGCATTGAATATTTCTTTTCCCTCTATAGCTTTGTGGATAGCCTCGATCACACCATCATAGTCAGCCTGTGATAGATGCTTTACCCAGCGATCGTAATCCTCTTTATGAGGGATAGTTGTGATCTGTGCTCCACCGATGTCGAACAGCATGTAAAGATCCGCTCAGAGTTTCCCGTACTTCACAAACTGCCTAAACACCAGCCAAGCTTTCGCCCCAATTTTAACCTCAGGATCTGCCATGAGATCCTGTATCGCTGCCCGACTGTACAACATTACCTCGATGTCCTCAGAGGCCCCGTGTTTATCTATGCTCGGAGACCCAGTAGCCTCAGCAAGCATCATATACACCGCTTCATCTGTTATTCCTGGGCTGTTAAATACTAAAGGAGACACCTCTGACACTTTGAGGATAGTCAGCCCCGTCTCCTCGTGAAACTCCCGGAGTCCCGCCTCAACAGGGGTCTCCCCCTCATCTATAAGCCCCGCAGGCAGCTCGTAGATGTATCCACCGATGGGTACCCTGTACTCTTTGATCAGAACGAGGTTGTCACCTACGGTAGCCGCTATCACTACAGCACTCGTTTTACTTGGTCGCTGGACCCAGTTCCATCGGTGTACCTTACCACCGAGCACTATCTCGTAGTAAGTCTCTTTGAACTCGAGAAACTTACTGGTGAGTAACGTTTTTGTTTCGATTATGTTCATGTGATGCCCGCCTATTTAAAAACCGAGCTGAGGTCAATGTCTGTTGTAGGCGTCACGTCAGGAGTACTGTCATTCTCGTAAACGGTACCGGACCACTCACTCTTCTCATGGGGTAGGGTATAGATATAGGTCTCTACCGTCATGGTACCCATAATGATTTTCTCTATGGTAACCCAGTCACCGCCCGCCAAACGACCCCCTAGCCGCGGACCATGTACAGTGAGGTTTTCTTGCTTAGCTTTCTGGAATACCGCAGTGAGGCCCTTAGTGAGGGCAGCATACCTGATAGGAGGTACGCCGCCTTTCCAGTGGGTACCTTCCTGCCCTATGATATTGGCTACGATGATGTCGGGTTTTACCTGTACGAACTGGACGTCACCGAGCTGGGGCTTGCCCGTAGCGAACCAAGCGTGGTATTCTTTCTCAGGCTCGGGCCATTTCGCGCTGAGAGCTAACACGTAGCCAGCTCCCCATTTATTAACGGAGTTGCAAATATGTGGCAGTAAAGCGGGTTTCAGGATGGGATCGGTAGCGTCACCGAGGAGGTAGTGCAGAGCCATCTGTAATTCCCTCTGGATAATCTGTAGTGTCGTACAGAAATATACTATCTTGTAACAAGTTGTTAAAGCAGAATCTCTACTTTTTTTGTGCCCTCCAGTGATCTATGTACCTCTGCACGTGTTCGTCGATCTTACTGGGGTTCTCCTCTCTCATGGCCGTAGAAGCTATCTCCAGGGACGTGTGATTCAGGAGCACAAACGGTACACCGCGTTTTTTGAGCTCGTCTAAGAAACGGTACATGTTGTCCTTGTATCTTTCTGGTATGGTCTCGAAGAGCTCCTCCGCAGCTTCAATTACGTGCTTTATGAGATCCGGATCGTGTACGCCCTCTATAGCCCCCATCAGTTTATCGTGATGGTCTGTGGGGACAGTGGAGTTCTCAAAAATCTTCCTGGGGGGTTGGATGGCTTTCTCTACCTCGGGCACTGAGTAGTCGAACACCGTGTCACTGTACTCGCAGTTTTTGATCTCAGACACTTTTAGGCTGTACTTGTTGCCTGTGTAGGAGATTATCTTGAGGACCTTACCATTCCATTTGGATACGTCATGCATGGCGTACCAGGCGTTACGGAGAGTCTCTTCCCGTTCCCGGTTTTTTAGATTCATCCGTAGGATGTCGCCGTTGGTGAGCTCGATCTTGACCATGCTAATCATCCATGTTCATTATAGGATCCCAGTCAGGATCCGCGTGCGCTATTTGATTACCGTACTCTTTTTTCCACTTTTCTTGGTTATCTCTCAGCCAGTTCTCCCAGTAATAACCCATGCCCGGGTGCTCTTTTACCCCTATGATATGGGCGACTTTTCCACAGTTTTTATCTTCATCCACATACTCTACAGTGGCTACCCCGCCCTGAAAGTCGTCCCGACCATGTGAGAGGTATAGACTAGTAGGGATGTATATTTTGTCACCTTTTTTTGGTACCATAAAATATCCTGATTTTTTATTTATATTGCTTTTGCCACTTCCTCAATCTTCTTTCTCTGAGCAACTTCTTTCTTTAAAGAAGCAGCCCAGGTTTTCTCATCCCGGATAGATAATACAGCGTCCTCAATGAGGCCTACTATGCCTGAGGGCTCTAAAGCATCCAGTTCCCAGCTGTCCTCTCCAAATTCGGCTATGTATGCCGTTGCCCTGGAATCCGTGATCTTAGCTGGAGAAGGGGGAGGGTTGTGCTGTTGGATCTGGTCTATGTTTAAGGCCATCCTTCGAACTTCTAATCCTCCCATGAACATCTCAAGCCGATCGGTGATATCGCGGGTCATATCTTTACCAGAAGGGTCATGATCACCAAAATGAAAAATGATAGGTGTATACCCTTCATCAATTTCCTGCTTCAGTCTTTGTGCGGCGTTCCACATCTCACTCTGGGATGTGTACCCCCTACAGGAAAAGTAGGGGATATCATACTGGTTACAAACATCCTCTATGACGCCTACGAGGGCATCCTTTTCTATCCAGACACGGGGGCGATAGCTTTGGTCCCCCCACTTATCAACACGATACTGTTGGGCGCAGGATTCCAAAATTTCGGAGGGCTGGACCAATGAGGTAAAGACCGAACGCTCCTGGTTCGGTCTTCAATAGCTTCCCAATCTATTAGGCCAGCCAGTCGAGCATCGTTTATGATGTCTCCCAGGTGCTTGTAGTTTTTCATCGTATTTTTGGTCTTTAAGGAGGAATCTAACCAATCATCTGGGAATAGATCCTGGGCTATAAAACGGTAATAGAGCTGCCTCAAGGTTAGCTTGTAGCCTTGGGCGGTATAGTCATCGATGATTTTATTAGCCTGATCGATGACTCCAATGCTTGAGGAGGCAAATTTCTTCTTAACATAAAGTATTTTGGGCATAAGTTCTATTCACGTACTTTCTCTTTGAGTTTCTTCAGGAATCCCTCAGGATTATTCAGGTACTCTTTGTCGAAAGGCCACGCGGGCCCATCCTCGGGGTACTGCTCTTCCCAGGCACGGGCGCATTTCCCGCAGGGATTCTCCCAGTAGCCGTAGTCGTCGAGCTCGCCGTTACCAAACGTGATGCCATCATGTATACCGCTAGAAGCGGTACAGCGGTGCCCTTCAGGACGTACGAACGTCTTAAAAGGCTTTGGAGCGCTTTTGCTTATCTCAGACATTGGTACTGCTCACTTTCTTGGCTCTCCTAGTGCTCTTTTTAATTTTAGCAGAGGCGAGGTATGCTTTTAT
>Ga0315282_10001513_pt1 | contig 43569 bp, 38 predicted proteins | sample YL17G07_20_MG_FD_203693 | JGI IMG/M metagenome (GOLD analysis project Ga0315282, IMG submission 203693) | Sediment microbial communities from Yellowstone Lake, YNP, Wyoming, USA - YL17G07_20 | ecosystem: Environmental > Aquatic > Freshwater > Lake > Sediment | place: USA: Wyoming | collected... | reverse complement strand
TTCGAAGGAAGGGAATCCGCTTGCGCTCCGCCTTCCAGCAAATGACTCATTCCCTTTCGCGAACGGACTCAGAATGACAGCGCGTGTAGCTCAGCAGAACAAGTACTTACGCCAACGTTCGTCCGTGCGACCCATCATGCGCATGATTTGACGACTGGTATGCAGCGTAAACGGCCGCGGCGGTCTCAGAAGTTTCAAACCCGCCTCTTCCGGCAGCCGGTCACCTTTCAGATTGTTGCACTTGTGGCAGCAAGCAACGAGGTTATCCCAATCCGTGTGGCCCCCCCGCGAGCGCGGAATCACGTGATCTAGCGTCAGTTCATGCGCAGGAAGAGACCGGCCGCAAAACTGGCAGGTGTAGCGGTCGCGCAAAAGCAGATTCTTCCTCGACAACGCCCGCGTCTGATAGGGAATGCGCCGAAATTCCAGCAGCCGGATGACCGAAGGGATACGAATTGCCAGCCGGGCGGCATGGATGAAGCTGCCATCTTCTTCTTCCGTGGTCGCCACGCCTTTCAGGATAAGGACCAAGGCACGGCGGACTGCGGTGACGTTAATGGGCTCGTAGGTGGCGTTCAACACGAGCACCGGCTCTTGCAGCGACGGTTGGTGGTCATCCTCCGACATAACATTCATCCTGCTAAAGCGCCATTCGTGGCCGCTCGCGTTAATTATGTTCAGTTCTGCCTAAGTTCGTCAATAGAAAGCAGTGGCTAGAAAAGCAGTGGTTAGTGGTCAGTGGCTAATCGTTCGTTGTCCGTAGTCCGTCGTCCGTGGTCAGTTGTCAGTGCCCACAATAGCTACCACCCGCAGCTCTCAGTCACTAGCCACTAGCCAATAACCACTAGCCACTGTCTGGGAACTGCGGCGTGGCGCGCGCCAGCGATAAGGCCAGGACGCGCGAGGCGCCCGCCTGCTTGAAGGCTGCGGCGCAAGCCGAGAGAGTCGCCCCCGTCGTCATTACATCATCGATCAGCACGACCGTACGGTTACGCACCTGTTCAGGCCGGACCACGGAAAAGACACCGCTGACATTCTCCCGCCGGGCGCTCGTACTCAGGCCAACTTGGGGAAGGGTAGCACGGATGCGACGCAACGAACCCGGCGCTAATTGCAATCCGCAGAGTCGCCCTTCTCTTCGGAGCCTTCGGACCATACCTCTCGCCAGGAGTTCAGCTTGGTTGAACCCTCTCTGGCGCCTACGCGAAGGGTGCAATGGCACCGGCGCCACGATGGGCGAATCAGGCTCAGGCAGTGCTCTCCACGCCTCTGCCAAGAGCTCGCCGAGGCGGTTACCCAAGTATTCCCGCCCGCGAAATTTCAGATGCAGGATAGCCTTACGCAAGTTTCCATCGTAGAGCGCATAGCTCCGCGCCATATCGAATTCTTGTTCGTCCAGCCGGCACGAGGCGCAAAGCGGGTCGACAAAATCCCCTGCCCGTAGCGAGCCGAATGGGAGACCACAACGTTCACAAGAAGGGCCGAGCCAAGGCTGAAGGCTTTCCCAGCAGGCACGACATATGGAAGCGCCACCCGGTTCCGTGAGTTCCCGTTCGCATAGCAGGCAGTCGGTAGGAAACACCGCAGCGAACACACCGCCGAGTAGTTCCTTAAGAAGGGAGGGAACTGGCAGTTTGTAGTTGCCGGTAAGAGAGAAGGCGAACCTCGCTTTCGCCCGTAGGGGCAATCCGCCGGTCGGCGGAGGGTTGCCCAGGGCGGCCACAAGGGCCGCCCCTACAACCTAGAGGAGACCCTGGTCCTGCTTTTCCTGGCACTCGATGCAATGGCGCGCCCACGGCACCGCTTCCAGGCGTTTTACCTGCACCTCCCCCTGACAGGACACACAGAGGCCGTAGGTTCCATTCTTGAGACGGTCCAAGGCTTCACCAACCAATTGCAGGAGACGCCGGTTCTCATCGCTTTGGTGGAAAAGGAACTCCTTGGTGTAGGAGTTGGCGGCCTTGTCGGCGACATCCTGAGTCGCTTCTTCATCCGCCTCACGCCCGTCGCGCTCGGACTTCGTCACCAGTCGCAGCAACTCGTCTTGCGTTGTGACCAGGCGCTTCTTGTAGTACTCAACTTTTTTCTTATCCATGTCCAACCTTTTTTGCCGCCAAATCAACCACGACAATAAAATTCTATGGGCCACCATGAAAACTGTCAAGCCTGCCGGGCACGATTCAGGCCGCTCCTGAGGGCCTTTTGGGGGTAGAATGCATCGCTATACGCAAGGCGAATTCACCAAGGAGAAGCATCATGCCGGGAATATACAAAATCACAGAGTTGGTTGGAACCTCACCCACGAGTTTTGCCGAAGCTACCAAGGCAGCAGTGGCAGAGGCGGCAAAAACGCTGCGGCAGATGGATTGGTTCGAGGTTGTGGAAGAACGGGGCCGAATCGTGAACGGCGCGGTAGCGGAATTTCAAGTCACTCTCAAAATTGGGTTCAGGCTCGAAAGGTGACAGATTCCCCAAGCAACGTGCGCGCATCGGAGCGCTGACGCTTGAAGTGTCAGGCGAAGGGAGGTCTATAGCGGATGAACGACGGATCCCTGAGTCGCCGCGAATTCGTACGCCTCGGCGCGGGTGCGGTGGGCTTCGGCGCCATGAGTGTCGCAGCAAAAGCGCAACCTGAGCCGCCGCTGGAACCGACCCACGATCAAAGCTCCCCGACGATCGCGACGCGAAGGCGGGCGACAGATTCCGAAATGCAGATGGCGGACGACATGGTCCATTCTTTCGACGTGGCGCAGGGTGGTTGGAAAAAAGGCTCTGAATCAGGCCTATTTCCGCAAGTAATGCAACCGCCCTTTTCATTTCTCTACGGAGGGAGAGAATCGTCCGCTCTACTCTCTGGTTGGAAGTGCGAATCAAGAACTTCGGACGTAGCAGGCGTGGGCGTGCGGCATGAGCTCACTTATGTTGACCCGCAGACCAAGCTCGTGGTTCACGTCAGCGCGATTCAGTTCAGCGATTTTCCCGCCGTAGAATGGCTGATTCATTTCAAAAACGAGGGGACTTCAGAAACGCCGGTCCTGGAGGCGATCCTGCCACTCGACACATCCTTGCTCTCTCCTGGAGAGGACCCCACGATTCATTATGCTCAAGGGGCCACATGTTCCATGAACGACTTCAAGTCTTTGCGCAGGAGCTTGAATGTCAAAGGCGAACTCCACCTGGAGCCGGGAGGAGGCCGATCTTCCAGCGACTTTCTCCCCTTTTTCAATATGGAGACGAAAGGAGAAGGCGTCCTCATAGCCATCGGGTGGACAGGCGAATGGGCCATTAATTTCAATCATCCTGAGGGGAGTTCTGTGCAGGTGCGCGCCGGCATGGCCCTGACGCATCTGAAGCTGTCACCGGGCGAGGAAATCCGGACGCCTCGCATCCTGAGCTTGTTCTGGCAGGGGAAGCGGATGCGCGGTCACAACATGCTGCGGCAGTTCATTCTCGCATACCATCGGCCGCAAGCGGGCGGGAAGCCGGTGAACATGCCAATTTGCAACGGCAACTGGGGAGGGACGCCGGCGGCCACGCACCTCGAGAACATCCGCCAAATTGTGGCTCACCACCTGCCCATGGATTATTACTGGATCGATGCCGAATGGTTCGGAAACGGGCCCTGGTGGCAGAATACCGGAAACTGGCAAATCAAGAAGGACCTGTATCCCCAAGGCTTCAAGCCCATCAGCGATCTCCTGCATTCATCCGGGTTCAAGCTGCTCCTGTGGTTTGAGCCGGCTCGCGTCTCGAAGGGGACGCCCTGGTACACCGAACATGCCGCGTGGCTGCTGGAAGTCCCCAAAGAAAGGCGCTTTTATAACTGGGGAACCTCTCAGGCCGACCCCCTGTGGGTGAGAAACGAAAGCCTGCGAAACCAGATCAAAGAGGACGACAGGTTGTTTAATCTGGGCATTCCCGAGGCGAGGCGATTCCTCACGGATTTCATTTCAAGCAAGATTGAGGAATTCGGCCTCGACTGCTATCGCCAGGACTCCAACATTGCCCCCCTCGAGTTCTGGCGGGCCGCTGACCCCCCCGATCGACAGGGCATCACGGAAATCCGTTGGGTCGAGGGCCTCTACGCCTTCTGGGACGAACTGTTGCGACGCCACCCCAACCTGGTGATCGACGTCTGCGCCAGCGGCGGCAGGCAAATGGACCTGGAAGCGCTGAATCGCTGCCTCCCTCTGTGGCGCACTGACTTCCCCAACGATAACACCAGCAAGCAATGCCATACTTATGGCCTGCTTTACTGGCTGCCCCTCAATGCCACTACGGCAGGGAACCTCGGCGGCGCCAGCGACTACGACGTGCGCAGCAGCATGTCCAGCGGATTGCAGTTTGGCCTCCTGGCCAACGATGATACGCCACAGGCGAAAAAAGACTACAACCATTCCCCCTTTGAGCGAGTGAAGAGAATTCTCGAGCAGCAACGGGATATCGGAAAATACTTCTATGGCGATTACTACCCTTTGTGTGAGTACTCCCAGGCCGAAGATGCCTGGATGGCGTATCAACTTGACCTGCCGGAAGAGAAGCAAGGCCTACTGGTGGTTCTAAAGCGTCCGGCCAGCCCGTACACGAAAGCTATTTTCCCGCTCCAGGCCTTGCGCCAAGACGCTTCTTATGAGATCACCAATCTGGATACCGAGGAGAGGACGACACTTTTGGGTGGTCAACTGATGAGCCAAGGGTTAGAGTTGCTCCTTCGCAAGAAACCTGATAGCGCCCTGCTACGTTATCGCCAGAGACAAAGTTAAAATCCCGTAGCGCGGACCCTCGGCTTTGGGGTCCGCGGCTTTTTCTAAGGCTCGAGGACAACCCGCGGACCCCAAAGCCGGGGGTCCGCGCTGCGGCGCTTTCACCAGCCGCCGCGGTCCACCCGCTCCTTGTCGAAACTCATGGAACGATGGCTGCCCCGCGAAAAAGAAAAGGTGCGTCGTGCACTTGCAATCCGAGCAGCCGAATCCCGCGGCGGGAACGGAGGCTCCCCGCAGGGCGTGGATGAGGCGAGCCCATTGGTGCTCGCGACGAACCCGGTGGTGAGAATACCAGACACGGTCGAGCCGCATATGGGGCCGCAGATAATCGATGTGCCAGTGTGGCCGTTGCGACACCTTTTGATGGTGTGCCACGCGTGCCCGCAGACCTCCCGGCCCCAGCGCGCTGCCCACGTAAACGTAGAAACCTCGGCGAAGCTCGAGCGGGCCGAGTTTCCCGATTTGGACCAGCTCCGCCCTGGAACAAAAAAGGATTAAAGCGTAGGTGCCGCCTTCTGCTGTTATGATCGGTCGGTCCGCCGCTGTCGTGGCAATTGTAGGCATGGGGTAAGAGAGTTCAAGTCCAAAACGCAAATTTAAGGTCGAACTTAGCCCTGGTGTCAATGCTCGTGTTAGCTTATTCTTAGTGGCGATTTGTCGGCATTAACGACCTTTGCGAGGTGAAGACCATGAAAGCCGCATTCTACGTCGGGAATGCAACCATGCGCACCGGTCCACAGGCGCCCATCGAACCCACCTTCGGGAAAGTGCAAATCAAGGTGGGCTATTGCGGAATCTGCGGCACGGACTTACATATTTTTCACGGGAAGATGGACCGTCGGGTTCACATACCCCAAATTATGGGGCATGAGATGTCCGGCACGGTTTCAGCGCTGGGGCCAGGAGTGGAAGGCTTTTCGGTAGGCGACCCGGTAACCGTGATGCCTCTCGATCCATGCAACAATTGCCCCGCTTGCCGCGCCGGTCACAACCACATTTGCCAAAACCTGAAGTTCCTGGGTATTGACACTCCGGGGGCAATGCAAACTTACTGGACGGTTCCTGCTCACACTCTGCATCATCTTCCCGCCAGCTTGCCATTTCGTCTCGCCGCGCTGGTCGAGCCGGTGTCGGTGGCCTGCCACGCTGTGCGCCTGGGCTCGGTGGCGGAGGGTGAATATGTTGTGGTGCTTGGAGGTGGGCCGATCGGCACGCTGGTGGCATTAGTGGCGAGGAGCCAAGGCGCCAGGGTCCTGGTCTCCGAGATTAATCCTTACCGATTGCAGCTTCTCCGGGAGCTCGGGCTCGAGGCCCTGGATCCCCGGCAGAAAGACTTCCCAGAGTATGTAACAGAGCAAACCCAGGGAGCCGGCGCGGACGTGGTTTTTGAAGTAAGCGGGTCGGCTGCCGGCGCCGAATTGATGACCAAGCTCCCTCGTACGCGAGGGCGAATCGTGGTTGTAGCTTTGTTTGCCGACCCTCCCAAGGTTGACCTGTTCCGCTTCTTCTGGCGGGAATTGCGCTTGCGCGGCACTCGCGTCTATGAGCACCAGGACTTCGAGGCGGGGATTCGATTGGCCGCTTCAGGATCGCTTCCCCTGGAACGGCTCATCACCCAAACCTATTCTTTGGAGCAGGTGCAAGCGGGACTCCAGGAAATGGAACAGGGCGGTGCAGTCATGAAAGTCCTGATCAAGTGTAGTGACGAGTGATCCCGCAGAGCGGGAACGAGTGACGAGCAGGAAAGCACTCTTGCTTGCCACCAAAAGACTCGAGGGTGGACCGCACCGGCGTTTTCACCAGCCCGTCAGCCGACGGGGTCGGGTGAGGGGTTTTTCGTATGGAGGACAACGGGAGATGCACATTCTTGAACAGTTCAAACTCGAGAGCAAAATCGCTCTGGTGACGGGTTGCAGGCGTGGAATCGGGCGGGCCATGGCAGTGGCTCTGGCCGAGGCCGGGGCAGACATCATCGGGGTCAGCGTCTCGCAGGAGAAAACCGGCAGCCAAGTGGAACGGGAGGTTCGGGCGCTGGGGCGAGATTTCCGTGGTTACGCCTGCGATTTCAGCGACCGGAAGGCTCTTTATGCCTTCATCCAGGAGGTGCAGGCCGACTTTCCAACTATCGATATTCTGGTGAACAATGCCGGGATCATCTTGCGCAAACCCGCCGTCGAGCACCCGGACGAGTATTGGGATAAGATGATGGAGATCAACCTCAACTCGCAGTTTATTCTGAGCCGGGAGATCGGAAAACGCATGGTGGAGAGAGGCCAGGGGAAGATCATTTTCACTGCTTCCCTGTTGGCGTTTCAGGGCGGCATCCTGGTTCCCAGCTATGCGGCCAGCAAGGGCGGCGTGGGTCAACTTGCCAAGGCCCTGGCCAATGAATGGGCGGGAAAAGGTGTCAACGTCAATGCCATCGCGCCCGGTTATATCAGCACCGACAACACCCAGGCGCTGCGCAACGACCCGCAGCGCGCCACGGCCATCTTGGCTCGAATCCCCGCCGGGCGCTGGGGCGAGCCTGAGGACCTCAAAGGAGCCGTGGTATTCCTTGCCTCCTCGGCTTCGAATTATGTCCACGCTTCCATCCTCACGGTGGATGGCGGCTGGATGGCCAGGTAATTGGCCATGCCTGTCATTCCGAGCGAAGCGAGGAATCTCGCTCTGCCGTACAACGGAGAAGAAAAAACAGAGCGAGATTCCTCGCTTCGCTCGGAATGACAGAGCGAGGTCAGGCTGGCGCGGCCACCCAGGTGACGCGCGGGCGGCCGCTTGAGGGGTTGCGGTCGACGAGGATAGGAGTGCGAAAGACGCGGCTGAGCAGACCCGGCTCGAGAACCTGTTCCGCCGTTCCCTTGGCCAGGCAGCGACCGCGTTCCATCAGAATCAGCTCATCGGCCAACTCCGAAGCAAGGTTCAATTCGTGAGTGACCACAACGGCAATGAAGCGTTCCGAGATGGCGAGATGGCGCAGCAACCGGAACATCTCGATCTGGTAGCCGATGTCGAGGTTGGCCGTGGGTTCGTCCAGGAGGACGAGTTGAGGCCTTTGGGCGAGAGTCCTGGCCAGAACCGCCCGCTGGAATTCCCCGCTGCTCATTTCCAGCACGCGCCGTCCGGCAAACTCCGCCAGGCGAGTCTTTGCCATTGCCCAGTCAACCCAGCGCTCGTCTTCGGGAGACTCGAAAAGACTGTGGCCCAGGTGGGGGTGGCGTCCCTGGCGAACAAATTCGCGCACCTCAAATGAAAACAACAAGATCGTCTCTTGCCGAGCCAAGCCCACCCGGCGCGCCAGGGGCCGAGGCGGCAGGCGGTGAAGGTCCGCATCGTCCAGCATTACCTTTCCTGCCTGGGGTTCCAAATGGCCGCTGACAATTTCCAGCAGCGTTGACTTGCCGGAACCGTTTGGGCCGATGATGGCGATAACTTCTCCCGAGTAAGCTTCGAAGCTTATGGAAGCCAGTTCAAAGTGCGGGTAACGGAATGAAACTCCTTCCACTCGCAACTGGTGGCGTGTTTCCTGCCCCAGACTCAATCCGGGAGTATCAGTTTGCAAAGCGCGTTCATCCATTAGTTGTCAGTCGTCCGTTGTCCGTCGTCCGTGGTCAGTAGTACGTGGTCAGTTGGCAATCGTCAGGACTGTTCAAAATACTTAAGATTCAGAATTCAAGATACAAGACCGGACTTCAACGTTATCCCTTTAAACTTCAGAATTTACTATTCACAATTTACTGTTCAGATTCACCCTAATCACTATTCATAATTTTATCCCGCGGTCTTTCGCAGCAGGTAGATGAACACCGGCGCGCCCGCCACAGCGGTGACGGCGCCGACCGGAAGTTCCGCCGGGGCCAGCGCGGTTCGCGCCAGTGTATCAGACAGCACCAAGAGGATTGCGCCCCCAAATGCGGCGGTGGGCAGCAGCATGCGGTGGTCGTTGCCCACCAGCATTCTGCCCAGGTGAGGCACCAGCAAGCCAAGGTAGCCAATGGCGCCGCTGGCAGAGACGGCTATCCCGGTCAGCAGCGAGGCGAGAATATAGACGCCCATCTCGACGCGCCCCACGTTCACTCCCAAGTGGGCCGCTTCCTCCGCGCCCAGGAGCAGAACGTTCAGATCCTTGGCAAACACGTACAGGCCCGCAATCGCCAGGATGATGGCCGGCGCCAGGATGCGCAACTCCGTCAAAGGAGCCACGCTGAGGTCACCCATCAGCCAAAAGGCGATGCCGCGCACATCGCGGGTGGAAAGCAGCGTGAGCATGAACAGAATAACGGCGGATAGGAATGAGGCAGTAATCACACCGGCCAGGATCAGCGTGTAACTTGCCAGTCGTCCGCCACGCCTTCCCAGCAAGTAAACCCAAACCATGGTAAGCACCGCGCCAATAAAAGCCGCCAGGGGTGAGGCAGCCGCAACGCGCCCGCCGATCCAGAGCGCCAAAATGGCCCCCACCGCTGCGCCGCTGGATATTCCCAGCACGTAGGGATCGGCCAGGGGATTGCGCAGCAAGGCCTGGAGGCCCGTGCCTGCAACTGAAAGCGCCGCGCCCACCAGGATGGCCAAAAGAATCCGTGGGAGTCGAATCTCGAGCACGATGACCGCCGCTTCGGAGTTTCCGCCCCGCGAGGCCAGGGCTCTCCAGACTCCCGACAAAGGCAAGTGGACCGCGCCCATGCTCAAGGAAACCAACACCACCAAGGCAAGAAGCAAGGCCATTGCCCCCGCAACCACAATTACATTCCGTGGCGTTGCTGGAAGGCTCATTGACCCGCTCCCCCCTTTAACAACATGGTGAAATATCCTTAATTAGCCCGCGTAGACGACGTTCACTAAGATTTGTTTGTCTCTCATTAGGGCCGCCTCGGATGCAGGATCGCTGCCAACTCTTCCAAGGCATCGACAAGGCGTGGGCCGGGCCGCATGATGCTCTCGGAAACGAAAAACATCCGGCGTTCCTTCACCGCCCTCAGATCCTTCCACCCAGGAAGGCTTTGAAACTCCTCCAGACTAGGAGAAAAGGATTCGGTCTTGGGCAAGAGGATCACGTCAGGATTCTCCGGCAGCAACTCCTCCAGGGTCAATCGCGGCCACTCACCTTTCAAGTCCTCGCCGATGGGAATCCCGCCAGCGGCGCGGATGACGTCAGCAATAAATGTCTTGGGTCCGACCGTAATCAGCGGGCGATACCAAACCACGAAGAGCACCTTGGGTTTGGATTGGCCTTCTAGAGGTTTTTCGACGCGGTCAATCCTGGCTTGCATCTGCGCCACAAGATTCTTCGCCTCCGCCTCGTGTCCGAGAATTTTCCCCAGATCCTCGATCGAAGCCAGAGTCCCTTCCAGGGTGCTTGCCGTCACGCCGTAAACGGGTATGCCCAGCCGTTCAAGCTGGTCGGCTGTCTCACGCCGATTGGCCTCCGGCGTGCCCAGCGCCAAGTCGGGCTTCAGCGCGACGATCCTTTCCAGGCTGGGATTCACCATCGTCCCGACATGGGGCTTGTCCTTCGCCTGAGGTGGAAAATCGCAGTAATCCGTGTCCCCCACCAGCTCGTCGCCCAGGCCGAGAGCATAAACGATTTCGGTAATATTGGGAGCAAGAGAAACCAGGCGCTGAGGTTTCTCCGGAACATTCACCATGCGGCCAGTCTGGTCTTTAACAATGCGCGGGGAGGCAGCGGCCGGCAGCAAAATCGAGAGCATTGCCGCCAGGACGCAGGTCAAGACCCTTCTTCGGCCCTGAGAATTCGTGCCGGAAAGTCGGCCATGTATTTCGCCTTTGCCCATGAGAACTGTCCAGTCTAGGGCGCGCGATTTTGTTTGTCAAACATCCGTCCGATGTGGTAGTGGTGTCATTGGGAATGGCATCCCTTAGAAACGCAGTCATTCCCGTCAGCCGACGGGAATCCAGTCCGGCGACAGCGCATTTCCGAGGGTTACAGAGTGGATTCCCGCCTTCGCGGGAATGACCCGTGGCCATGCCTCACAGATTTCACCACGACCTCCCAGGTGAACCATAGTGCGATTTTCACTGGCAACTCTCGGCTTCCTTGTAGCCGCCGGTCTCATCGCCGTCAGGATTTTGCCCGCCAAAGAGGGCGATCATCGCCAACCTATCGCCTGGTGCTACGTTCAACAGGGACCGCTGGAGTTTATGCACAAGGCGATGGGCCGGAGATCAAGTTCACAGAGTTTGGGCCGAGGAGCGTTAGTACCGGTGCTGAAAACGGAGTCCAAGAATGGCAGGCAGCGGGCCATGCTCCGCGTTACTGACCTCGCAACACTCAACCCTGTGGACGGCTGGGTGGATTCCAGCCAGGCGGAGATTGTTCCGCTGGCCCGATTCCCCAGTAACGAAGAGGTATTGCGCCAGCTCCGCATCGAACCAAGGAGCGATTTCACAACCTCGCCAGTGGCCGTGGCGCGCTGGCTGGTCAAGCAAGGGAATAGCGGCCCGGCTCTGATTTGCTTCGTTGCCTCGTTTGGCCTGGCGGCCTCGCGACTGGTAGCATTGCTGCCTGAGCGGGGGAGTTTCAAACTCGGCCCCCAGCTTGAATTCCCTTTCTCCGACATGAAGCCAGGAGTCTTGTCTGGGGAGGTACGCGATCTGCTCGGGGACGGGGTCGAGTGCCTCATCACGCACGAGCCCTTCCGCGAAGGCCCGGCAACTTTTGGGGTGAATATCGTGATTCGCCGCCTCGCGCACGGCAATTTCTTATCGCTATGGGCAGCTCCCCTCGAGTCGCAAAACCTCGGCTTCTTCCCTCCCCAGGTGCAAATCCTCCACCCCCTCGAGAAGAATGCCGGCGCTCCCGGCACTGTGACCAAAGGTGAAGTGGAGTTTCAAGCGCGCGGAAAGATCTACATACCCGTCTGGAAAGCTACCGTGGAGTTCTTCGCTGTCGGGCAAGATAAACCTAGCGATTCCGTAAGAGTCACTAAGGAGTGTGCCTGGAATGGTTCTGAGTTCGAACCGCTCCGGTAGCTGGCGTCGTCTGCTCATCCGAGGGTGGGGAAACCATGGGCGGGATGCTGACGGTTGGTCCGCAGAACGTCCACGCTTCCCCACCCTCACGTGCTATAATCGCGCCGCTCGAACGCCATAGGCTTGTTAGCAGCTTTCATTCCCGTGATCTGAGGTTCTGTATTCCTTACCCACGCCGCGAGGTCCTCTCATGGAAGAGATGCTCCTGCCACTATTTCCCCTCGAATTGGTGCTCCTTCCTGAAGAACCTTTGCCCCTTCACATCTTCGAAGATCGCTACCGTGAAATGATCGGCGAGTGCCTGAGGGCGCAGGCTTCCGGCTTCGGCAGGCAGGATTTCGGGGTAGTGTTGGCAAAGGGCGAGGAGATTTCAAATGTCGGTTGCACCGCGCAGGTGGTGAGTCTGACCCGGAAATATGATGACGGCCGCATGGATATCCTTACGGTCGGCAAGCGACGCTTCGAGATTCTGCTCACCAACGAAGAGAAATCCTACTTGCGGGCTTCGGTCGAGTTCTTCGACGATGAGGGCTCAGACACGCCGGGAGACACGGAAGCTGAGAACGCCATCCGACTCTTTCAGGAAGTCATGCGAAAGTTGCACCAGGTCCCCGACATGCCGGTCCGCTTGCTGCAACCTTACCGCTACCTGTCCTTCCGCCTCGCCGCTGCGCTTCCCCTGGCGCTCGAATTCAAGCAACAGCTTCTTTCTCTGCGCAATGAGCCGGAAAGGCTCCAGCACGTGGTCCGCTCGATGCGCCAACTGGCCCACCAGATAGAGGTCGTTCAAGAAGCCCGCAAAAAGGCTGGAGGGAATGGAGACATCCGGCGCTAACCACACAGCAGGAAACCCTGTGCATAAGCGCATTCCCTGATTGATTCATTGGTTCATTGATTCATCGAATTGCTACGGCGCCCAACTATCGATTATGAAGTATGGCGCACGCTCAAGAAAGTCAGGGTAGTTGCCCGCATTCCCATCTTCGTCGCGAGCATCAAAGTAGTAGAGAATGCCTTCCGGCGTTACCGGCACGGTGGCGCTGAAATAGCCTTTACCCTCAGGCTGCATTTCCATCTTCAACCACTCGTAGTAAGCCGGCAGGCGCTTGTAATACACGTTCACAGTCCTGACTTTTGATTTGGCGGTGACCTCGACACGCAAGGAGACGGAGTCGCCTCGGAAAGGCGCGGCGGGCGGCGTGTGTGAAAGAATCGGCTTGGAGTTGTTATCGTTCACCAGAACATGATAGGGCGACCGATGCTCGATCGTTCCGCCGTACGGACCCCACCTCGCGAAGTTGGCCTCGAAGTAGTAATCAAGAAAGCCAGGAAGAACTTTGTCCGCGGGGATTTCTCCGCTATAGGTGCGCTCGAATTCGTCCTCCCGTCTGAACTCGACCTTGGTGTAGCCAGCTTCCCAGGAGTTTCTATAGAAAAGGTACACATGCGCCTCTCGGAGAGCGGTCGCGACGGTGGCCGTCAGCTTGAGCGCTTGGCTTGGCGCGACCTTTAGAGGCGGCACGTGGCCGATGGTCAGGCTATCCCGGCCCTGCCCCGGATGCTGCCGGAAGGCAGTTTCGAGGTCAGCGATCTGGTCCAGATCTACGCCCAAACTTCGCCCTTCCTCTCGCCAGCGAAAATCCTTCACTCCCATCCGGATGTACTCCGGGACGAAGCCAAAGTGCTCTTCCGTGACGTCCGACAGACGGTCCCAATCCACGACGGCCCGGCGCAAGTACTCAGAAGCTTGAGTTAGCTCTGGGTGATGAGTGGTCCGCTCGTAAAGCTCGAGATGGGTAGCTGAAAGAATGCGGTCGCGGTAGTAGCGCGCCAGCCAGGCAAGAGCCTCGATATCCAGCCGGATGCAGTCAAAATTCTCGAGCGAGCGTGGATTGAGAATGGCGGCCTCCGCGATCTGCTGCTCGCTTGTCTTGGCCGCCGCCTCCAAATAGTTTGCCGCCTCGAAGGGGCTCATCTTGCCGCTGGAAAGACCTTGTAGGAGTTCATCAGCGTAGATTGCCGGAGCAGCCATGGCCGTCCGATCGAGCGTGTCGACGCTCAGAAAATCGTCGTTGTTTCCGCCGTACGGGACAAGGCGTGTCCCCTGCCAGAGCCGCGAGCGCACGCCCAGTGCGTGGTCGCCGGTTTCGAATTCGGGGGCAAAGTTCTGATGGTCCAAGCCGACGCTGTGGTAGGCATAAACAAACGGCACGATCTTGCTACCCTCTTCGAGGGCTTTGAACACCAGCGGTCCCGCCTGTGCGCCGAAGCGGCGGATGAACTCATTTACAAACACCCGGTCCGGGACGTCCGGATCGTAAGCGGTGCGCCCCCAAATGAGGTGCCACACCCATTCGCGCTCGACCATCCATTTGTAAAAACCGTGGTTGGTCTTGGGATTGTGGTGGAGGTAATCGGCAGCCGGTAAATATGCTTCCATCGGCTCCATGGAAAAACCCACGCCGTCGCCGAGCTTGCAACTGCGCACCGTGCGCCGCGCAAATTCGGGCGATCCCCAGTAAAAAACGCGATGAGTTCCGTGCGCGCGAATTTGCCAGATGATGGAGTAATTCTTGGGATTGTCGGTGTAATCCTCATAGGAACCACTGGGCGGATAGCGGCGCCCGCCCAAAGCCGCCTGATAAGGAAGGCCAAGCTGTTCGCCGTTGTATTTGGGCTCGATGTAAACCGGGTTCTTGCTCGAAGCCGCGAGGTTACGAACCTCTTGAGGATCCGCAATCCAGGTGCGAAGGTATATCTTCAGGCTGCGCGGCAACTCGGCCAAAGCGGTAAGGTAGGTCTTCTTATAAAAGTCCTCCGGCTGCCCGGACTCTCCGACCCGAAAGCCGAACATCCAGAGATCCGGCAGTTGCTTCAGAAAACTCTCCACAGCCTCGCGGGTGTATTGTTCAAGTTGTGAACTCTTGAGGTACTCCTGTGGAACGGGCGCCCAGCGTTCGTCCACGCCGAAGCGCCTCGTCTTCCACGGCCCGATGGGTGGAGAGGCTTCATAATTCATGTAGCCGACTTTGATCCCCCGGTCGGCGGCCATGCGGATCACCTGGCGGAAGCGCGCCAGGTTTCTTGCGGCTGGCTCGCGCCCCACGCCCACGCTGGGGAAATCAGGCAAACTTACAAAGTACGCGAAGCCGTTGGGGAAGGTGAGGGTGACGGCGTCGCAAGGACCATGAATGTCGAGAAAGTTGTAGCGGTCGCGAGCCATGATATCCAGGTAAGTCTTCCAGTATTCATCCGACCAGAAGGCGCCTTGGGGGTCATCGATATCCTGAACGGTCAGGAACATATTGACGCCCCGTATTTCGAGGTAGGGTGACCGGCTGACGGGTTTGAGCTTGGCCACGAAATCGCTCCCGGGCTGCGCGCTGACCTGCTCCGCCAGGTCAAATTCGCCGTACATGACCCCCGTGGCGTCACTCCCCTCGACAACTACGACACGCTGGTCCGACGTGACCGAAATCGCATACGACTCGGCCTTGTCAGAAACCTTTATGCGGTCCTGTCCTCCCTGGCTAAGATTCGGATCACCTTTCTCACCCACTAGGATTTCAACGTCCGCAGAAAAGGGTCGAGGCTCCACGCGAGCCACGAGCCCCCTTGCTTCAAGGACGTGGCGAAGCGCCTCCGCTCCCAACTTCACGGGCGTAGCCGATTTCTCTGGTAGCACCAAAACAACAGTCTGCGGTGCGGATTCAGCGTTCGCTTCGACTACCGTCAAGGCGACACAAAATATCAATACAAAGAACGCACGCCACCGACGTTGGCTTCCAATTCTCACAAATCCCTCCGTGCTAGCGGTCCGCTGAAAAAGCCTCCCACGGGCCCCAATGTCATTCCGAGCGCAGATCCCATGAGCCTCGGGGCTCACCAGTTGGCACGAAAATGCGCGAAGCGCCTTGCACTGCGGTCCCGCCATGCGGGACCGCCTTGAATGCCAAGCGAAAAGTCCGTCGGCTGACGGATACCGCACTCCAAGGCGCCTTCGGCACATCCATTTTCATGGCAGCCCCCTATGCCGCCACCGGGACTCACATCGCCACGACGCCAATTCCGGCGCTTCCCAACTCACTTCTTTGGAATCTCAAGGTACTTGGTCACGCTTACTTTGGCTGGCGCGGCAAGCGCCGCCAAGCGGTCAATGTCGAAGTCCTTATAGAGGTCGAGGCAGAAAAGCTCCGGGGCCTGCTCGAAGCGCACGGGCAACTCGAGCACGTAGCTCAGGCTGTGCATCCCGTTTCGAACCACTAGGGCGGAGAAAAGCGTGGGATCGAGCGCCGCGGCCACCAAACTTACAACCTGGGCCCGAATGCCTCCCGGCTCGAGCCGCACGCTGGAAACCCCGGCGCGTTCCCTGGCCCAACGGGTAATCCTGCTGAGCTGAGCCGCCTCGATGCCGAGGGGGCGGTCGCCGAGGCCATCCAGAAGCTGTGCGAATTGGTAGGGTTGGATGTCCTTCCAAGAAGTCCCCGTAAACATCAGGTCTAAGGCCAGGACCTGCTCTCCGCGATTGACACGGTCGGAGACAGCTTCGGCGGCCGCTTCCCTGCCGCTGTCGTCGAGCACGATGGTGACGGGGGCGGAATCGGAGCTCTGAAGAATTGATCTTATCCACACCCCGCTGGCGCTCAACCCATTGCTCATCTGGAACACGTATGACATGGTCTGCACATCTTTGCTCTTGGTGGTGGCCACTGTCCACAGGTGTTCAATTTCGACTGGCTTGTAGCGGACCACGTCCTGCAACTTTGCCCTCTCCGTGCTGCTCCAAGCTGCCTTGGCGGAAGGGTCAGAAGGAACCGGCGGCCTGGTAATCTCCTTCCCCAGTTTCTGCGCCAGACCCAAAATTGTGAGATTGTCTTCCGGCAAGCCGACCAGCAATTCATCATAACTTCTGATTTCCGGGGCCACATGATCCTCGTTGTCGATCAGCGGGAGGCCAAACTGTTTGCTAAAGAAGCGATAATCGGCGAGACGGTTATCGAGCTGGTAGTTGTGAGTGGCGGGATCACGGTTCTCGTGCCAGTCAAGGGCATCCTCTTTTCCATAGAGTTTGAAAAAGGGTTGGATGGCATCGTAAACCAAGGGCTTCACAAGTCCCGCCCGGAAGCAGCAATCATCCTCGGCGTTGTACGTCAGCAGGATGGGGCGCGGGGGCATCAGGGCCACCAAATGTGAAAAATCCGAGCCGACCAGAGTGTCTGTCGCCGATTGCTCGACGTCACCCAAATCGCCGTAACGCTTCGCTTCCACCCGCGCGCGCAGTGAAGAAAAACCGGCCACCGCATTGCTGGCTTTCACCCGCTCGTCCAGCGCGCTCAAGGTGATGGTTTGCCATCCGCCTCCGGACAAGCCGGTCACGCCAATGCGGTTGCGGTCAACGTTAGGGTGGTTGTAAAGGAAATCGAGACCTTTCCGCATCTCGAGGATGAAGAGTCCCAGTTCGTTCGCGCCCACCAGATCCAAGTGCGCGCCAAACCAATGCTGGTTACCCTCCTTATTAAGCTCTCCAAACGAAAACCACTCCAGGTTCAAGGCCAGCATGCCGTGCTTCGCATAGTTGATGCACCGCTTTTGCTTGTACTCGACCGACTTCCCCAGCGGGCCGACGTGCCCGTTCACATTCAAGATAGCCGGAATCTTGCCGCTCAGGTGTTCCGGCTCGTAAAGGAGTGCGACCGCATCGAACCCCGGGACAATCTCGTAGCGCAGTTTCCGAATCCGGTAGCCTGAACCAGTCTCGATAGCGCCCACTTCCTCGAACTTCGGCCCCGCCTCCACCCATGCTTTCGGCCAACCGTGAAAGGCCACGTCGAGCAAGTGATGACGCAGCCGTGCTGCCTCAGAGGTCCATTGCTGGGAGCTTGAAGGAACGTGAGGTGACGGCGCAACCCGAGCGACGATGTACTTTCGAATCTGAAATTCCGCCACCGCCGGTGAAAGAAGCTCATCCTTGAGAATCGCGTTGAGCTGTTCTGGCTCGCTCTGCGCACGCGCCAGGGATACTGCCAAAGGTATTAGGAGTAATACCAGAATTCTCGATTTGTGACTGGAGTATTGGGTAGGATTCACGTTAGCGCCCCTTTCCGTAGTTTGCTTTCTAACAACTGGGGGCAGATTATATACCGGTTGGCCCAACAAACTTGTGCCTTTCTTTTCAGCTATTGCTCACCCTTTCCCATCCATTAACCACCTGTCTTTTCAATAAGATTCCCGCTTCCTGGAGCTAAATACCTGTGTTTTCATATACATTCCAGCTTTGTCCTCAAGCTTTCCACAACGCTCCTTTGTTTTCATGGACATTCCCGCTTCGTTCCGTCAATTTCGAAGAATTTCCTTGGCCCCGTTCAGACTTTCTGTCTAGTGCGCGGCAAGTCGTTTTGCGGGCTTCTTGTCCCGCTCGGAATCTTCACCGAAACGGGTGTTTGCGGCGGGCCGCACTGTGTTCCCAGCCAGGCGCGGCCTCCAACGCCTCTTCAACTTACAATTCTAGCCTATCCCATGGCGTTTGTCAAGAGACAGGAAGTCGCTTGCGGTCCGTCCAAAACAGCCTACACTGGCTGGCGCCCCGGGTCCTGCGCGACTCTTTATTGAGTTAAGGTCTCGGTGGGCATATAATGAGTTTGGGGTTAAGGGCATATGCAAAAAGCAAAAACGCTGGGCGAGCTGAAGAAGTCGCTTTACAGGAGTGTAAGCGTCAGGGATGAGATGCGCGCCAACCTGCTGCGCAAGCTCGCCGCAGGCGAGCCGCTCTTTCCGGGTATCATCGGCTTCGACGATTCGGTGATCCCTCAGATTGCCAACGCCATTCTTTCTCGGCACAACTTCATCTTGCTGGGTCTACGTGGCCAGGCCAAGAGCCGCATCCTCCGCTCCCTGGTGACGCTGCTTGACGATTCCCTCCCCTTCCTCGCCGGCTGTGAGATCAATGACGATCCTCTGAAACCCCTCTGCCGGGCCTGCCACGAGCGCCTGGCGGAAATGGGCGACGACGCTCCGCTGGACTACCTGCGCCCGGACGATCGCTACGTGGAGAAACTGGCCACTCCCGATGTGACCATCGCCGACATTATTGGTGATCTTGATCCCATTAAAGCCGCCCGAGGCGGCCACGCCCTATCGAGCGAATTGACCATTCATTACGGCCTCTTGCCCCGCGCCAACCGCGGTATCTTTGCCATCAACGAACTGCCCGACCTGGCCGGCAAGATTCAGGTTGGGCTGTTCAACATCATGCAGGAGGGCGATGTACAGATTAAGGGCTACCCGGTCCGCCTTCCTCTGGACGTGGCGCTCGTCTTCACCGCCAATCCGGAAGATTACACGGCGCGCGGCAAGATCATTACCCCTTTGAAGGACCGCATCGGCTCCGAAATCCGCACGCATTATCCCCTTTCCCTCGAGCATGCTATGGCCATCACCGCCCAGGAGGCTTGGACCGCTCGCAACGGCAGCAGGAAGCTGGTGATCCCTCAGTTCATAAAAGAGGTGGTAGAAAGCATCGCCTTCGAGGCCCGGCAGGAAAAAAGGGTTGACAAACGCAGTGGCGTCAGCCAGCGCGTGCCCATTACCTGCCTGGAAAACGTGGTCAGCAGCGCCGAGTATCGCGCCGTGAAAAACCATGAAGACAAGACGGTCCCTCGGCCCTCCGATATTTACACCGCCATGCCCTCGCTGACCGGCAAGGTTGAACTCGAGTATGAGGGGGAGATGCGCGGGGCGGACAGTGTGGTGCGCGACATCATCCGGCAGGCGACGGCGCGAATATTCAAAAAGTACTTCGACGGTGTCTCGCTCCATTCCATCGTTCAATGGTTCGAACTGGGAGGAACACTTAAGTACTCCCCCAATGCTTCCGCCGAAGAACTCTACGGCCAGTTCAAGAAGATCCAGGGCTTGCTGGAACAGACCCAGCACCTCGGCATCAAAGCAAAAGATGATCCCACGCTTTTGGCCTCGGGCGCGGAGTTCATCCTCGAAGGGCTCGCCGCATTGAGGAGAATCAGCCGGAATGAGGAATTGGGCTATTACGTTGAAAGACAGCGTACGGAGAGCCCCTCCGAGGAACCCAGTCCAGTGGCGGCGCATCGCCGAAGGTCGCTGAACTAGCTCAGTTGTCCTTTGTCAGTTGTCCGTGGTCCGTGGTTCGCTGCCGAGACGGGCAATGGCTCCAGCAGGGTAGGCAGAACACGGGAGAGAGGTAAGGCGAAAAACGCTTGCCCATGCGTTGTCCTTTCGACGGACAACGGACCACGGACAGCGAGTGGGTGTTTGCAATGAAATTTGTTAAGTATGGCAAATATGTTCCCAATCCCTTCGACGACCTGAGCGCGGAAGACCTGCTCCAGCTCCTTCAAGACTTCCTTCTCGACAGCGGCTTCTACAACCAGTACTCCAACTTCTATGAAATGGATCCCGCGCGCACCATGGAACAACTGCACCAGGCGCTGCTCGAAGCTCTTCAGGAACAGGGGAAAATCTCGGAGGATATTCTGCGGCAGATGTTCGAGAATTGGGAGGATTACCAGAAATCTGAGCTCGCCGAACGTATCAACCAGTTGTTGCAGCAGCTCGCGGACCAGGGTTATATCACGATTGAGCAGCCCAATCCCGGACAGCGCGAATCCACAGAGCCGGGCTCAGGCCAGGTGATGGAGGGCAACGGGAAGGCCAAGTTCGAAGTCACCGACAAAGCATTGGATTTCCTCGGATTTAAGACCTTGAAGGATCTCCTGGGCTCGCTGGGCAAATCGAGCTTTGGCCGGCACGACACGCGCGAACTGGCCACCGGGGTCGAATCGGACGGTTCAAGCCGGCGCTACGAGTTCGGGGATACGCTGAATTTGGATGTCAATGCCACGCTTCTTTCCGCCATTCAGCGCTGCGGTCTTAAAATCCCTCTGGAGCTGAGTTATCAGGACCTCCAGGTCCGCCAATGCGAGTACCAGAGTTCCTGCGCCACCGTCCTCATGCTCGATTGCAGCCACAGCATGATCCTCTATGGCGAGGACCGCTTTACGCCGGCCAAGAAAGTGGCGCTGGCGCTTACCCACCTGATTCGAACCCAGTACCCGGGCGATACCTTGCATCTGGTACTGTTCCATGACTCGGCAGAAGAAGTCCCGCTCTCCAACCTGGCGCGAATCCGCGTGGGACCGTATTACACCAATACCCGCGAAGGATTGCGCCTGGCGCAAAAAATTCTCTCTCGTCAGAGGAAAGACATGCGCCAGATCGTCATGATCACCGACGGCAAGCCCTCCGCCCTCACGCTCGAGGATGGCCGGATTTATAAGAACTCCATGGGCTTGGATCCCCTGGTCGTCTCGGAAACTCTGCTGGAAGTCGCACGGTGCCGCCGCAACGGAATCCTTATCAACACCTTCATGCTGGCTTCTGACTACAGCCTCATCAGCTTCGTCCAGAAAGTCACCGAGATCTGCCGCGGCAAGGCTTACTTCACCACACCTTACACCCTCGGCCAGTACCTTCTAATGGATTACCTGCAAAAAAAGGTTAAGCATATCCACTAAGAACAGTGACGAGTGACAAGTATCGAGTGAAGAGCAGAAGTCGGTACTTCGCCGAAAGCATTTCTGGCCGTTCAAGGCACTGCGGGGCTTCTTCGGTCCCAAACAACGGGGCATCAGAATGACGGGGAGGCGAGTATCCTCCGCAGGCTGGGGAGCACACGTGCACCTGCGCATCCCTGCCGACATCGCTTCGATGATTGCTTTGCGCGAACTCGCCCCGAACTAGTGCTTGCTGAGCTTGGCGGCCATGCTGAGGAGCAGCTTGCGATTGGCGCTGGACATGCCCTCGAACATTTTCACCAAGCGCTTCACAGGCTTCCCTGCGCCGACTTGCTCAGGCACCTTAGGCGCGCTGGGTCTGCCCTCGTCATGAAACAAGAGCTGGTACGGCTCGACCTCCAGTGCCTTCGCAAACTTCTCCAGGGTCGAAAGGGAGGGGGCGGTGTAGCCGCCTTCCACACGAGATATGTAGGAACGCAAGAGACCTGACCGTCTTTCGATGTCACCTTGCGACAAGCCCTTTGCTTCGCGCAGCGCTCTTAATCTTTTTCCGAGTTCCATACATTTATTAAATCAGAATTGAGCACAAGTGTCAATCCCGCGCAGTTAATAGAGTCTGCGAATTATTATCGTCCGCAACCAGACCCCTCATCCGGCTCAGAAAAAGAAGGCGTGAAGAAATCCGCCTCTGTCATGCTGAGCGTAGCGAAGCATCCTTGCAGTTCTGCGTAAGTAGCTGGACCAAAGGCAACTGCCGAGATCCTTCGCTTCGCCCTGGACCGGACGGTCCAGGGCTTCGCTCAGGATGACGGCCCGCGATTTCATCACTGCTTCGAGGGCCTTCCACCTTCCTCCCGCGCGAGGCTCCTCGCCCCTGACGTGGCCAGGAGCTCCAGAAGCGCCAAAGCGAGCATCGAGCCCCCCATCTCGCTAAGGGGGGGGACGAGAATCGCCATCTGGGAACGATCGACAAGCTCACGATCGTTACGGTCGGTAAGCGAAATCAGCCTTGCCCCTTTGACCTTGATTTCGGCGGCGGCGTGATGGACCACTCGCTTGATCCTCAGACGCGACCCGGACACGAACATGACGACCTCGCCGCGCCGCAAATAAGACAAAGGACCGGAACAGAATTGGGACATCTCAATCCCGTCGCCATGAATCCCCCCAAAGGCCCCTAAACGCCCCGCCCCGCGAACTACCACGGGATGATAAAGACCGCCTCCCGTGAGCCAGAACCGGTCCAGAGCGCGGAGTTCCTGCGCCAAAGAACGAAGCGCGTCAGAGAGTTGCGTAAAAGACCACTCCAGTTGTTCCGGCAATCGCTTCAGTTCGTCTTCGAGCAACTCCAGCCCGGCGCCGGTGTGCTTAAGGAGGCGGGCCGCAATCAGAGTCATGCTGGAAAGTGCAGCAAGCTGGCAGACTGCGGCCGCCGCGGAATCCTCCGCGCCTTCATCCCGCGTGAGAAAGACGCCCTCGCACGCCTTGGCGAGGGGGCCGTCGGCGCTGCGCGTCAACGCCAGGGGCAGGGCGCCTCGGGAGCGCGCGAGGCGGACGATCTCGAGCGCGTCGGGGTCCTCACCCGATGCCGAAATCACCAACAATACCGATCGCGGACGCAACGTGGAAACCGTGTACGCTTCAAAGACCTTGGCAGAGCGCACCAGCGCCGGTAAGCCCGCCACCCACTCGAACAGATAAGCCCCCGCCACACCCACCGGCAATGAGGGGCCGCAGCCACAAATGTAAATGGGCGCTTCTCCCCATCGCACGTGGCGGATAAGCGCTTCGTAGTCGTGAGCACCCTTCTCCAGGGTCTCACGCAGGAGCCGGGGGATTTCCAGGATTGTCGCTCGCGTGTCCATAGGACGGCTCCCACTGTCATTCCGATCCGCCAGCCGACGGATGAAGTTGCCGCTACGCTCTCTCAATGCCCACCGTCCCGACTTCAGCGGGAATGCCAAAACCACGCGCAGAGAGGTGGGCGCCAAAGAGCAGAATCAAAGCCGCTCCATAGGCCCAGAACAACAGAGTGGCGGAAACAAAGAATGGCCCATAGATCTCCCGGAAGCGAAAGAGCGGCAACGTCAGCATGTAAACAAGTTTCCCCACCTCTGTCAAAACACCGCCGATCATGGCCGCAGGAAGGACCTGGCTAACCGGAACCCGACCGTTCGGCAAGAAAAAATAAATCACGAAGCAGATCGAGACGGCGAGCGGGACCGAGAGGGTCTCCATCAGAACCCGGGAGACCGCCGCAACCAGCCTTGGGGCAGGGATCCATCCCAGGGTAACGGTGAGCACCCACTGAGCAGCCGTGGAGAGGAGGATCGAAAGAAACGCCATAAGACCCGTCGTTACCGCCAAAAAGAAGGACATAGCCTGGTTCTTCAGGAAACTGCGGTTCCGCCGAATGCTCCACACCTGGTTCAGCGCCACTTCCAACGGCAAGAAGACCCCCGAGCTGGTGAAAAAGAGCACCACCACGGAAATGAGCTGGAGCCGGGGACGCGCTTGAGCGAGCTGGGAAAGATTCCGAATGATGGAATCCGCCCCCGCCGGCAAGTGAATCCGCAAAAGTTCCAGGATCTCACCGTAGGCGCTCTCCCAGCGCAGCCAGCGGAGACATACTGTGAGCAGGAGGAGTGTGAACGGAAAGAAAGAGAGATACACATTGGCGGCTATCGAGAAGGCGTAAACGTGTACCTCCGTCGCCGACAAATAACGCAGACTCGGAAGCAGCCGGCTTCCAGCTCCCTTAAGCAGTTCGATGCGGCTTTGGGCCAATTCAGTCGGGCTTGTCACCAAATCTCCCTTTGGCAGAAACCGAGCCATCAAGCATAGCAGGCATTCTGATTTTAGATTTTGGATTTTAGATTACGAAGGCGAAACGATAAAGGGCGGGGCCTGATGTGGCAGCGGCTGTACACCGCCATGCTGGCTTGGTGTCATTCCGATCCGTCAGTTGACGGAAGAGGAATCTTGCTCTGATAGACTCCTTGACAAAGCAGGGCGAGATTCCTCTCCGTCGGCTGACGGATCGGAATGACATGAGTTCTGGACTACAGATCGAAAAGAGTTGTTGACACAAACTAGTTGGCATGGAACACTAGTATGCACGGAGGTGAGACCATGTCTGACAAACTTGATGATTACGCGCGTCGCCCCATGCGATACCAGAATATCGATGGCATCTGGGAGATGGGCCTCGGGTTTCTATGGTTGGCGGCGCCGCTGTTGGAGAAGTCCTTGAGGGGCGCGCCTAGCAGGTTGATGAAAAAGTCGAAAAGACGCCTACTTTGCCGTACTGCAGCAATCGTAAGCTCCTTGTTTTCAGCCTAGGCTATATTCCTAGCAACCCGAAAAAGGGTTTTTCATCATCCTGCTAGAAGCTCGGTTTGGCACTGGCGTGGTACGTTTGCTCTTAGCATGGCGTTGCTCGGGTTCGTGGTCTTGTACGGCGTGAGAGCGCTAAAGAAGCGTATTACGTATCCCCGCACTGGGTTCGTGAAGTATCGGCCCACAGGGGCAAAGCCATGGATTGTGTTGGTGATCGCTTCCGTTCTCGTATCCGCTGCGGACGTATACGTATCTCGCCGCCTCACGCCTCCAGAGACCGTCATGACGGCATTGGCATCAACATTGTGGGGGCTCTTCTACGCTTTCGCGACCCGGCTGGACCGAGCTTACAGATGGGTTGTCCTGGTAGTGATGGTCGCAGGCCCGGTGGCGATTTCCAGGCTCCCGCTGGATCGCGAATGGCTGGAGACGCTCCCCATGGGATTCTTGGGGCTGGCTCTATTCGTATCGGGCGGGATTACTCTCTATCTTTACCTTCGTCGCACCCGGCCTGCGGAGCAGGAGGCGGAATGAACGACCAGACGAAGAATATCTCCATGCTCGATCGGGTGATTCACGAGCCCGCACGCCTGATGATCGTCGCCTTGCTTTCGGGTATCGAGCAAGCCGACTTCCTCTATCTGCTGCATGAGACGGCGCTAAATAAGGGCACTCTTTCAAGCCACCTGGCCCGGTTGGAAGAAGCAGGATACGTCGAGATCACCAAGACGTATCGCGGGAAAATCCCACAAACGCTCTTGCGGCTCACACCGGCAGGCCGCAAGGCCTTCGATCAGTACCGCAAGGTGCTCAAGGGTGCGCTCACTGGGTAGAGGAGAGATGTTACGCTCCCCGTGTCCTCCGTGCTTCCCAAGCTTTGACACGGAGCACACGGCGCGGCAGAGCCGCAATGGAGAATTCCAGATTCAAGATTCAAGACCCTTGCTTCCAGAAAAGTTTGCCATAAAAGCAACAACTTACGATCTTGTATCACGGGGCGCCTCCGTGACCTCCGTGTTAAATCCTATCGAGCAACGGAGAACGCGGAGGCGCTAGCCAGAAGTTACAGTTGCAGGCATGAGAAAAGTGGTATAATCCCCGTTTGTCAATCACAAGCTGTGACGGTTGGGCTTCGTGAACAATTGAGTTCGCAAGCTGGGCGACTCATTCCTGCGTATCTAGTTGAGTTCAACAAACGAAGGAGCAAAGCATGAAGCGGAAAAAGCAGAAGCCGAAAGAGGCGGCGGCGAGGAGAGAAAATCTCACCCGCCGCGACTTTTTGAAAGGGGCCAGCGTGGCCGTATCCAGCGGATTGCTGATTACGGAGGCGCAAGCGGCATCCTCTCCCTCGGCGCCGGAGGCTGTGGCGGGGCCGGGGCCCGTTCCCATTACTTTGAAGGTTAACGGTAAGCCTCACAAGCTGAATCTCGAACCACGCGTCACGCTCCTCGATGCACTGCGCAACCACTTGGACCTGACGGGGGCCAAGAAGGTCTGCGATCGCGGGGTCTGCGGGTCTTGCACGGTCATCATGGATGGCAAAGCGGTCTATGCGTGCAACCTGCTGGCCATCCAGGCGGAGGGACACGACATCGTGACGGTCGAGGGACTTTCGCGCGGTGAGGAACTGCATCCCGTCATGGCGGCGTTTGTCGAGCATGACGCGCAGCAATGCGGCTTCTGTACGCCCGGTTTTGTGGTGGCGTGCAAGGCCTTCCTGGATAAACATCCCAACCCTACCCTTGAGGAAATTGAAAAAGGACTGGGGGGAAATCTCTGTCGTTGCGGGACGTACGCTGGCATTCGGCCAGCCGTGCTGGAGGCCGCCAAAGCGATGAAGGGAGTGAAAGCACATGCCTAAGTGCAAATACGATTGGCCGGAGGCAGGAGAAAGGAAACTGATCGGCAAGCGGATCAGCCGCGTCGATGGGCCCGCCAAGACGAGCGGCAAGGCCAAGTACACATACGACATCAACCTCCCCGGCATGCTCTATGCCAAGATTCTGCGCTCGCCTTATGCTCATTGCAAAATCACTGCTTTGGACACCTCCGCCGCCGAGAGCCTGCCGGGGGTGAAGGCCGTGCGCAAGATTCAGGACGTGGGCAAGGAAATTCAATGGGCAGGCGATGAAATCGTGGCCGTGGCGGCGGAGAGCGAAGACATTGCTCGCGACGCCTTGGATAAGATCAAAATCGAACTCGAGCAACTTCCCCACTTGATTCAAGAAGAAGACTTGAGCAAGGTGGGTGACCGCGGCAAGGCGGCAGGCGGCGAGAAAGCCGGTGACCCTGACAAGGCTTTCAGCGACCCCGATGTGGTCATTTCCGAAGGTTACTACGGCATCGCCACGATCACGCACTGCTGCCTTGAAACGCACGGCAGCGTGGCGGAGTGGACGGGACCGGACACCTTGAAGACCTATTTCTCCACTCAAAACGTATCCGGAATACCGGGGGAAGTCGCAGTAGCCCTGACGCAGGCGGGCATCGATGTCAAGAACAACAGTGTTGAGACCATCTGCCAATACATCGGTGGAGGTTTTGGCAGCAAGTTCGGCGCTGACCGTTGGGGCATCGAGACCGCCCGGCTGGCCAAGATGGCGGGCAAGCCGGTCAAGCTGATGCTGGAGCGTGACATGGAGTTGGAAGTGGCCGGCGCAAGACCTTCCAGCTACGCGAAGATTAAAGTGGCGGCAAAGAAAGACGGGACTGTCGTGGCCTGGCAATCGGACTCCTGGGGCACGGGCGGCCCCGCGGGCACTGGCATGCCTCCCCTTCCCTACGTCTTCACCGACATACCCAATAAGGTCACTCGCCACACCTCGGTCAGCACAAACACCGGCCCAGCGCGTGCTTGGCGCGCCCCGAACCACCCCCAGGCGGCAGTGCTCACCATGGGCGCTCTTGATGACCTTGCCGCCAAGCTGAACATGGACCCGCTGGAATTCTTTTCCAAGAACGCCGTTCTGGCAGGTGAGCGCGCGGAGGTATACCGGCAGGAGTTGCGCAAGGCGGCGGAGTTGATAGATTGGCAAAAGAACTGGCATCCGCGCAGCCAGTTGACACCCGGAACGGTCAAGCGAGGCCTGGGAATCAGCCTCCACACTTGGGGTGGCCGAGGGCACAACAGCAATTGCAATGTGAACATTCACCCCGACGGCTCCGTCGAAGTAAACCTGGGGAGCCAAGACCTAGGCACCGGGACGCGGACCGTGATCAATATCGTGGCGGCAGAAACCCTGGGGCTTCCCCTCGAAGCAATCAAGGTAGATATCGGAGACAGTAAGTATCCGCCCAGCGGCGCCTCCGGCGGCAGCACGACCGTGGGCGGAGTGAGCGCTTCTGCTCGTCGCGGATGCTTGGACGCCCTCGATCAGCTCTTCATTGCTGTGGCCCCCAGCTTGGGCGTTCCCGCTGAAGAACTGATAGCCACTGGTGGAAAGATCCAGGCGAAGACCGACTCTTCCAAGAGTCTTACCTGGAAGCAAGCCTGCGCCAAGCTGGGCGTGAAGACAATTCAGGTGACCGGCAAGAACCCCGGCCCCTGCTCGCTGGGCTCGAGCGGCGTGGGCGGGGTGGAAATAGCGGACGTTTCCGTAGACACCGAGACAGGAATCGTGAAGATCAACAAGATGGTGTGCGCGCAGGACTGCGGGCTCATCATCGACCTGAAGACGGCAGAGAGCCAGTGTTTGGGCGCGATGATCATGGGCATCACTTACTCGCTCTTCGAGCAAAAGGTCATGGACGAGGCCACCGGCCGCATGCTCAATCCCGATATGGAGTTTTACAAGCTGGCGGGCATTGGCGACATCGGCGAATTGGTAGTGCACATGATGACCGGGCCGGGATATGACGAACGCGGGGTCATTGGTCTGGGTGAACCGCCGGTGATTTCGCCGGGCGCGGCCATCTCCAACGCGGTGGCCAACGCCCTCGGTGTGCGCGTGCCCACCTTGCCCATCACTCCGGATAAGGTTCTCGCCGCACTCGAGAAGGGAGGGGTAGCCTGATGCAAAACTTCGAATATGTTAGCCCCACAACCTTACAGGCAGCCGTCCAATCATTGGCCGAAGCCCAGGGCGAAGCAGCGGTCCTGGCAGGGGGAACTGACCTGCTAAGCTTAATGAAGGACCGCATCGTCAGTCCCGCGCGGGTAGTCGATCTGCAAAAACTCAGGGAACTGAAACGGATCCAATTCCAAGCAGGGTCCGGCCTGCGGCTGGGCGCTTTGGTTACCTTCGACGAGTTGATCGAGAATGGGGACGCGCGACGGCATTATCCGGCCTTGGTCCAGGCTGCCCAAGGCGTCACCAGCCCACAGATTCGCAGCGTGGGGACGGTGGGCGGAGACCTTTGCCAGCGGCCGCGCTGTTGGTACTACCGGAATGGATTTGGCCTGCTGGGCACTTATCAGGGAAAGCCCTTGGTGCCGGACGGTGAGAACGTCTACCACGCCATCCTGGGCAATTCCGGCCCTGCTTATTTCGTAAGCCCGTCGAGCTTGGCCCCTGCCCTGATAGTCCTGGGAGCGACGCTCCGGCTGCGCAGTCCCGAGGGAGGGCGGGAGCTTGAAGTCGCCAAGTTCTTCGTTACCCCGAGAAGCGAAGGCGAAAGCGAGCACGCGCTCAAGCCGCACGAAATCCTCACGGAGATCGTTGTGCCGCCTGCCACCGGAATAAAGATGGCCGTGTACGAAGTTCGCCAAAAACAGGCGCTGGATTGGCCCCTGGCTGCCGCTGCGGTGGCGCTCAGCATGGAGAGCGGTTCGGTCAGGAGGGCGCGCGTGGTGCTCGGTCATGTGGCTCCCGTGCCTTGGCCGTCGCCGGAGGCGGAGCAAGCTTTGGTGGGAAAAACCTTTATGGCCGAGGTGGCGGACGAAGCCGGAAAAGCGGCCGTGAGCAAAGCCACCCCGCTTTCGAAGAATGCTTACAAAGTCCAACTGGCCCGAGTGGCGGTGAAGCGTGCCCTCTTGCGCGCTGTGAAAGGAGAGGTCTGAAGATGCCTGAACCCACTCCTCAGCCCGAAACTTCCCCGGAGCGTTGCCGGTTGTTGCGCTCCAAGTGGATGTTTATCGAAGCTGAACCTGACCCGACGGTCCCCCGTTCCGACAGCGGCATCTGCTGGTGCGTCCACACCCAGAACTGCCTTGGGCCGGATGGAGAAATAGTTAACATGGGGAACTGCAAGCCGGGTCGCACTTGTTACGAACCCCTCTAACTGGATTTTTGTGGGGTGCTTTGTAGATGCTGTCATGGAGAGCCCATCTTCCGCGAGTGCGGGATGCGGGTAAGCTTCGCGAAGCACCCTGCCTTCCCGTCCATACTGATCCCGCGTTGCGAGAGAAGCATCTGTGCAGTTTGTCCTAGCCTGCTGAGCGCAAGAAATCAACCGCCGAGATGTTTCGTCCCAATAAGCCGGGACAAAGGATGACAGTCGGCCTCGCCTTCGGAACTCGAACTAAATCCAATCCTGTCGCCTGAGTAACTTTCCCTTCCCTCAGACATCGAATTAGTGTGGGGCTGTCTCGATAATTTGCCTGAAGGAGGATAAATCATGCGGAACTTTTTTCTTCCCACGCTTGTGGGGTTAGGTCTGATGGTAGCGATGGCCATACCCGGCAGCGCGACGATTAAGGGAGATTATATTGAGGCTCGAAGCGCCGACGTCTATACCGGCCCGTGCTTTGCCAACGGCGAAGTCGGCCTGGTGGGGAACGAGGCGATTCTGGGATGGAAAATAAAAGAAGGGAATTGGAAGGGAACCAGTTTGAACGGCCTGGGCGTTGTGGCTGTGGTGAAGGCCCATGCCACCTTGGGCGACCCCTACCATAATCCTTACCCAGCGGAATCTGTGCTGATTGTCGACCAACGGGCCACCGACCGGCAGCGCCAAGCCCTTCAGGACTTTGCTGCTTCCATGGCGGGAAAGCTATTGAGCCACGTGGTTCGAGTTGAGACTGCGCCTATTCAATTCGCCTTCGCTCAAGGAGAGCACGACGGCGCGGCCCGCCTCGTGGCCGGTAAACTGGCGCGCATTGAAACGCGCAGCTTGTGCAAGGGCGACGACAAATGCGGGAACGAGTTTGTGTACTATCCGCCGCTCATTCGACTGGCTCACGCTATGCCCGCGTTCACACTCGAGGACTCTTTCCATGGTCAGGGTTTGAATGTTGTTTGGAACCACATTGGCAAGCGCAGCGCTTTTGTGGGAAGCTTTACACTCTAACAGTTTTGAATTTGGAATTTTGAATCCTGTATCATTCGTCAGGTGGGCCGTGGTTAATTGGCTTGAAGGCTTACCCTGCCCACTCCTGACATCAGGATCCTGGCCATTGGTTCCCTCCGGCCAGCAGCGCCTCAATAAGACCGTGGGATGTCCTTTATCGTCAAGCTGCTAGATTTTCCCGGCCACATGCCGCACAATAGAAACGGGAAGCTGACCTTCCGGCGTTCCCGCTGCTGAGTTCAGAGCATCTAAATAATGAGGGCAAATCTATGAAACTACTTCGCGCACAGGTGATGATTCTTGCCTCGCAGCTTGTGTTGGCAGGTATGGCGTATGGTCAAACCTACAAAGTGGAAAATGCCGGAGCCCCTCCGGCCGCTGACCTCCCGAAACCCCTACAAGATGCATTGGAATCCCAGGGAGCACGGGTGGTAAACAGCCAGGGTGGCACGTTGCTGGAAGTGTGGTTGTCAAAGGCGGTGCCCACCAAGCCCAGCGCCGGCGGTTCCTCAGACTTTCTTTATGGCTCCCTAAGCGAAGGAGACTTCCTTGGCGTGCTGCACTTCCCTGCCCAGGGAGCAGATTTCCGCGGGCAGGCCATCAAGCCGGGTTTCTACACTTTACGCTATGGTTTGATCCCTCAAGATGGGAATCATATGGGGGTGAACCCCACCCGAGACGCATTGATCCTCAGCCCCGTCGCTGGGGACAGCAATCTTAGCACGGGGCTGAAATTTGATGACCTTGTCAAATTGGGCCGCCAAGCGTCGGGGACGCCGCACCCTGGTTTTCTTGTCGCAGCGCCCGTGAATGGAGACAGCTTCCCGGCGGTGGTCAAAGATGATCAGGGCCACTGGAACCTGCAAGTAAAGATTCATGGTTCAAGTGGGGATCTCCCGTTCGCTTTCACGGTGGTCGGAAAGTGGGAGGGCTGATTTTCTGTCTCGAATCTTGAATTGGGCATTTTGAATCCTGCTTGCTTGCCGTTCTGTGTTTTGAACTTTGAATGTGGAATTTTGAATCCTACTTTCTTGGGGCCCTTTGTTTTGAATTTTGAATGTGGAATTTTGAATTCTAACTTTCTTGGCGCCCGGCAACGTCCTATTTTGAGCTCGGCGCCGACACCGCTCCGCGTGGCCGGCAAGGGGTGGCCCAGCGCCTGCGAGGCCGGCGCTACGAGCCAAATTAGGGCTCTACCTGCCGCCTCCTGTTGCAGGCAACTTTGATGCGCCTCATAGAGACACAACAACTCGGGACCTGTCGGAGCTCACCACTGCCAGTTCTTGCGCTGGCGCTGATGGTGGCGACAGCGGTATTGGCGCCTTCCCCTTTACGCGCTGCCCAAGGCGCGGCGCGTCATTTGGCGGCCTTGCAAGGAAAGCTGCTCTCCCTCCCTGGGGAAGGTCCGGTTCTGCGAATTCACGGGAAGGACCGTCCCCTCTCCGCCACCACCACCTATCTACTCCATGCCTTGCTGGACAAGCGCTTGGCTAACCGGGAGGTGCGAGTCGAGGGGACGGCGAAAGCCGACGGGACGTTCCAGGTCGAGCGGCTTTTTGCGATCAAGGATGGGAAACTCTACCGCGTGCGTTATTTCTGCAAAACGTGCAACATCGAGGCCCTTGAACCCGGTGATTGCGTCTGCTGCCAACAGCCCACCGAGCTAGAGGAAATCCCTGTTGACAACCGATAATCGGGTGATCTGGAGATCGGGTGATCGGGTGAACACCGAACCGCCTACACGGCTCCATTCCTGCTCAGGACACCACGCGATTTCTAATTCGTTCACCCGATCTCCAGATCACCCGATCCCCCGATTAGTTGACAGCATTCCCCACCGATGCTACAAAGGTGTAAAGGCAACTTGCCGGCGTGCCCCGCAGTTGTGGTGGGTGTAGCTCAGCTGGTAGAGCGCCAGACTGTGGATCTGGACGTCGCGGGTTCGAATCCCGTCACCCACCCCAATATTCCTAACAACCTCCGATGACTCATCCCAAAGCTTCAGAGCGATGTTTGGATTGCTTCCGATGAAGCCGCTACGGCCTAATGCAGATGGCAGTCCGAATCATTCGTCTGGCAGGACCCTGCCGCGCGTTTCCTCCGCGAAGGGGAGGAGGAGCACGCCAAGCCCAAAGGCTAAGGAAGTGAAGGCCACGGGAGTTCCGAGCGTTCCCAGTTTGTGAACCATCGCCCCCAGCAGGAAATTTATGCCGGCGCCGACGAAGCGTCCGAAGGAAGTTGCAAACGCAAAGGCCGTGGCCCGAACCGAAGTGCCGTACTGCTCGGGCAGCCAGAGGCTGAAAAGGGCGAAGTTTCCGCCGAAGAATCCCAGGAAAAACAATATCGCGATGAACAGGTAGAGCCCGCGAGGCAGATAGAACGCCCAGCCAAAACTCAGAACGATGCTCGCGCCCATTCCTAGAAAATAGAAACCTAGCGTTGGTTTCCGGCCGAAACGCTCCGCTAGAGGAGGGACAAGGAGACAACCGAGGATGGTGCCAAGGGCTAGAATGCCGCTGCCCACCGAAACCGTCCGCGTTGCCTGGGTTCCGGTTATGCCGACCTTGCCCGCAAGCAAAAGGATGGCGGTCGGCTCGTATACGGCGCCTGCCCAGAGCCCGATGATGGCCACGCTCAGCAACGCGGTGTTCACTACGGTCCGTCTTCGATAGTTACCACCAAAAATTCGCCGCAGGGGAGATCGCGCGCGGCTAGTGGGGCTATGTGCGACACGCTTCCAGCGGTCTGGTTCCCTTACGTGCCTTAAAATAAGGAATGCCAGAACTACCGGTGCGAGCCCGCATAGGAACATGGCGCGCCAACCATAGTGCGCCCCCACCGTGTAGTTGAGGGCGGAAGCGAGAAAAAACCCGGCGTAATAACCAGTCTGTAAATAGCCCGCCCCCATCCTCCGCCGGTCCTCCGGCCACGCCTCCGCCACATACGTGCCTGCCAGCGCCCACTCGCCGCCAATTCCGATGCCGGCCAACAGCCTGAAAGTGGCGAGCTGCCACACGTTCTGTGACACCGCGGCGACGCCCGTAAAAACTGAATAGACGATGATCGTTGCGGCCATTATGGGCGTGCGGCCCCACCGGTCCGCTAAGGGTCCCCAGAGGAACGACAGCCCCCATCCGACGAGAAAAAGGGCAAACAAAACGGACCCCGCGAAGCCGACATTGTGAGGCGTGCTGGCGATGCCCGACTTGGGAAGGAGTTCGGTGAGGGCCGGGCTGAGCACCAGGGCATAAATGAAGGAACCCATGCCATCCAGAGTCCATCCTGCCCAGGCGGCCCAAAAGCCCAGAATTTGTTGCTGGGTCAACGGCGTTCGGCCCGGAATTCTCACGGCGGAAATCATTCGCTCGGCCAAGGTGAATTCCTTTTTTCCAGGTGCTCCTGCCATAGCGGGAGATAGATCTCCCGCAGACGGTTCTTCTGCACCTTACCCATCGTATTGCGGGGCAACTCCTTTGCAATCACCACGCATTTCGGCAGCTTGTAGTTCGCGAGCCTGCGGCGCAGAAAGCGTTTCAGGGCTTCTGTGTCAACGTTCACGCCAGGACGGGCCACCACAACGGCCATTACGCCCTCGCCGAAGTCCGGATGGAGCATACCGATCACCGCCGATTCCTGTACCCCCTCGAAACGGTCAATGCAGTCCTCGACCTCTTTTGGGTAAACGTTGAACCCTCCTGAGATAATCAGGTCCTTGGAACGGCCCAGGATGGAAATATAGCCATTTTCATCCATGCGCCCCAAATCGCCGGTCCGGAAGAACCCGTCAGGAGTGAAACAAGTCCTGCTCATCTCGGGCTTCTTCCAATAACCCGAAAAAACATTGGGGCCACGGACCTGGATCTCGCCCACCTGGTCTGGGCCGAGCGGCAGGTCATCGTTGCCCGCAATGCGCACGGCAATTCCCGGAAGGGGCAAGCCAATGGAACCCGGCAGGCGCCGTCCCTCCAAGGGGTTGCTGGTATTCATAAGGGTTTCGGTCATTCCATAGCGCTCCAAAATGCAGTGGCCGGTCCGCTGCTGGACCTGCTTGAAGGTATCCGCCAACAGCGGGGCTGAGCCGGAGATGAGCAAGCGTACGTTCCGGCAGACATCCCGGTCGAATTGAGGCAGCGCTAACAGACGAGTGTAGTAAGTGGGCACGCCCATGAAGACGGTCGCCCTCGGCAGCAGTGAGCACACCTGGCCCGCGTCAAAGCGCGGCATGAACAACATACGGGCTCGGCTGAAAAGAGCGCAATGCACACCTACGAAGAGGCCATGAACGTGAAAGATTGGCAGGGTATGGAGCAGAACGTCGTAGCGCGTAAACCCCCAGGCTTCGACCAGCGCGCGAGCGTTGTGAGCGAGATTGCCATGGGTCAGCATTGCCCCTTTGGGTTTCCCCGTCGTTCCCGAGCTGTAGAGGATCGTCGCGGTGTCACTATCGGAGACGGGCACGGCGGAGAAAGTCGTGGGCATGGCGCGGCAGGATTCGAGCAGATTCCCTTGTCCTGCCGCGCCCAGGGTGAAAACCAGCGGGATGTCTGCTTGGCGACAGAGTCCCAATGCCTCTTCGTAGCGTTCGGGCTGGCAGATCATGGCCCGTGGCTGCGCATCCGCCAGAAAATAGCTGGTCTCTTCGCATGTGTAAGCAGTGTTCAGGGGGAGATAGACCGCGCCCGCCCGCAGGCAGGCGAGATGCAGGAAGACGGCTTGCGCCGACTTCTCCACCTGGACCACGACTCGGTCTCCCGGCACAATTCCGCGCGAGGCCAGCAGATTGGCAATGCGCGCTGAATGCTCATCGACATCACCGTAGGAAAGACTCGGCCCGCCGGGGATTTCGAGGCACACTAGCGAGCGCTCGGATGGAGGACTACTGATCAATAGCTCGTAGATGTTCTGGCCCATAGTTTGTCCCTCGCGCAACCTCGCCTGGCACCGGGCAACGGGCTTAGACGCTAGTCTCCCCCGCAGTTTAAGCAGCTTTTCACGCCGCTCCGCCCGAGGGTGAAGTTGCGCAGATTCTATCAAAAACTCCCCCGGAAACGCCCCGATCTTCCGGGGCGCCAGCCGGCGGCGGGTGACCTGGACCCGACCGCCGCGGCTCTGTGGAAAAAGGCAGCGGGAGCCGGTGGGACCATCTAAGAGGAGATATTGTGCTCGAAGTGCCCGACCGGAGGCAACCAAGTGTATACTCCTAACCGCCGGAAGCCCAAGAAACTAATTCCGGATCAGAGGAGTGAGGAGCCGAAGCATGAAATATGCCGCCTTGTTCTTTCGCCTATTTTTTGTCATCGCGGTATTTGGCCTTCCCAGTTCCGGCCAGCAGTTGCCCTCTCGCAATATGGACGACCTGAACTGGATGGAATTCAAGGAGATCGTTCCGTCGAAGGTAAAGACTGTGCTGCTGACGACGGGCACCGTAGAGGCGCACGGGGTGATCAATAATGGCGCGGACAATCTGGCGCCGGTGAAGATTGCGGAGGCGATTGCGCCGGAGGTTAACGCCCTGGTGGCGCCGCACATTCCCTACGGCGTGACGGGTGCGCTGGCGCCGTTCGCGGGTTCCACCCACATTCCGGCGGAGGTCTATGCGCCTTACGTGCGCGCGGTCCTCCTGGGCCTGGTGCGCAACGGATTCAAGAACATCGTCATCATTAACGGTCATGGGGCTCCGCAGACTGAAGTGTTGAATAAACTGGCACAGGACGTGGCGCTTGAACAGAAGGTGAACACGCTGGTGGTGAATTGGTGGTCAGTCTGCGCCGATGTAACCCTCCAGGTTTTTGGCAACCCCGGCGGACACGCAGGCGAGAACGAGACAGCTTTCATCCAAGCCATCAGTCCCAAGCTGGTGAAGAAGGAACGTTATTCAGGTTCGCTCACCACGCCGATTCCCGAGCCGAGTTCATGGTCGGCCACGCCGTTTCCGTCTCCGATCGAACTCTACATTAAGGGTCAAGGGGCGCCGCGCGACTTCGATCAGAAGAAGGCCGACGAGTATTTTCGCCGGGTGACTGCTTGCGTCGCGGATTTGGTGAAGGAGACGCTGCGGAAGTGGGAAGTGGCGGGTTTCAATTGACCCGTCGAAGGATCGGAGGACCCGGGTGGCCAAACACTCGGGGCGCAGGCCCTTTCCGTTTTTGTCGCATAACCTTAGCGATTCTGGTGATATGCGTTAGTAGTGGGGTTAGAGCCTATTCAGTATTGACATGGCCTTGCTCTCGAACAGTTTCTCCCATTCCGGCGCGACCAGGCAATCACTGTCCTCCTGGGCGTGGCCCACATTCTTAAGCTGCTCCGCAGTGGGTGTGTAGTAGATATAACCATTCGTGTAGCCCGCCACAAACGTAAAAGGATGGGGCGACAGCTTCTTGATTTTGAGTCCGATCGGAGCGGTCAGCTCTCCGGGGAAGGTAATCAGTACGAAATCGCCGACTCTTATCCCCACCACCTCAACTTCGAGCGTCTTTTTAGCAGCGGCTTCATATTGCGCTTGGTGCATTTTCAACAAAGCCAAGTTCGTCTGGATTCGCGTCAGTTCTTCCATGGCATAAATGTTGTGGAGGTACAGATCCATATGCTTTCTGTTTTCAGCATCCAGCGTCTTCCATTCGTCTCGCCCGATCATCTTGTCGCGCAGGTACTCGTAAGAATAGTCAGACGGATACTCAGGGAAAAGGCGGTATTTCACAACCAGGCGCAGAAACGTCTTCAGGTTCAGATTCGTCCCTTTCAACGACTGAAGCGCTGTTTCCTGCTCCGCCCGCAGCGATTCAATCTGCGGCGCGAGGTTAGCTCTAGGCAGCTCGAGCGTCTCATTGATGATTTTCAGCTCCGCGTTTTCCCTGGTTTGTATCGTTCTCACCGCCCGCATGGCGCTGAGTCCTAACATGTCCCCCAACGGCTCGGCATCGTGGGGAGTGTCAACACTCTTATACCTCACGGGATTCATATCCCCTGCGGCTCCCTGAACAAAGAAGGCGAGCGCGTCATTGCCCAGATCCTCTTCAATCACTTTCGAAGCAAAGCCGGTAATATCCGCGCTGTTTCCACCGTTCGGAACTCCCTCGATGGGGTGACAGGCGAAGTTGTATATAACCGCCAGGGGCTGCCCGTTCTTCCTGTCCAGACGAAGTACGCCTATCTGAGGATCAATCGGCCCAACCTCCGCAACTTCTTCATCCGGGGGAAACGGATACGCGCGGCGGACGTCCGCCGTCCTGCCGCTTCTCAGCTTTACCCGGCGGTTTTCCATGATTCGGTTTTCGAATCCGCTCCCGGCGCCGACATTCACGGCAACCATGTCTCGTGTAGCTTCTCTCACCGCCTGGACAGTCCGTTGGTCCACATCCGAGCTCACCACCCCGTGACAGTGGCTGGTATTCACCAGGATATTCGCGGGCTTGATGTTCAGCTCCTTTGCTATCTGCGAGCGAACCTTGCTCAGATAGTCATTTTTGATCCATCCGATTTCAGCGACTGCTACGGCATCGAGCGTAATCAGAACCACCGTAGTGTTCTCGTCCTTCAGCACCAATGCCTTGACGTACAATGGGTCGTTAACTAACCCTCCTTCCCGTCTGGTTATATCCGCCTTTGCGACTCCCGCCCAGAGCTGCGCCGCATAGGCAGTGCCGGGCCGAAATGATCCGGCAACCACAATCATCGTGATCATGATCGCCAAGTGTGCGGAGGTTCGAAGGTAATTTCGAAGGCTTCGAGACTGGCGCGAGTGATCAAGTACCCTCGAGAGGTCGATTTTCATAATATGACTTCTCCGGTAAATTTGAGGATCGAAGAGCGAGCGTTCGCTCCTCCGAAGGAAAGGATACGGATGAATCCCGATCACATTGTCGGAGCAACTCCTGCCGGCGCCCCTAGGGCCGGCGCTTGTATTCCTCCACTAGGAGGCCGGCACGCGGTCGGGTCCGCTCGAGCAAAGCCGCCTGTTCGATTTCAGGCATGGGCTTGAAATTCTTGGCGAGATAAACGTTGTAGTTGAGCACTTCCATTCGATCCATGCCGGAAACGGCCAAGCTCACGGGCTGACTCCAAACCCATCGCAAAGCCTCGTCGGCCTTGGCCACGCCCAGACTGAGGATGTGGCCAAAAGCCATGGTCTTGAAGGCGATGATGCCCGCGTTGCGTTTCACGACTTCATCGACGACGTTCGCGCGGAAACTGCGGAAGTGGGGGTCCACAACGTTGAGGGTCATCATGTAGGTGTCGAGCGGATACCGCTTGGTCATCTCAAGCTGGGTCTCGAAATTGTGGCCGGTCATGCCGATAAAGCGGATTTTGCCTTCTTTCTTGGCTTTCTCGGCCGTCTCCATGGCGCCGCCGGGCCCCAGGACTTTTTCGAGCTCCGAGAGGTTGTCCAGCCCGTGGAACTGCCAGATGTCAAGATAGTCAGTGCGGAGGCGGCGCAAGCTTTGCTCGAGGGTTTCCCTGGAACCCTTGGCGTCGCGCGGGCAAACCTTACTCATTAGCACGAGCTTCTGCCGGCAGCCTTCGATAGCCTTACCCATCAATTCCTCGGCGCGGCCTTTGTGGTAGCAATCGGCGTTGTCCAGGAAGGTGATACCGAGGTCCAGAGCGCGATGCGTGAGAGCGATGGCATCTTCGTCCTTTCCGGCCAATGCGGCGTGATATCCGCCCAGGCCGATGATACTTACTTTCAAGCCAGTCCCACCCAGCGTCCGCATCGGCATCTTGCCATACGTCTCCGCAACCTTGGCCCAACTCCCCGTCATGCCGCCCAAGGCCGCGACTGCGGTTGTGCCCACGGCGGCTCGCAGGAAGGTTCGACGGTTCAAATCATCTCGGTCCATGGCATTCTCCTTCTAGTTCTCCTGCCGGATCTCCCTAAAGAGCGCCTTAAAGCATTCGGCAGCCTTGACCCCGCCTGGGCTGGGTGAAGCTTCCCCGTAGTACGCCTGCACGAAGTCACCCAGACCTCCCCAGGTGGTTTGCAGCACACCCAGCGAGCGCGACTTGAGGGCATCCGTCGCGTCTGCGCGCACTGTGCGAATCATTTCTAAGTCGTTTAGGGCGACGTCAGGCATTTGCCACGGAGCCGATACCACGCGGAAGCCCTGGATGGCGAAGTACGCCGCCGTGGGAACCGCCGTATCATAGTGCCAGTCGCAAATCACAATATCTCTTGGAACCATGTTGATCGCCGGTGCGGTCCCGTTCTGGCTTGCTTCCCACTTCCCCAGCCCTGTCGCATCGCCATCCAGGAAGCGGTCTCCCCACATCCACATCTCCCGATGGGTCTCGGCCAAATGGTCGTGCAGGGTGCGCACTTCCTGCGCAAACAGTTCGGATTTGTTCTTGCCTCGGCAACGCGGACAGTCGTCCTCGCCGAGCAGAAAAACCTCGTCCATGCCTACGTGAACGGCATCGGCCTGGCAGACCTCCGCAAGCTCATCGATCAGGTCGAAGACGAGGTTGTGCAGGCGCGGCGCTAGTGGGCAATAGCTTCGGCAATAGATGTCTTTGTTGCCAGGGTATTTCCCGGGAGTTTCGTCAAACTCCGGATGGGCTCGCAAAAGGCCGAAAGTCTGCGCCGCCCACGACTGGTGACCCAGCAAATTGACCAGGGGAACCAGGCGCACCCCGGCGTCGTGGCAGGCGGCCACAATCTGTTTGACCTGTTCCTCGGATAAGGCATCCGTGTCGGTCACTTCGGGGTGCGACTTGTACTGGTAGCGGTAATCGAATTCCATCACCAGCACGTTCACGCCTTCTTTCGGTAGCGCGTCACGAATGAACCGCACCGCCAGGGAAAGTTCATCCGGCTTCGGCGCAGTCAGGTAGAGTCCTCGAACGGGAAGAGGAGATGAGCCGGCATCGAGTGACATGGCGGGTAAGAAGGTAAACGTGGCGAGGGCTATTAGAGATAATTTTGCCAACCGCTGACTCTTGAAATAGGTGAATCGATCTGTCACAGCTTCACTCCTTTTGGTGAGCGTCCGTAGAGCGACCCGAGTATATGCCTGCGGGCCTCGCCAGCACAAGGTCACTCTGACGAGGTTACTCTCAGGAGTTCGAGTATCGCTCGTGGCGGTGAGGCGCACTGCGGATTCTCGAGAGAGGGATTCCGCCCGGCTAATGGTACAGCTACTTCTTGGTAGTCAGACGCAGGACCGTGTCCACCTCGCTCCACTTCTCGCCCTTCGGCAGCGTCAGAACATACCCTTGATCGGTTGCGGCCAACCCTATCGCCTTGCCGTTACGCAGCAGCGTGGCCCGGTCGAAAACGCGCCCATCGGCTGCCTTGCCAATTTGCAGTGAAGCTGCTTGGGGTGGATTCAACACGTGCAGGTAGACGGTGCTGCCGTCGGCGGAGTCAGTTGCCACGCCCCATTTTGGATGAGCGCTTGGGTTTGTTACGTACGAGGCGCTGGCGACGGTGCCGTAAATGGCCTTGCCGTTGGCGTGCATCAATCGGCCCAGTTCCTTGAACGCTTCAGCTACTCCAGTTTCCCATTCATTATTGAGGTAAGGTCCCGCAGACCATGCGATGCCGCCATTCGCCTGACCCTGCGTGGCGGCCCAGAGGACCGTGGCCCGATACATCTCTTGGGGACTGCGCGTCAGCTTCCCTCCACTGGCCCACCAGTTCCCCGTAACCGTGGCCGCCCATTGCTGCTTTCGATTCTCTATTTCAGAACCGATGAGCGTGGCGGGAGGGCCAGTCCAGCCGCCGTTCTTCCAGATCGCCGCATCGGGCGTGTGCTCGAGCATCGCCGCCTTCACTTTGGCTCCATCACACAGTCCTCCGTCCTCCCAGTAGCCAATAATCCGGCCGCCGTAGCGCGAGCCGATTTCATCGATGAGTTGAACGTAGGAAGCTTCCCAGAGGGGGTCTGGAGGCCTGCGATCGCTTCCCTCGGTAATGTTGACCTGGGAGGAGGAGTAGCCACTCTCCATCAGTTTCTTTTGCTCTGCGGCGGTCAAGTCATGCCGGTCGTCGGGATGGACATAGAGGATCAGGGGAATGCCCTTGGCCTTCAGGGCATCGGCCAAGTCGCCGACCAGGTCGCGCCGGGCCACTTTGTTGGGAAAGACCCTCCCCCAAATCGGACTCGGATACAGGAGGTTCATCCCCGCGTGATAGGCGGTAAATATCACATATTGCGCCCCCATCGCCTCGGCCACGCTGGCCAAGGCCCTCACGTCCAGGGCGTCCGCCACAGCATTGAGGTCGGTGGCGGGCTTGCCGCTCGGGCTGGTCCACGTCCCCCCGTAATGGCCGTCATGGTACGTGCCCAGCGTGTAGTGGACGAACAACCCCATCTTTGCGTTCATGCAGTATGCCCGAGGTGAGATCGCCGCCGGCGTTGGCGGTTCCACCGCAATGGTTCCGCCCACCGTAATAAACGTTAAGAGTATCCCCGATAAAACTGCCCATGCCTTCATGCTCGCCTCACTTGGTTCCCGGCTCAAGCGCAACCGCTGCTTAGTCTCTCCCATTCATTCGATCGTGAGCCAGGTCAGGCTGCCGGCCGGAATCGTCAGAGTGACCTCGATCTCGGATTTGGCATTCAAACGGAAGTCGCGCGGGTCATTCCCCTCGATGCGAATGGGCGCTTTGCCGTTGAGGCCGCAATAATAGAGTGGCAGGGTCAGGGTGCGGGTAACGCTCTTTTCCAGGGGGTTGAAAACCATGGCCAGACCCTTTTCAACAAGCTGCGGGTTTGCGTGCAGAATGGCGTCCATATCTCGGCCGTCGGCGCGCCGGATATGGATAATGTCAGATTCGAGGATAGCGCGGTGGGCTTTGTAGAAATCGAACCATTTCTTGACCATGGCCTTCGTCTCGCCGGTGTCGTAAAGCTGATAGCCGCGATAGGCCGCCTGAACGCCGCAGCCGAGAAGTTGGGCGAGAATCTGGCCATACACGTCCAGGTGTTCGTGCAGGGGTTCGATCGTCGCGGCGGCGCCGCCTCCGTGATACTGCACGAGGGGAACGAACATCCATCCCATGCTGGGAGTTTTCTCCCACGTGCCGTCATAGATGTTCTGCCGCCCGATAATGATCTGCTCCGCCCGTGGAAGCGACCAATCATCCTCGCGATAACCCATCCCGGTTTTGTTCGAACCATTTAGGAAGTACCAATCCGGCACGTTCAGATAGACGCCATGGGCGCGGCACCAGCGGTAGAACTGCACAATCCTGGTCCACTGCGTCCATTGCGAATCGAGCAGGTCGCGGTGCGCGGGATGGTGGGTCGAGGCGCAAACGTCGCCGGGATACGAACCATCATTTTCCAGCACGCCTATGCCGGTGGTTTCGATGAAGGTGTGGAGTTTGCGGAAGTAGTCGATTCCCCAGGCACTCCCCAGGCAAGGTGACTGCCCGAAGATCGCCCCATGCGTGGTGTTGGTCTTGGGGTCGATCACATCATTTTCCGGACCAACTTCCCGGCTGGCGAGCAGAGAGTAACCGCCCAGTACAATGCCTTTGCTGCGCCCGTAATCCACCAGTTCCTTGATCTCTTGCATGTAGTCTGCGTTCACGTTGGTGGGGTCGAAGCGGGTGCCAAAAGAGATGATCACCATCTCAAAGCCGGTCTCTGCGGCTTGGTCGATGGCGCCTCGGACCTCCGCGGGATTGTCACTGGTCACGTGCATGAACATGGGATTCTCGGTTACCCAGGGAGCGATGGTGCGATACGCGAGCCGCA
>Ga0315282_10001512_pt1 | contig 43571 bp, 33 predicted proteins | sample YL17G07_20_MG_FD_203693 | JGI IMG/M metagenome (GOLD analysis project Ga0315282, IMG submission 203693) | Sediment microbial communities from Yellowstone Lake, YNP, Wyoming, USA - YL17G07_20 | ecosystem: Environmental > Aquatic > Freshwater > Lake > Sediment | place: USA: Wyoming | collected... | reverse complement strand
AAATGGTAATTGGTTAAATGGTTAAAGAGCAGCTACTATTCACCAGTTACCAATTACTAATTACCAATTACCAATTACCAATTACCAGTTCAAAGGGTTCTTGCTACTTTAACGATTTCATAAAAGTCAAAAACATCATCGACCTTAACATCGTCGAATTTCGCTATCTTAATGCCGCACTCCAGACCTGCCTTGACATCGCGAGCATCATCTTTGAAATGCTTTAAAGACTCTATGCTCAGGCCGTCTCTGATTACGATATTATCACGTATCAGGCGAACCCTGGCATTCCTCGTCACGATACCGTCACTGACATAACAGCCTGCCACCGTACCAACTTTCGAAATCTTAAAAATAGTTCTTACCATGGCCCTGCCAATGGGCTCCTCTTTTTCCTCAGGCTTAAGCAGACCAGCCATGGATTTTTGTAAATCTTCGGTTATGCGGTAGATTATATCGTAGAGTCTTATCTCAATCCCTTTGGTTTCTGCAATCTTGGCCACACGCTCTTCGGGCACAACATTAAAACCGATTATTATGGCGTTCGACGCCTCGGCAAGCAAACAATCGCCTTCATTGATTCCGCCGGGTGCCGCATGCAAAATCTTAACCTTTACCTCCTCAGTGCTCAGCTCAGATAAATATTTCGTCAAAACATCCACCGAACCCTGAACGTCGGCACGAATGATAAGGTTCAATTCCGCTGTCTTGCCGGCTTCTATTTGGCTGAATAAATTATCCAGCGTCACCTGTGTTCGTTTCACCAGTGAATTTTCCCTCGAGAGCATTTGGTTTTCCTCAGCGGCAGCTTTGGCCTTGTTGATATCATCCAGAATGTAAAATCTGTCGCCTGCTTGCGGTACATCGCTCAGACCAGCTATCTCCACCGGCATAGAGCTTGTAGCTGACTTTATCTTCCTGCCGAAGCTGTCTTTCAGGCTCTTCACTCTCCCGAAGGCACCCCCGGCAAGCACCACATCGCCTTTGCTTAGTCGGCCTTCTTTAATTAAAAGAGTTGCCACAGGACCAAGCTGTGGGGACATCTTTGCCTCAACTACCCATCCGGTCGCAGGCACCGTGTTATCAGCCTTCATGTCAAGTAATTCGGCTGTATAATCGAGGTGTTCGAGCAAATCATTAATACCCTCGCCGGTAACCGCACTGGTTTTTACAACTTCCGTTTCTCCGCCCCATTCCGCCGGCGACAGACCCCGCTCAGCTAACTGCGCGTAAACTCGATTTACATCGATGCCGGGCAAATCTATTTTATTTAACGCCACAATAATCGGAACACCCGCTGCCTTGGCATGGTGTATCGCCTCGATGGTTTGAGGCATCACTCCGTCATTGGCGGCAACCGTCAGGACCACTACATCGGTCATATTGGCACCACGGGCCCGCATCGCGGTGAACGCCTCATGACCAGGTGTATCAAGGAATGTCACCTTCTTATTGTCCCAGTTGACCTGAGATGCGCCGATATGCTGTGTAATGCCGCCGGCCTCACCGGCTGCTATCTGAGTTGACCTGATTTTGTCCAGCAGGCTGGTCTTGCCGTGGTCAACATGGCCCAGCATTGCAGCCACCACCGAACGCTTCTCGAGATTCTTTCTTTGCCGACCGTCAAATTCAGCCCGTATCTGCTCTTCCAGTGTGCTTTTGTGCTCTACAACCAATTCCGTGCCGAGCTCCAGAGCAACCAGTTCCGCAACGTCGGAGCTTATTACTTGATTAGCTGTGGCCATTACATCCTGTTGCATCAATTTGCGGATGATGTCCGCCGATTTAACCGCCAGAACCGAAGACAAATTCTTTACGGTAATCGGCTCGCTTATGGTCGCTTTTTTCGGCCTGCCGACTTCAGCAGCTCTTGTATGGGACTTGGTAAGGATTTTACGCGTCGGCCTTAATCGCAGACCTTCGCCGCCAGCCGCATCAAGCCGGGCCTGCCTTTCTTCAATGTCCCTCTGACGCCATCTGCTGACTTTAAACTGTTTTACGACTTTTACATCTTCCTCACCACGCCGACGTCCCTGCGTTCTCTCCTTGTGTCGTTTTGGCCCTCGTCCCTTCTCCCCAGGTGAAACCACAATTGGCTCTTCCAGTTTCTCTTTGCTGTACATCAACGGCTCAGTAACAGGCTCATCGTATCTTGGTCTTGGTTTTGGTCTTAGTCTTGGTCTTGGTGGTCCTAATGGTTCCGGTGCTTCGACACGAACTATCTGTGGGCCGCTCAGTCGGGCCGGCTCTGGCTTCTCTAAAATCGGGCCTGCCGGCAATATAACCTCCGGCTCTCGTTCTTTGGGTGCCTCACTTGGTCTTGCTTCTTCGCCGGCCACCGCCATCGCAGGTTTTTGCTCAGCCAGTTCAGCTTCTGCCGCGGCCTCAGCGAGTTCGGACTTCTCGTCTTTCTTCGCTTTCCGCTTTTTCTTCAGTCGGACCTTTTTCAGGTCCACCTTCTCGGTCGTCTCAACCGTTGTGGCATGTTCTCCTTCGCTGAACCACTCGCGAACAGTCGCCGTCAGACCAGCCGAAATCCATGACATATGGTTCTTAACGTCCAGACCCTCATCCTGGCACTTCTTCACAATAGCAGTGCTTTTTACCCCAAGCTCCTTTGCCAGAATGTAAACTCTTGTAGCAGCCAAAAAAACTCCAATTCTTGCACGTTGAATTTAGGTTCTTTTTCAATCGGCTATTCGCTGTTTGCTACTGTCTGTTCGTTATCTGTTGCTTCTAACTCGAAGCCTTTGGCGGATTCATCTCGTTGGTGGTCACCTTGCTGCTCCAGTATGCTTTCCGCTTGTTTTTTCGGCTCAGCCGCCAAACGCTTGGCTTCTTCGCTTGCTGTTGCAATCAATTTCTCAGTTAAACCGGCATCAATACCCAGTTCGCTAATCAGAGGTTCTGCTCCGACATCTTCCAAATCCAGAACCGATATAACTCCAAGTGCTATCAGCTTATCAACCAGCGTATCATCACCGGCCGCACTTTTGACGCAGCTTGTCAATCGTTCAATGCCCTGATTGTATTCGTCAGGAGTTAGTATATCGATATCCCAGCCTGTCAACCTCGCAGCCAGCCGAACATTCTGCCCGTGCTTGCCGATAGCCAGGCTAAGCTGGTCCTCATCCACCACTACCGTCGCCCTTCCCAGTTCAAAACACAATGCAATCTCGCTGACCTTTGCCGGCATCAAACCATTGGCGATAAGCACCTGCGACGACTCGTTCCACCGGACAATATCTATTTTCTCCCCCCCAAGCTCATCAACTATATTCTTTATTCTGCTGCCTCGAACCCCAACGCACGCTCCAACAGGGTCAACCTTCTCATCAAACGAGGCAACCGCAACCTTGCTTCGATACCCTGCTTCCCGTACCATCGCACGTATTTCGATAATGTTTTCTGCAATTTCCGGCACCTCCAGTTCGAACAATCTGCGGATAAAATCGGGGTGCGTGCGGGACAGAATTATCTTCACCTGACCGGCAGCTTCTTTCACATCAAGAATCAGGCATCGAATCCTCTCGCCCGGGTGATGGCTCTGCCCCATTATTTGCTCGTTCTTCGGCATAAAGCCTTCGGCGCGGTGGTCTAAATTAACAATTAATGTTCCGCTTTCGTATCGAACAACAGAGCCGCTCACAATTGTCCCTTTTCGCCGGCTGAACTCGGTGTAGATACTGTCCCTCTCATTGGCCTTTATCTTTTGAATCATCACCTGCTTGGCCGTCTGGGCGGGGATTCGACCCAGTTGTTTCATATCAATTTGAACCTTGTCCTTAAAGGCCGTGATTTCACCCGTGGAACGGTCGATATGTACGGCTATTTCGCTGTCCGGCTCACCAAAATGCTTCCTGACCGCTGAGACCGTAGCTTCTTCCAAATCGGCGAATATGGATTCCTTGTCGATATTTTTATCGTGTGCAATATTGTCGACAATTCTTATTATTTCCTGACTCATTTTAGATTCCTAATCTTGTCTGCCGTTCCTTTGGCGGCCCTTGCCAAAAAAAAGTGGAAACCTCAACAGCTTCCACTTCAAAAACACACCCGAAACAAACAGAGGTTGTAGCTTACCCTTACATTACATCAACTGCCTCCAGTAACAGCAAACCTCATTCATTTCCTGAAGCAGAAACGCCGATTCCCAGGCCACCATTTGCGCAAAAGCGCAGCCGTACAGGTTGTTTAGTTCCCTGTGCTGCACTGTTCACTCATTCCTGTCAAAACCATTTTCTCACACCTTTATCCGCCTGCGGCGGATTTAATTTGGCTTTGGTAGCCGTTAATCCTTACAACCAAACTTATTATAATAATCGTCAAACGTCCTGTTGGCAATAATTTTTTCACCAAATTCATACAATTTTTACCCAATTTTGGTTCCAAAAACTGCATTTAACAGCCCCAAACCGCTCTCAAACCGCCAAAATCCCTCTCAAGATAACCTCCCAATCCTCCTGAAATTAAGATTTACCCCCCATATTTAACGTGGTGTTTACCCGTCGCCGGCACTTGTCCGCCTCTGGTGGATTTATCCGCCGAAGGCGGACGGCGACGCGATATCACTGTTTTGAGTTTTAATTTTACTCAAGCCAGTGTTTTGCAAATTCAGCGAAATCAAGAAAGTTCACAATGTTATCGTTGTTCAGGTCGCCTTCATTAATATTGGCAGGGGTCTTAAGCCAATTTTCAGCTATCACCGCCAAATCGCCGTAACCAATGGTGCAGTCGCAGTCAAGGTCGTAGATGTTGATGGCCTGGTAGTTTTGTTCTGTCTGGTCGGCAAGAACATCAACATAGACCATCTCGCCCGGATTAAATGTATGGTGTCCTTTGGTTGGCGTCACCGTCCCGGACCAGTTATAAAAGCCGTTGACATCAGTTGTATTCTGTCCTCCGCCATTATTTGCATCAACCAATACGCCGTTTATAGGTACGTTGCATCCATTCTTGATATAGCCCGAGATAATGAAGGTCAGCGGTTTACCGGTATAGTTCTGATTGTTCTGGTCAGCTATAACATTGTTGTAATCGATATTTGCTGGCGTAAAGCCATAGGCGTACTTCGTTGGCGTTACTTTGCCAGACCAGTTATAATCGACCACTACCTCGTAATAACCGTTTGCATCTGTTAGCCACGACCCGCCTCCGTACCTGCTTGTCCAGGGCCCGCCACTGTTCTCAGCAGAAACATTAACGTCGTTAATCGGCGCAACATAGTCCTTATCAAACACATAACCGGAAATGACAAACGTATTCAGCGTCGCTATGTAATTCTGGTCGCTGTAGTCCTCTATAACATTGGTGTATGTATTGCCGTTTGGCTCAAAGACGTATCCTTCCTTTTGTGGTGTTACGATGCCCGACCAGTTGTAGTTAACCCACAGTTCGTAAAAGCCGTTCGCATCCGTCACACTGTTAACATCATTGCCGTCGGTCTGTATCGGGACGCCTTCGACCGGCGTGTTGCCATCTTGTTCCAGAACATAGCCGGAAATGGTGTGCTGGGTTGGGACAATCCCCGTCACCTTTACATCATCGATACAAACGCCGTAACCATATTTTGCATTGCCCAAAAAACCGATATAATAATTGCTGCCGGGATTTGGCAGCGAAATTGTTCGCTTGGTCCAGGCAGAGACATTTGTTGTATAACTCGCCAGCTGAGTCCAGCTTCCGCCGGCGCCGGTTTTATAATAAACCTTTAGCGTGTCCTGGTCCGGCGGCCATCGCACTTGCTTATGCCAGAATTCCAGGGTTGCATCGGTTGTGCCGGTTCCAAAATTGATGACAGGAGTAATCAGGTACGTTTCATGATTGCCTCTACCAGCGTAATATAACATAGCGTTATAGGTTCCGCTGTGTGCAGTGTCACCTGACCTGCTATCGCCAACATTCCTTGTCCAATCTACTGTGCCGGTCTTAAAAGCTTTTGTCCAGCCCGGCAGAGCGCCACTCACAAAGGCAGACTCAAAACCCTCCGTCAGAAATACGGTAGTCCCGGGCGCTACTATACTAAAACCATTGCTCAATACCCCCCACCGCTCGTCCGGATTTGTCACCTTAACATCCCATGTCCCCGCCCCCGCCCCCGCAAGGGTAAACGTGCAGGTAATTTTCGTCGCGCTCACCACTGTCACGTTGGTGGCCACAATATCCGGCTGTCCCGCCTTCACCAATTTAACCGTTGCCCCTGCCACAAAACCCATACCGGCCAGGTCTGTAATATCTACGGCGCTTCCGCTCATACCCGTATTGGGAGTTATGCTGCTGATACTTGGCCCTACCGCAATGGTAATCGGCATACTGGCGCCGCTGGTTCCAACGTCCGTTATGTTCACTCCCAGCATCTGCCCGGCGTAGCTCAAATTGTTTGGTGTGCTGCTCTCTGTAAACACCGTCGCGTTCCCCGCTCGGAAATAATCCGCGTCGTCGCCGGCGTTCAGGTCAAGCTCCAAGTGTTGGGTGCCGCTGGCTTCCTCGAGGTCCACCATATAGTGAGTTTGGTCGTCATTATTCGGCTGCGTCTCATCAATATGCCATATCAAAACACCTCGCAGTGAACCCGGCAGCCCCGCGTCAAAACCTACGCCCTGTCGGTTCTCGACCAGAAAATATTGAGTGGAAGGAAAGCCTCCCTGCAGCTTATACACCTGCGCATTTGTTTCCACCTGACCCAGCGAATACACCCCGCCAGACGACATCAGGGTCGGCGAAACCCACCCCAAGCTACTCTTGCACCAGGCGCTCATATGCGCCGGCGTCGTTCCGTAATTTCCGTTCCAGCTCCCGCCGCCCATCAGGCAGAAATCCCCCGCCCCTTCGCTGTCGTATCCGTAATCATATAAATCCGGCAAACCAAGAAAATGCCCGTTTTCGTGACAGATAACCCCAATCCGCGTTATGCCCTGCGTTGATGGATAGGCGTCCCACCCACGCCGGGCCGGCTCCGTGTGATACATCTGCATCGAAACACCATCGTATGTCACTACACTGCTTAGCACCCACTGGTGCGACCAGATATAATCGCTGTCATTGCCGGAATACTCTTCACCGCCGCCGGCGTGGATAATCGTCAGGCCGTCAACCCACCCGTCACCGTCTCCGTCCACCGTGCTGAAATCAAAGCCACGCGCCTCTAATTTTGCCAGTGCCTGCTGCACCATTTCGCGTGGACGAACATCGTCGCCGTAGGCGTCATTGGCGCCATAGTAAGCATACCCGTGGTCTAAGGTCACCGCCTCCACCACCGTCGATTGCACCGTCAGGTTATTGTACGAAACCTCCTGATAATAATCCTTGACCGAACCAACCGCCCCATCTGCCGTATAACCGACTTGATTGAACAAATCATCATAACTTTGCCGCGGATACGCCACTGCCAAATCGGAAAAATTGACCAGCACTACCAGATTGTACATTGTTCCTGTTGTCAGCGCAAAAGCAGATTGTTCTGCCACCATGGACTTCTCTGTCCGACTGCGCTCTGCCTGGGCCGACATTTTCTCCTTATTGGGCCTCAAGGCCCCAATTGCCTTGGGGTCAGCCTTTCCCACAACATGTCTGCCGGCAACAGCCGCACCAGCCTCCTCTTGGATATACACCCATTCCCCGCTTTTTTCGCTTTTGACGATTTGAAACCCGTCTTCGCTTTCATTCCAGTGCGCATACTCGTCCCCCCGCAGATATATGGTTATTTCTGTCCCATCCGGCTGTGTCACTTTGGCTCCCCCGGGGCACGCTGGCACCGCCATTGACACCTTGGCCCCCAGTAATAAAATGAACAACGAAAGGACCGTTATACCTCTTAGCTTGTCTGACAATCCCCCTATATAATACCACTGGAGAATGCCCTTGTCGTTCTGTGAGAAAACAGTCATTAGGTAGTCTCATTTTCGGGGGGACGCAAATGACACATATCACTCCTCCCCCAAAAAAGCATTTCTGTATTTATCAAACTTATCTTATAACACCGTACATACTTTTTGTCAAGAAAAAAGAAGAATACTTTGGGATGGCCAAGGAACATCGTACTTGTCCGCCTATGCTTGCCCGCCGTAGGCGGGGCGGATGCTCAACGAGGTCGCAGGCAGAGAAATAACCACAGCGGTAAAGACAAGCACGACTATAAACTTTACTCTGCTGTCCAGCCGATGTACGTGCGTATCCTGATAAGCAAATTTGTCTATATATGCGTGGTGCATATCTGAATGTTCCACCATCTCGCCATATAGAAACTCCTTAAAAGGGGTTATAACCGTTATTCATATACTATTAACCCACCTTAAAATCGAGGAAAAACTGAGCAGGACATGGATTTTCGTAGTTAATGTTTTCTTTTCAATCCCGAAATAATCGGGACACCCAAGCCGAGCAGTAAGAGCGTTGCGGGTTCAGGGACCAAGCACGATTTTGGCAGCATTTCCGATTTGAAACTGGTTATTGATTATATCGCCGTTTGCAAGTCTGCCGGTAAGTCTTCTGGAGGGTTCATTGAAGCAATCACCACCTAATATACTCGCAATTTCAATTTCGCCAAAACCAACAGAAATTCCCTCAATAGCAAAATCAGAACCGTTTATTACCAAAATCGCCACACCGCCAATTAATAATCTCCCACCGACTGTTCCGCCGGACCAGTTGACGAGGCTGCTGTTATCGGCAAACAAATCCCTATTTACCAACCCGCCGGTAATCGTTACTTGGCTGCTGTTACGGGCAAACAAATCATACCTCACTGACCCGCCTGACATTGTTACCTGGCCGTTGTTGTTGGCAAGCAACTGATTACCCACTGACCCGCCGGACATCGTTACCTGGCTACTGTTGTAGGCTCCCAAAAATTCATTCACTGTTCCGCCTAACATCGTTATATGGCTGCTGTTATAGGCATACAAAGAATAACCCACTGACCCGCCGAATATATTTATCCTGCCGTCGTTATATCCTTGTAATTTATAGGGCGAGGGGATATTTCCGCCATTGAGCAGATTAACTGTGGTCTTCATACCTGGTGCTAAATAATCCACCCACACATCGTCATTAATTGTATAATTGATGTTGTATGTTCTTCCATCCTTGAACTGTGTCCATCCAAACCCCTGACCGGCTGCAATGACCAGAACTGCCGCCATTAAACAAATTGTTACACTTTTGTTTCTCATCTCTATTACTCCTTAGAAAATTGTTATTGTTTTCCGGTGCACTAAAAAGGGCGCCACTACATCATACCTGTTTTTGTAGCTGCCAAGCAAGGAAAAATAGAGCTAAATATCGCCTGTTAATTCGCTCCGCCACAAACCAAAACTTGTGCCCGCGCAGGCGTGTATTCCGCCCAATCCACGTCTAATTTTTCTTTGTGTTTTTTGTGCCTTTTCGTGGCTATACTTTTCAGCGTTAATCTGCATCTAACAACTCTCTTTTTTAGTCAGCTTCATAAGAAGGCCATTTTATATGGCCTTGCCTGCCCTCGTGGTGAGCTTCCTTGGATTGGCAAATGGAGGGTGGACGATGCAAGTCTCTGCAGCGAGAGCTTGCTTTCAAAGCAGAACTTGTCGAGTACACCAAGCTGACTAAACGCCGTCCTGAGCATAGTCGAAGGAGCCCCTCTGCGTAACCAGCGAAATCAGCGTCTAAAAAATCCGTGTCATCCGTGGAATCTGTGGTTACAATTCTTCCCCCAAAATCGCCCAACTTTTCGTAGCGAAGTTTACCTCGCCATTCTTGTGGCGGGCGCAGATCCCCGCATGTCGTTGGCGGGGACCCAGTTCATTTCTTCCGTCGTCTGTCGTCAGTCATCTGTCGTCCGTCCTCCGCCCTCTGTCTTCTGTGTTCTTCGTGGCTTAAAAAATCAGCCTGCCCTCGAATGTCGTAGTCGGGGGTGTTGACTTAGGTAACCTGCACCTAATTTCTCTTCGTGCCTTAGTTCCTTTGTGGCCAACTATAAATCAGTGTCATCCGCGTAATCAGCGATTAAATTTCCTTCGCTTGTCTCGCCGAAGCTTCAGCGAAGGCGGATGTCTTTGTGGCAATGAAAAATATGTGTTAATCTGGGTAACTTGTGGCAACATTTAACCAATTAACTAATTAACCAATTAACTAATTCCTTCGTGGCTACCAAATTTCAATCAAATGCGCATATAGGTAAAAAATTGTCGAATATTTTCAAACGTTTCTATACTATTTTCAAACGTTTCTATACAGTTTTCGAATATTTTCAAACGTTTTCAAACGTTTTCAAACGTTTCTTACACGAACTTGCGCGTTTGATGCGAAAATCTGCACTTTTGATTGAAATTCTTACGCTTTTGCGAATAAACTTGCGCGTTTGGTTCGAAATAGTCGTCTTGTTCCCGCCCTTGTTTTGGGAAATCCGCTACCAGAACATTCACTTTTGCGTAAATAGTCCTCAGCCAACAGCCCCGTTCTCTCCCGCCAATTTTATCTGCCCCATCCGCCTAAATCTTTCTCCTCAGCCGGTTCAGCAATACCCCCTGCAATTTATGTAATTCCAAAAGGCAACTTACATATTCTGTTGCCTTTGTTTGGCCTTTTGCGGTTTTTGGGGCCTTTTTTGCTCTTTTAGCCGGCATTGTCCCTCTCGTTTTTTTTCTTGCAGATTTTGTCATTTTTTATGGCCTCCTTGTTGACAAAATTCACATTTGTGTCTAAACTTCACATCTTCAGATTCAGAACAGGCTCTTTTTGGAAATATTAACGCAATTGCGAATCAATGCAAGAGAAATATTCGCATTTACGAAAAATTATGAAAATTTTTGACGAAAAAGCAATAATTGAGCGAATCAAACATCTCCGTAAGCAGCATTCGGGCAGTAGAGGCAAAAGTAAATTCGCCCGCACTTTGGGTATAAGTGCTTCTACCTACAACTATTACGAAAACAACAGGGTTCCGCCGTTCGAAATTCTGCTGAAAATCTCTGATGTTACAGGGGCTGATTTAAATTGGCTGCTTACCGGCAGAAAAACCCTAAAAACACCCATATCGGAGCCGGAAAAATCTGCATTTGGGCCAAATAGTTCGCTTTTGCGAAAATTAGATAACTTATTAAGCGAAAATCCGGAGTTGGCAGAACCGATTTCAGCTTTTATTGAGCTATTGTGCGAGAAAAAGGGGGTTGAAAAGGAATTTTATTCGGATGCTACTCTGCGAAGCGGCGATGCCGTTCCGCTGCGAAGCACGAGAATGCCGCCGGCTAAACCGGCCCGGCCCAGCTGGATACCAGTACTCGGCAGAACCGCTGCCGGCATGATTCATTTTTGGGACAAAGAAGTTCTGCCGCAGCCGAAGCAGGCTGTTACCGAGCTTGATGAGCTGGTGAAGAAACACATTGGCAAATCGATTATCGCCTCTGCTGATGGTATGGTGTCAATTGATTTGCAGGCACGGGCTTTGGTGGATGGCCTTAAAAGGCGGCAGGCAAATCTGATTCAGGTTAGCGGCGATGAGCAGGACGGAATAGTTGAATTTGTCCAGTGTGAAGAGATTTTTGAGCTGTTTCCCGACAGCTTTGCGCTGCATATAGATGGTGATAGTATGTCACCCAGAATAAATGACGGTGACATTGTGATATTGAGCCCCTCGGTGCCGGCAGCACAGGGGCAAATAGGGATTGCACGTCTTGCAAATCAAATAGGGGTCACCTGCAAACTCATAAGAAGCACAGAACAGGATGTTCATCTTATACCGATAAATGAAAGATATGAAACGAAGGTCGTCGCTAAAAAGGATTTGCTCTGGGCATTGGCCGTCCTGTGTCATATAAGCGTGTGATTATATTGGCGGGGGCGCACTGGGGGCTTTTTAATAGGCTATTTCCATCCGGGATTCGGGGATTGTCCAACGGCCTGGACCCATTGTCGGCCGTTTCCGTCGAACTTGACTCTGGCCCTGTCTATGTCTATTTTGACAATCTTTACGTTCTTTGTCTGAGCATTATTTATCGTATCGCCGAGCTTAATAATTTCGTCGATGCCCTCGATCATACAAAAAGAACCTTTGTTATAGTAAATAACCGCATATACCGTGCCATACGGGGTCGCTTTGGGAGGGGATACCATTTCACGTATAGCCCTCTGAACCTCGGCCATTGAATTCTCTTCCCAAATCTGCAGGTCGGTTAATTCGCTCGCTTTTTGATTTTCAAGATTTTCAGACAGCATCGCGAAATAATCCATAACGGTAAGTAATTCCTGCGCCTCTTTTCGGATTAAAAAGTTCTGACTGACGCGAGGAGTGTCGCTGTTGACTATATCGGCGAGCATCTTCCTTGCATCGGCGTCCATTAAAAAGTCCGCGATCGTATTTAAAAAGTAGCTGTCTATCATAGCGCCGCGCAGCTCATCAAATGCCTTTGGGTCGTTAAGAATGAAGGTGCGTGCATTATAAAAGTAGATATCAGAGTAAGGCTTGTAAGGCTTTTGACCGCTTTTTGATATAAACTCCGTCCAAAGTATCCTGTCGAGGAGTTTGATTTTTCGCGCCTGCTGCAGCGCCAGCTGCTTTAACTGGGTAAGACCTGCGAGGTAGCGGTTTTCGATATCCTGTCTTTGTCTTGAGGCAATATCGCATATATCCTGCAGACGTTCCTTCTGAATGTTAAGCTGCACGCTGCGGTCAGCCTGGTTTTGGGCTCCCTTACAGGGAATAACCCAAAGCAAAAGCATACACGCGACAATACTGACTGTGAACTTCATTTTTCCCTCCAAATGAGCTTCATTTTCAATAGAATATCAAATCTATCTTAAAAAATCAAGATTTTTAATTTTATCCCGAAGTTTTTTCAGCCACAATGCTCGCAAAAAAGCGAATTTGGCGGCTGATTATCGTTTCTTTGATACACCTCAACCCTTGTCCCCGTCTGAAAGTCAAGTTTTTCAGCAATTATTAGCATTATCCAGCTCTGGCCGGGATAGAATAAGAAATCCGGGATTATGGCAATTCGAGGAAGATTTTGATATTATTGTGGAATCGAAAGGTTTGGTTGCGCAGCCAAGCGCTTAATATGGGAAATGTCGATTTATGATCATCGGCAGTGAATGAAACAAATATATCAAGGGGATAATTGCAGAAGGTCACAGCATGAAATGGATTACTCGCGAGCATGTAAAGGTGGACCGTGTTGCCTGTCCCTGGCTGATTCGAAATTTCATTGATTCCAAGGCGGAGTTTTTGTTTGTGCCGGCGGACAAAGTGATTGAGGTCGCAGAGAAGGAAAAGGCCATCCCGTATGATGTGGCGGGCGTGGAACTTGGGCACCACGGCAAGGGGTGTTCTTTCGAGGCCATCGTGAAGAAGTACGGCCTGACCAAAAACCTGGCCATAGTGCTGCTGGCCAAAATAGTCAATGGAGCCGACACGGACAATACTCTCTGGAACCAGCCGGAAGGGCCGGGCCTGAATGCCATTGCCGAGGGCTTCCGGCATCTGGGTTTCAAGAACGATACGGAGATTAATCAGGTGGAATGGATCGTCTATGATGCTCTGTATGCCTACTGCCAGGAGATGGTCCGACGGAATAAGCCGGATGGCGCACTCAGGTGAGTCAATTGTCAGTAAGTGATCGGTTCAACAAGGTGGATGTGCTGGTGTTGTTCGTGACCCGCTTTGTGCGCATGTTCGCATACGGCTTCCTTTCTGTCCTACTGGCCTTGTATCTGGCACAGTTAGGGCTTTCTGATGCGAAGATAGGACTGTTGTTGTCACTGACGCTGTTTGGCGACATCGGGGTATCGCTCTTGCTGACGACTACGGCCGACCGGTTCGGCCGGCGGCGTACACTGGTGATAGGCGCAGCACTTATGTTTCTGGCAGGAATCGTGTTCGCTCTGGCCAACAACTTTGTGGTACTCCTGATCGCGGCGACGATCGGCATTATCAGCCCCGGCGGAAATGAAGTCGGGCCATTCCTCTCGGTCGAGCAGGCGGGTTTGTCACACGTAATCCCCGATCATCGCCGCACACACGTTTTCGGCTGGTACAACCTTGTAGGTTCGCTGGCTACGGCGTTGGGTGCGCTCGTTTCGGGATCCGTGACGCAGGTGATCCAGAATGCTGGCGTGCCCGCACTGGACAGTTATCGCGTTGTTGTTTGGGGATATGCGGGTGCGGGTGCGGTTCTGGGTCTGCTGTTTCTTTGGTTATCGAAGGCGATTGAAGTAACTCCAAATGCCAACTCCGCTGCACAGATGGCCGGTGTTCGCGTGTTTTTGGGACTGCATCGATCAAAGGGCGTTGTTGTCAAGCTGTCGGCGCTGTTTTCTCTGGACGCCTTTGCAGGCGGATTTGTGATCCAGAGCATCGTGGCATACTGGTTCCATCTCCGCTTCGGCGTCCAGCCGGTTATGCTTGGGGCGATTTTTTTCGGAGCAAACGTACTGGCGGCGGTTTCGGCCCTTGCGGCGGCGAGTCTGGCTTCACGGATAGGTCTGGTCAACACAATGGTCTTTACGCACCTGCCTTCCAACGTGCTGCTTATTCTCGTGCCGCTCATGCCCAACGTGCATCTGGCTATTCTGATGCTGCTCTTACGATTCAGCGTCAGTCAAATGGATGTGCCCACGAGGCAATCCTACGTGATGGCCGTTGTTGAGCCGGATGAACGTTCCGCGGCCGCCGGCGTTACGGCCGTAGCCAGAAGCGTCGGCGCAGCCATCGCTCCCAGTCTTTCGACGATGCTGCTGGCCAGTTCCATGCTGATGGCAATGCCGTTCTTCATCGGTGGCGGTCTGAAGATTATCTACGACCTGCTGCTCTATCGCAATTTCTCCGCTCTCAAATCGAAAATGGCAGATACGTCAATCTAAGGGGAATGCCAATTATTGCTTTAACACCTCTGAATAAAATAGATAAAATAACTTAAGTTCAAAAATAGCGTGATAATCACATTTTTGAAAGGGTAAACAATGTTCAGAATAATTGTAATTTACTTAATGGTGACGATTTTGATGACGGCGGGATTATCATCCTGCAAGATGTGCACACACAAACCAACTTCTTCCGGCCAATGCGGTGTGAAAGAGAAAATGGAAGCGGAAGCCAAGTCGGTAACCGTAGATTTTGGCAAGTATGCGGTCGGCACGCTGCCTGAGGGTTTTTTAACGGCTGTTACCAATGGCGGTGCGCCGGGTAAATGGGAAATCGTCGATGCCGGCGGAAAGAAGGTTTTTGCGCAGACCAATACCGATGAAACCGATGGGCGTTTTCCGCTGTGTGTATACGATAAGGTCAGCCTTAAGGATGTTGAAGTGTCGGTGGATTTTATGGCCGTGTCGGGCAAGCTGGATCAGGCTGCCGGAGTTGTGGCAAGATACAAAGACAAAGACAATTATTATATAACCCGTGCAAATGCGCTTGAAGATAACGTGCGGCTATACAAGGTCGAAGAGGGGAATCGCAAGCAGATCGCCTCAGTAAACCTGAAAGTTACGCCCGGCAAGTGGCACACGCTTAAACTGGAAGTTGAGGGAACACACCTGGAAGTTTATTACGATGGAAAGTCCGTCATTGGCGCAAACGATGCCACGTTCCAAAATACCGGCAAGACAGGGCTGTGGACAAAGGCGGACAGCGTGACGTATTTCAATAACCTGAATATTAAAGCCGAGGAGTGAACGCAGGGGATAATAAATGCGGCGTGGCCGGTGCAATCAGCCGCAAGGGCTGGCCGTTGATACAATGGCAAAATCTGGGGACACCCGTATCGATTTTAGATTGCCGATTGTCGATTTTCGATTTGGACCCCCAACGTAAATCCTTCGACCCTTCGACGATGCTCAGGGTTAAAAGCTGCGATGCGAAGGGTCAGGACTGGAATCTGGAGATTACGAAAGCTCCAGTGAAGTTACTCGCCACGACTACAATAACGGCGATGGTAAGATGGACAAAAATTGCAGAAAAGGGGTTGATTTTTTGCTGTTTTGCTATTGTGTAAGTCATAAAGGTCAATACAAATAAGCCCCAGATGACTGAACAAACAGCCGCAAGGCGGATGGGCAGAGCGATTATCAGAATTATGAAAGTCGAAGAGACAAATAATCGCGTAAGGAAGTTTGTCAGCGTGGAAAGCCAGACTTCTTTTTTGCCGATGTGCTCCGACTCCTGGTAAATGTGGATGCCGAAAGAATCGGACAAATTGTCCGCCAGGGCAATGACTAACAGAGCCCCGATGATGCTTAATTTGGGATGCGTCAGGGTGTTTAAGCCGGTGATAATACCCAGATTGGTGATGATGGCCGATGTGGCGCCGAAGCTAAATCTCGTCTGAGCCGGCCGAACCGTATTTTTCAAATCGTTTGACATCGCGCCTTATTCTACCGTGGCTCGAGCCATTTTGCAAAGGGCTGGAGTAAAGACATTCTGGGTCCCAGATAAAAACCCTACTCCGCCGAAATCGGCTACGCAGGGCAAGCATTCTGGGACAAGCAATAAAAATGGGTGGATTTACGTCATTATCTTAGTTATTCTATACGGCTGACCGAATCGAAACCGAAATATTTTTTAGGAGAAATGAATTATGAGTAAGAAAACAATAGCGGCAATAGTAGCACTGGCAATTGTTATGCCGGCGGCGGTTGTGAACGCAGCGGAAGGAGCTAATTCGACACCCCAGCAAAGCTCGGTGCAGGCAAGCTCACCACAGGTCGTTGGCGAGTGGGAGTTCAAAAGCCAGATGCCGGCCAGGGCGTCGACGGCGACAATGACGATTAAGAAGAACGCCGAAGGCAAGTATGAAGGAACGTGGTCAACTCAACGGGGTGAAAGTGTGCTGTCGGACATTACATTCGAGAATGGCAAGATGAAGTTTGTGCAAACGAGCAGCTTTGGCGGGCAGGAGATGAAGACAACATACGAGGGCACAGTTGCGGACGGGAAAATTACAGGCAAAGCACAGGGCCAGTGGGGCGATTTCACATTCGAAGGGACGCTGGGCGGAGAAACAAAAGGCGATATTACAGGCGAGTGGCAGATGAATATTACGATGCCGGCGCGGGAAATCGTCGAGAAACTGACTATCACCAAGAACGCTGACGGGACGCTGGCGGGCAAATGGGAAGCCCAAAGAGGAGAAAATACCATTTCAGATGTTAAGTTCGAGGCCGGCAAGCTGACGTTCACCCGCACCAGCAAATTCGGGGACAGGGAATTTACGATGAAATTCTCGGGGACTGTTGAGGGCGATAATATGAAAGGCGTATTCAGCAGCGAGCGAGGCGACAGGGAAGCAAATGCGACGCGGATAACTGCGGCCAAGGCCGAGGAAGGCAAAAAGCCCGCTGAGGTCAAGAAAGCCGAGCCAAACACGCCGGCCCCTGAGAAAAAGAAGCCTTAGTAATCATTGGTTAAACGGTTAAACGGTTAAATGGTTAATTAGTTAATTGGTTAATTGGGGAATGGGATTGCCGCGGCCTTCGGCCTCGCAATAACAAAGAGCGGATTTCTGCTTCCGCAGGAATGACACACATCACACAAAGTGGTTGACATATCCGGTTCGGCGTAATATACTGTCTGGTTTTTACAGCAACGTATATTGCTTAGGCATAATAGAAAGGAGATATTTAACAATGGCGGCGAAACAGGTGTATTTTTTCGGCGGCGGCAAAGCCGACGGCAACGCCAGGATGAAAGAGCTTCTGGGCGGCAAAGGTGCGAACCTTGCAGAAATGGCCAAGTTAGGTGTGCCGGTCCCGCCTGGTTTTACAATTACAACCGAGGTTTGCACACATTATTATCGCAAGAGGAGTTATCCAAAGGGATTAAAGGAAAATGTTCAAAACGCCCTGGCAAGAATTGAAAAACTGATGGGTAAGAAATTCGGCAATCCTGATAATCCGCTTTTGGTTTCCGTTCGTTCCGGCGCCCGGCGGTCAATGCCGGGAATGATGGAGACGGTATTGAATGTCGGGTTAACTGAAAAAACCATACCCGGACTGATAAAAGAGAGCAGTGGGAATGGTCGCTTTGTTTATGATGCCTACCGCCGGCTGATTATGATGTATTCCGATGTGGTTATGGAAAAAGCAGGGGGGATAGAACCTAAAGGTGAGGAAGGTATCCGCAAACAGTTGGAAAAAATTATGGACAAGAGGAAAGCGGAGAAAGGTTGTAAAAGCGATACCGATTTAACCACGGATGACCTGAAAAAAGTGTGTTCTTCGTTCAAGGCCAAGATAAGAGAAGTCCTGAAGCAGGATTTCCCGGACGACCCTAATCAGCAGTTGTGGGGCGGCATTCGTGCGGTGTTTGCGTCCTGGAACGGAAAACGTGCGGTAAGCTACCGGCGAATAGAAGGCATACCGGATGAGTGGGGCACGGCGGTGAATGTGCAGGCAATGGTATTTGGTAATATGGGCACGGACTCGGCTACAGGCGTGGGTTTTACCCGTAATCCCGGCAACGGTGAGAATAAATTCTACGGCGAATACCTAATCAACGCCCAGGGTGAAGACGTTGTTGCGGGCATCCGCACGCCGGCCCCGATAAACAAATACTCCACGTCCGAACATAATAAAGAATTAGCAACCCTGGAAAAAACAATGCCCAAGATTTATAAAGAGTTGTTTGGCATTCAAAAACGTTTAGAAAAACATTACCGGGATATGCAGGACATCGAATTTACCATAGAAAAGAGACGCCTGTTTATGCTGCAGTGCCGGATTGGAAAACGCAACGGGCCGGCTGCACTACGTATGGCTATGGATATGCTTAAAGAGAAATTAATCAAGAAAGAAGATGCGGTGATGCGCGTGACACCTTCGCAATTAGACGAATTACTGCACCCGATAATCGACCCGAAAGCGGAATTGTCGCACAAGCCTTTAGTCAAAGGTTTACCTGCCGGTCCCGGCGGGGCGACCGGCCAAATCGTATTCTCCGCTGTTGACGCGGTCGATTGGGTAAAGCAAGGCAAGAAAGTAATCCTTGTGCGCGAAGAAACTAACCCCGAAGATGTGGAGGGCATGCGCGCCGCTGAGGCAATTTTGACGGCCCGCGGCGGTATGACTTCGCATGCTGCGCTGGTTGCGCGCGGCTGGGGCAAATGCTGCATTGTCGGCTGTGGAGCTTTGCACGTTGATTATGCCAAAAAGGAAATCAGTGCAGACGGAAAAATATTAAAGGAAGGCGACTGGATTACGCTGAACGGCACAAAAGGCAATGTTTACGAAGGGCAGCTGCCGATGATGGATGCCTCTGAAGAAAACAAACTATTGAATAGTTTCCTGAAGGTCTGCGATTCCATCAGGAAATTGGGTATCCGCACCAATGCCGATACGCCTGAGGACGCCAAAAAAGCCAGGCAATTCGGGGCTGAAGGTATCGGTCTATTCAGGACAGAGCATATGTTCTACGGCAAAGGCAGCGATGAGCCGTTGTTTATTCTTCGAAAGATGATTGTTTCTAAAGACACCACCGAAAGGAAAAAGACGATAGACGAACTATACCCATACGTAAAGAAAGACATAAAGGGGACGCTGGAAGCAATGAATGACCTGCCGGTTGTCATTCGGCTGTTAGACCCGCCGCTGCACGAGTTTGTGCCGCGAGACAAGGCCAGGCTCGAACAATTGGCGCAGGATTTGAATATCACCTTAGATGAGTTGGCCAAACGGGCCGATGCCCTGCACGAATCGAACCCGATGATGGGGCACCGCGGAGTTCGGCTGGGCATTACCTACCCAGAGGTAAGCAGAATGCAGATACGGGCGATTTTTGAGGCGGCTGCCGAGCTTATCAAGGAAGGCAAAAAGCCCTATCCGGAGATAATGATACCGGTGGTTTGCGACGTAAAAGAACTCCGTGACCAGCTGGCGATTGCAAAAGAAGTGTACAAAGAGGTCCTGGCCAAATACGGCCTAAAGAAAATCAGGTACAAATTAGGCACGATGATTGAGATTCCGCGAGCGTCTCTGGTGGCAGATAAGATAGCAGAGGAAGCCGATTTCTTTTCCTTCGGGACAAACGATATGACACAGATGGGTTTTGGTTTCTCGCGGGACGACATTGGCGGATTTTTGCCCGCTTATCTCGAAAAGGGCATCCTGCCAGGGGACCCGTTCCAGAGCATCGACCAGGAAGGCATCGGCGAATTGATAAAGATAGGCACCGAGCGCGGCCGAAAAACCCGCAAGGACCTTGAGATAGGCATCTGTGGTGAGCACGGAGGCGACCCCGACTCCATCGAATTCTGCCATAAGGTCGGGATGAACTACGTTAGCTGCTCACCGTATAGGGTGCCGATTGCAAGATTAGCAGCCGCGAGGGCGGCGGTGAAGTAATTTTCTATTTATTATTGACTATTTTTTATTGACTTTGAACCTGAATCCTTTTTTCAATAGTAAGTAGAAAATAGAAAATAATAAATTTATGCTGGTGAAAGTAGCTCAGTTGGATAGAGCACTGGATTGTGGTTCCAGGGGTCGCGGGTTCGAATCCCGTCTTTCACCCTTTCCCCCAAGATACCGAAAGCCGACAGGGCTTTAAAGCAGCCCGGTCGGCTCGGTTCGATATATATTAAACACGACCAGCTAATAGGCCGTGGTTATTTCTGCTTTTTATTAAATTTCCTATTCCGACCAAGCAGCAAACCGCCGAGGCCAAGCAGACAAATCGTCGCCGGCTCGGGGACGTCGCTGGTGAAGTTGTAGCTGACTGAGTAGGTGCCTGAGTATCCCGGCTGGCCGGGGTACAAGGGCGTCCAGGTCGCACCGTTCGATCCCTCAGGTCCGACTTCGGTCACTTCGTTGTAAGGGGACCATAGCGAGGGGATACCGGTGTCCGCCAACTCGGGGGTCTCTCCTGCCTCTGGCAGGTCCGAGTATACGTAAACGCGGCCGATGGGGGCAGCTTCTCCCACGTTGACGAATCTCAAAACATCACTGATTACTGGAGAGGTGGCCAGAGGCTCCATAACCCGTATCTCTCCTTCCACCACCGGAGCAAATGGGAGTACGTAGTACAGGGTTTCGTGGCCAACTGGCGGGGTGTCCACTCCCCATAGGAGGGGGGTCCCGTTAACGTTGCCGTTGCCATTCTCGTCGAAGCTGATGGTCATCACCTGAGGTGTGGTCGTCCCCTGAGATGCCGCTGCGGTCAGCAACACACATACCAAACAAATTGTAATTAACTTTTTCATTTGAGTTTTTCCTTTCTACTTTTTTATTTACCAGCCTGAGGTGGGTAAATTTCTTTTATCTTTTTCTGCGAATTAGACTCAAAGCACCGAGGCCAAGCAGACAAATCGTCGCCGGCTCGGGAATACAGATAGTATCAACGTGAATGTAATCCAGCACAGCAAGGCCACCTGTTGCCGACATCACGTAAAAGCTGATCTTCTCAACATAAGGATTCGGCCATATTTTGACACCGAATTCAGCATCACCTTGGCCGGGGAGGACCTGATAAGTAAAGGTGGTACTACCTCCATCGGTCGCAGATACTGTGACATTGGTTGCGACTGCATTGCCGATATCGACCCAGATCTCCTTGTAGTCGTTGAGAATCTCGTAGTTTGGAATTTCCAAAGCTACTGATATCATAGGGTTACCGGTGATCCGGCTGATGCCATCCCATGTGCCGCTTAATATCGGCGTGATTGTCGCTGCAACCTTATTAGGAAGCGGATTGAGTACGACTTCTGGATCGGCCGTGTATCCACCACCAGAAGAAACAACATAACCGGGAGTAAAATCCCAAAGCTGGTGCGTAGAGCCAAGATCGCCTTCGTTCCACCACCCGAGACTTTGAATTGGGACAGCCCAACCAACGTTTGTCCCTGCACTGAGACAGCACGCCACCATCAGCAAACTTAAAATAAAGGTTTTCTTTAGCATAATGTTTTTCCTTTCTTTTATCAGGGCCTGAAGTGCGGAGCAGATATCACCCCGTACTTCAAAGCCGTTGATTATGATTACATTATGCTCTGCGTTTCCTGCGAATCAGACTCAAGACACCCAGTCCAAGCAGCGAAATCGTGGTCGGCTCGGGGACGTTGTTAGTGGTACACCAGGTATCAATTACTACCTGATCCACCCAGGTATTGCCGCCTCCTCCGCCGTACGACGAGAAGTTCAGCCCAATTACTTCCCATTCAGGATTAGGCCAGAGTTCAAAACTCCATGCGTCGGTAATCCAGCCATCTGCCCACACTTTAGAGTATTTGAGGCTCGGGTCGGTCATACGGACTTCTTCTCCGGTGTTGACAGTGAACTCGGGATGTTCCCCAGTAGTACCATTGTTGTAAGTAACCTGAATCCAGACCTCCTTATGCTCATTTTCGTCGAAATTCGGCATATAGAATCCCAACTGGTTGTCCGCAGTCAGTCCAACAACTTCGTATCTGCCCAGTTTATATCCCTTCCAACCGGCGCCATCCGCATCGGCATATGGAGAAGTAGTAAGTTCAGGATTACTATTCCAGCTATCTGGAGCTATTGGTGTGGGATAGTGTGCCACATCCCAAGTATTCCAGTGCGCATATACTGTTCCTAACTGCCCTCTCCACGAAGGGCCGCAAGGATCGTCTGCAGTAGCTGGGGCTGCGGTAATAAAAAGAAGCCCCACTACTGCACAAATTGTTATTAACTTTAACCTTTTCATTTTAATTTCCCTTTTTTTGTATCAGTTAACGTTTCTGTTTTGCTGCGGCCGCCCGCAGTCAACAATTATTCCTTTTAAATCAAACTTACACACTCCGTTTCCTGCGAAGCAGATTCAATACACCCAAACCAAGCAAACTAATCGTCGCCGGCTCAGGAATAACGCAGTTTTCACCTACCCAGATGTCTGTCACGCTTACCAGCCCCGGTACCATAACATACAGATACTGGGACGACGGCTGAGGAATAATCTCGCCGCTCACCATATACATCCAGTTGCCGCCTCCTATGCTTCCGCCAAAAAACCCTTCAAATGTCCCTTCAGCGGTGTTGAACTGTTGTGTTATATTTCCTGATGTACTTTCAGTCGTTCCTCTGAGATAGATGTAGAGTTCTTTTTTGAGGTCCCGCCGGTATTCATTCTTCATGTTGATATAAACGTATTCGCTGGGGCCGTCGTTCCCGCCGGTGTAAACTTCAGCGTAAAAGTCAGTGTTATTTAGGAAATTTGAAGCCCAGTGGGAGGGATTGTCCGGCGGATTAGCCTCGTCCCCTGAGTAGAGGTCAGCTTCCCACCATCCATAGGCGTACTGTATGCACTCGTTATTCCACCACTCGGGGGCATTTGGGGGCGGATTAACCGCAGGGACAATATTACCATTAAGCGTAGCCCATGATACGCACGTTGCACTCAGCATCAGAACTACTAAACAAATTGTAATTAACCTTTTCATTTTAATTTTCCTTTTTTTTGTATCAGTTAACGTTTCTTTTTTGCTGCGGACCGCCCGCAGCCAACAATCATTCCTTTTCAATCCATTGACAAACTACACACTCCGTTTCCTGCGGAGCAGACTCAATGCACCGAAGCCAAGCAACGCAATCGTCGCGGGTTCCGGGACGACGCCCACGTCCAGAGCGTCGAGGTTGACACCCCATCCATATTCCCAGTCCAACACGGACGGAAGTCCCAAGGCCTCGCTGCTCAGCCAGAGACTGTTCGTGCCATCGCCGTCCGACAGATAGATATTGGCCGGCCTTCGACCTGTGCCCTCTGCGTCATATACTGCGGTGTCCACAAGGCCCGTGCTTCCGTAGTCCACCGAGAAGAGCCAACTGCCATCGCTAAGCCGGACCAGTGCGTCGAGGTTGTCAGAATCATTCAGGCCGAGTAGCGACGCTGGCATATAAATGGTGAAGGTACCTTCGCCTGCGCTATACAGAATGTCAGCCCCGTTGACGGTGATGTCTATAGTCCCGTCCTCATCGAAGTCGATGCCCGTATCACCCCCCAAGTTCAGTGAGAAATAGGCGGGGTATGATGTCGGGTCGACGAAGCCCGACAGGTTGAATGCATCGACGTTGCCCGCCTGTTCGGGCACTATTCCCAAGGAGGAGGAGGGGAAAGCAATGAAGTTAGTCCCGTTCGCCAGGGACCCATAAATGTTGCTGGGCGCTGTTCCCGTGCCACGGGCTAAGGCGGTGCCGGAGCCCTCAGGATACGGAATGCCCGAGTTTCCTGCGTTGTAATCCAGGGAGAAGTAATACATCTTAATTGCAGAAGGGCTAATCGAAGGCCCAAAGTGTACGGCGTCAACGTCCTGGCCCGGGCGAATCCCCTCCGAATCCTTTGTGCCGGAGGTGCCCGTATCGTTCCCGGATAATCCCACGGTGTTGGTGCCTGTCAGGTCAGAGTTATAGATGGTGTTGGGGAGGGTCCCTGTGTCCCACGCGTTGTCAAGGGCGCTGCCTGGCACACCTACGCCATAATATGGCCCTTTCGAAACCGAAAAGGCGACATCAGCTCTGGCTGTACCGGCCAAAAACATTCCAAAACAGATTACTATAATCATTAACCTTTTCATTTTAATTTTTCTCTTTTACATTGATTAATGTTCCTGTTTTTGCTGCGGACCGCCCGCAGCAAATTCAATTGTTTTCTCAATCCATTGGTTTCAATTCCCTCCGTTTAACCCCCCATGGTTTGTTGCATAAGCACCCTACCTTTCTGCCGCTCACTGGTTGAGCGGCTCACCGAGTTTTCATCCCTGCCGGTTCTGTTAAAAAGTTTTCCCCTTCCGTGAAGTTTTCCCCTTCCGTGAAGTTTTCTCTGACCCTAAAGTTTTCTCCAACCCTAAAGTTTTCTCCGGCCCTAAAGTTTTCTCCGGCCATCGGAAATAAATAATTAATGAGGCTGACCCAAAACCAGCCAGCCCCCTCGTCACACACAAGCTGTCGCTTTTTATCTAAATCACAGCGATTTTACGCCGTGTTTATTCTCCGCCGGGCTTGGCAACAATTTCTCGCTGGCCAATATCGTCAAACCCAGCTTGAAGGAGGAGAGAGAATGAAGAAGTTTGTTAGCTTCTTTTGCTTTCTTTTTATTCACTTGTGAAAAACACACTCATCTATCGTTATCACCCCTAAGGGGTGCTTACTTTCGTGCTGGGTTTGCTGTTAGGTACTTCAAACCCAGCAAAGGAGGAGGAGAGAGAGTTCTTAACCAAAACATCATTTATCGTTATCACCCCTAAGGGGTGCTGGTTTTCGTGCTGGGTTTGTTGTTGGGTACTTCAAACCCAGCAAAGGAGGAGGAGAGAGAGTTCTTACATTATCACCCCTGAGGGGTGTTAACTTTCTGCCGGACCCCGTAACCTCTCTTTAGGCCAATTTTTTTTAGGCTATCAAGGTTTATCAAGGTCCAGCTTGGGGGGAGAAAACTCCTCGTGAGCATTTATCCGTCTCCGGCGGATTTATCTTTATCACGGTTTAATATCGCCGTGATTGCTCTCAACCGCACCTGGCAGTATCGCAGTGTCTCCTTGTTGAGCCGGCTACTTTGTAATTTTTTCTTTCTCGTAACGGCTGTTTTTAACAGGAGCTATTGTTTTTATGGAGGCAATGTCTCTCAGTCCCAGGACATTGGCGACGGTCTCACGGAAAAGCTCATCGTCGGCCTCATCGGTCAAAACCGCCGAGACACCAAGACTTCGAGCTGCGATTTCCTGTGCTTGGTCGCCGGCCTTTACGAAAGCTATCGTTGGAATCTCAGGCCTTACGGCTCGCAGATTCCTGAGAAATCGGCCGTCCTCCATATCATCCAGGTCCCACTTGCTGATAACGCTGTCAACTTTTTCAGTTTTTAAAGAGCGAGCAGCCTTCATTCCAGACTGCATTGTTATCAATCGAATCGGCAGTTCTCGCAGCACCTCGTTTTTGCCGTCAAGACCGACCGTTAACACACTTGCCTGTACAAGGATAATCATTTATGTCTCCTTACACTTAGTCTCCAACTGTTTTGCCCTGTTGCACTAAACTTAATTAGCGAGCCGTGTGCCAAAATTTTGTGCGATAAGAAAAAATTTCTTAAGTGCTTGTTATAACGGCAGCTATGTACTTCAAATTTTTGCCCGCTCTGAATGTGCCTTTGGGAGTGAATCGACCGTTACGGTCGATAAGCAGCGATAGTTTCTGCAGCAAGTTTTTATGTGTGGGTTGGTTAGCAGGCAATCGACCGGTCTGGTCGGTGGTGACCATATTGGTCGGTACTTACTGTTAATGTCGAATATCGAAATCCGAAATCCGAAACAAATTCAAAATTCAAAAGTCCGAATTTTCAAAACCTATTGTTTTTGGTAATTCGAATTTTAGTTATTTGATATTGTTTCGAATTTCGTGCTTCGGATTTCGTATTTGTGGCAAAGATATGACCTTAGCTGCCGGCCTTTTTCTTTGTCTGAGAGAGAGGGATGTCTAACTTATCGATGAGACGATTCAGACAGCGGCGCTCGATGCCGAGAATTTCTGCAGCAGCGATTTTGCGGCCTTGGGTGAACTCGAGCGTCTGCGTAATAATCTTGCGTTTTACTTCATCAAGGGTCGGCAACTCGTGATTTGGATAAGCGGTAGAATCAGCTATTATAACTTCGAAAGGCAGCACGGCAGGTTGAATTTCTTGACCTGTGGTTAAAACGTAGGCACGTTCCATAGCGTTGGCAAGCTCACGGACATTGCCGGGCCAGGCGTAATTCAAAAGAAGTTCTTTGACCGTCGGACCAAGGACCTTGGGTGGTTCGCCGTAAAAGATTGACTGGTTCGCCAGAAAATATTCAGCCAAGGGCAGAATATCTTCTTTACGCTGGCGAAGCGGCGGGACTTCAAGATTAACCACGTTCAGCCGATAGTACAGGTCAGCACGGAAAGTTCCTTCTTTGAGCATTTCACACAGGTCAGTGTTAGTGGCACACAAAACACGGATGTCAATGGGATAAGATTTTGTTGAGCCCAGCGGTGTTACGGCACCCTCTTGGAGAACACGTAACAACTTGGCCTGCAATTCGAGTGGGATTTCGCTTATTTCATCAAAAAAGACTGTGCCGCCATCAGCAGCCCTGAAGAAACCCAGCGTAGTGTCAACAGCGCCGGTAAATGCGCCTCTTACGTGGCCGAACAACTGACTCTCAAACAACTGGCCGGTTAGTGTGGTGCAGTCAACGGGGACAAAAACCTTCCCGGAACGGTCGCTGGCATTGTGGATTTGCCGAGCTACCAGCTCCTTGCCTACGCCGGTTTCGCCGGTTATTATTACAGGACACTTTCGTGCAGCAATCGCTTCGATTGTCTCGAGAATCGAAGTAAGAGCGGCAGATCGACCAACAAACTCAATATCAGCCCTTTGGTTCTTACCGGATGTGGAAAACCGTAAGCCCCTGTTTTTCAAAGGCTCCTTCGAATCTGGTGCCATCCTGTGCGCTATATCACCCTTGTCGTTTTGTATCATCTTAGTCTTACAAAACTTCTTTGTGTGCGGGCAAAATGTCACCCTCACAGTAAAAATAACTGTTTAGTTAGTGAGATATACTCCCGAAAGTGCGGATTCAGGGAGCAATCTCTCCTACCTTCTCCAATAACACGAATTTTAATGTATTAAGATAGAAAAATCAAGAAAATTATCGGACTGCTTTAAGTTTTTGTCTATATTTTGGATTTTTCCCGTCTTAAGGCCTTAGTTGCAGTAAAGCAAAAATGACCTTTTTGTGCCGAAAATGAAGGTTTAACATAGTAGGAACAACAACTGGGAAAACCATAAGTGCTTGATACCTATCTGGTTATGGATTTCAGAGAATCACGCCGATTCATTTCTTTTGGAGCTATCTATAAACCTCTTTGAAATTCCCGCGTCCCCCGGCTCACTTCACAAAAAATCTGTTAGGTGTTCGTGAAGAAAGGCTGTCTTGTGGTCACACCAACGGCTGAATGTATTATATAAACACAGCAATATATTATCTATTGGGTTATCAAATCGAATGGCGAGATGTGATCACCGTATTTTTCCCTTGCCGTTTCGAACCGTTCCCGCTGCTGGGCCAGAACCCTAAACAGCTCCGCCGGCGCATCGACAACGTTTTGGTGATGGAATTTTTCCACTCGCTCCAGCTTGGCAAGATTCTCTGCGACGCGGATTGTAAACTGTTTTATATAATCATCTTGCGAGTAATCTTTTTTGAGCGTCTCCTTGAACAAATTTTTGAGGTCTTCATAGCAGGGAATATATCCGGTCGGTGCCTGTATGCAGTCGGCCTCACCGTGCACCCGAAGTTCCATCCACTTCACCCATACGTGTTTGTCGCGGACGCCGTTGACAAATTTGCCGTCCTTGTCTCGCAGGAAATAATTTACGCCGAACACAAGCAGCGGCCTTTTGAGTTTTTTTCCGAATTCAAGGTTATTCCGGATGTACTTGCCCAGCGATATAGCCACAAAGTCCTGAATACTCATCAGATTGATTTCGGGCACGCCCTCTTTGCCGATGATGGCAAAAGTGGTCTCCGTCTCCAGCGAGGCGCCGTAGGTAATAATGCCGTGCTCCCAATCGAAGCCCTGCTGGCAGGGCACGCAGGCGCTGGCGTCGCGTCCGCCGTACATAATACCAGCCAGTTCCACTCCTTTGGGGTTGTCCAGCTCCGGGTCGCAGTTTTTCAGAACATTCAATGCCACGGTATAGCGGGCGTTCTTGTGGGCCAACGGGATTTCGTTGCCCTTCGTGTCTTTTTTGCCTTTATACCAGTCGCCCGAGTAGTTCTCGCCCGACGAAGGCGGGTCCAAACCCATACCGAGCCAGTAAGGCCTTCTGTCATTGACCAGCACGTTTGAGAATATCACTTCACCCGGTTTTGCCAGCACATCCCAAATCGTAGGGTCATTCTTGGCGGTGACATTCTGGATGATGCCGAAGATGCCCGCCTCAGCGTTGGCAGCCATGCAGCAGCCATCGACAGCACGGAAGTAAGCGATGTCGTCGCCGAGAATAGTTTCTCCGGGCAGCATTGCCGTAGAGGTTTTGCCGCAGCCGCTCGGAAACGCACCGGCGAAGTAGGTTTTGCGTCCGCCCGGCCCATGGACGCCCATCAGGAACATATGTTCGGCGAGCCAACCTTCACGGTCAGCCTTGCGTATCGTCAGTCGCAGCGCCAGTTTCTTTAGTCCTATCGTGTTGCCGCCGTACTGTGTGTTGACGCTGTAGACGGTGTCTGTAATGTAGTCAATGTAGATGCGCTTCTTGTCGGACTCGACACTCACCATACGCTCGTCCACTTTCCCACAGGAGTGCAGCGTGGCAAAGAAATGTGCCCTGGGTCCTAATCGTTTGAATTCCTCGTAGCCTGGGCGGTATAACAGGTTCAGGCTATGGGAAATGTAGTAGGAATCGGTACACTCGACGCATGGAATACTGAACTGCGAATTGTTGGGGCCAAGCGTCATAAAGCGGACAATCATTGTCCGATTCTGCATCGCTCCCTTAAGCAGACTGCGAATTTCAGCCAGACCCTTTTCCCGCTCGACTTGATTAAGCGCCTTGCTCAGTGTGTCGGTCTTCGGAACCAGGTATCTGGTGACCTCCCGGTCGCGACCCTGGTCATCCATCCCGTCAAAGTGAATAGTGTGTCCCTGCATCTTTAAGGGTCTTTCTTCGCCGGTTTCTACTGCACGCCTGCGGGTATCTTCCAAATCTTCGGGCTCATCTGTGCAGACAAAGACCGAGGCCGGGCTGCAAAGCTCGATTGCATCGGCGATAAAATTGTATAGCTTCGAATTATCAAGTGCGATGAGCCTGTTATAATTCTCAGCCGTTAATTTCTTCTTCAGTAATTTGCTTGCATCAGGCATTTGCAGTCATTATCTCCCAAGGGTTAAAAATCTGGACACAAAAAATCGCCGAATTTTAGCTATAGCAGGCCGCCTCTGTCAAGACTTTTTTTCTCTGCCGGCGCAACAATACCCCGAAGAGTCGTAATAACACAGTGCGGATGGATACAAACCGATACTAAATTAGGCGTTATGGGCAGGTAAGATTTGGCAAATGCAGTCAGCGCCTCAGCAATCTGATTCTCTGATTCCTTCTTTCTGCCCATTAACGCTTCTTTATCTCTCAAACTACCGACTCTCATACTTCTCCACATAGCTGCACGTGTCTGATAACATCTCCTGACTTGATAGTGGTGCCATTGGTGCACCCCGTCACATTACAGAACGAGATTGCATTATTAAAATCGAGCTTGGGTGTTAATCCAATAACAACCATATCCGCATCGGGTTTGCAACTGCAGTTGACCAGCTTTTTGAACATAACACCACAGTGCGGACAGTATAATTCGTCTTTCACACCGTCTTTAAGCTCACCCGAGAGAACAATCTTGTCGAAATCCCTCTGAATCGCCGAGAGAACAAGTTCGCCTTCCATACCAGGCCGCTTAAATTTAACCAGCAGCCCAGGAGCACCGTTTATTTTGTGTTTCTTGTCAATAATATTACAACCGTTGGGACAGTATGCTTCGGTCACAACATACCTTAATTTCTTCTCATCTGTGCCTTCTTTCCGCTGCACCTGCGGAAGAATGAACTTCCCATCTTTAGTGAATCGATCCATTTGCCACACCTCTTTGCATAAAGTCTTTAATAATCCGGTTCATAGTTTATTCCCTAAACCCGACGGCACTTCTATCCTCCCTGGCCAACAAAAAAGCCAGCTCGCCCCGATGAGGGGTTTCCTGGCCTGTATCTTGTCCCGCCATCCACGATTGGACCGCGAACAACATACCTCACGGCACTTTAGGGCAAGAAACCGGCAATCATTCTTCATTCTGCCGGCTTATTCTCCAGCAGGCAGCACAAAGCTACCCGTGCCAAGTTACCTGCCTGCTCTTTTGGCTCTTTTCTCAAGCCGTTTTTCTTTGAGTGTTTTTTGAGCTTTCTTTTTGACGTCTTTCTTTGCATCATGACTTTGGGCCATACATTTTCCTTTCCAAGTAGGCGGTATTCTATGATTTTCTGATTAACCACCTGATTGTATCGCCAATTGGCCGGCTGACAAGTTATATTTTTAAATTACCGGCATCCGGCTTCCATCCTTCGTCCGCCAAGACGGACTATGGAAAACAGGTCGTCAAGACTTCCGCCTTCGCACATTCGTGCTACGAACGGACAAGTCGCCGCGACGAGTGGGGGGCTGGGCGAACAATAAATCAAAAGTAAGAGATTGTTTGACAAAGCCCAATAATGTGGTATAAGTAATACAATATAAAAGATTAGAAAATCTTTAGGCCGCAGAGGAAGACAACTAACCTTTGCAGTTTTTTTGTTTGGTGATTTATCTATATCTATAGGAGTAACGATGGGAAAAATACTAAAGACTTCGGCTAATGACAGGAAATGCACGTTTCCGCACTGCAAGCATATCTTGAGTATCTATAACCATGAGACTTACTGTCATATACATCGGGAACAGGTGTCTCAGGGGCAAAAGCTTAAGATTTTAACTCATCCTGATGCATAAACCGAATAATACAGATACTATGTAGTACCTTTTCGTTGTCAGAGAAACTAAAATGGCTAAGCAAGGATATACAATTGTTTATGGGAAATCCTGGTTCAATTTATTTTTTTAGGATTATCTAATGCCATTTAAAAGTTTTGGTCTTTCTGACCCGCTGGTGCAGGGTATTCTTGCTACCGGCTACATCGCCCCCACCGAAATTCAGTCCCAGGTGATACCGTCTGCAATTGAGGGCAGAGATATTATCGGCTGTGCCCAGACCGGCACAGGCAAAACCGCCGCTTTTGTACTGCCCATATTAAACCGGCTCAGCCATGAGAAGTCGACCAAAAAGAAAGGCGTCAAATCGCTTATCATTACCCCGACACGTGAGCTGGCAGCGCAAATCGAACAGGCTATCATCGGCTACGGCCGATTCCTGCATATACGCACTCTTGCCGTTTACGGCGGCGTGAGTATTAAGGGTCAGCTTATCGCACTTCGTCGCGGCGTTGACATCGTCGTTGCAACACCAGGCCGACTTATGGACCACATGCAGCGACGCAGTATCGACCTTAAGTGTATCGAAGTGCTTGTTATCGACGAGGCCGACCGGATGTTCGATATGGGGTTTATCAACGATGTGCGAAAAATTATCTCCGCTTTGCCCAAAGACCGGCAGACTATGCTTTTTTCTGCCATAATATCATCGGAAGTAAAGGCCCTGGCTGCGGGGATACAGAAACATCCGAAAATAATCCAGGTAGGTCAGCAGCATAACCCCATCGAGACCATTACGCAGCACATCTACCCTGTTGTGAAAGAACAGAAAATAGACCTTCTGCTGCACATGCTCCAGAACTGGCAGATGTACAGTGTGCTGGTTTTTTCCCGCACCAAGCACGGAGCGGATAAGATATACCGGCGTCTTGAGCGTGCCGGGGTCGTATCGGTGGCGATACACTCCGGTCGCACCCAGGGACAGCGTGAGCGTGCACTGGATGGTTTTAAAAGAGGCAAATACCAGGTCATGGTCGCAACCGATATCGCCGCTCGCGGCATCGATGTTGAGGGAATCTCTCATGTCATCAATTTTGATGTGCCGGCCTTTGCGGAAGACTACATTCACCGCATTGGCCGTACCGGGCGAGCCACAGCCACAGGCGATGCGATTACGTTTGTTTCTCGCGAGGAGCATAAGTATCTTCATCAGATTGAAAAATTCATAGGACGTCAATTAGATGCGGAAAAATGCACAGGCTTTAACTACACCAAGATTGAGCCGCAGCCCGCAGATAAATCCCCGCCTGTACGGCACGAAAAAAAATATTCGGCTATGGGCAGAAGACCGCGTCGTTTTTACGGACGACGCAGGAAACCTTCAAGACGTAAATAATCCGAAATACTCTTAAACGCATGCTCTAACGGGGTCAACCTGTTTCTCGAAAGTGTGATTTTTGTGTAAATACTCCTTTACTACAAATACCCCACCGAGGCAGAATCGCATAAAAAAAGCCGAGCGAACAGAGCAGGGGGTTGAAAATAGGTTTGACGACTGATTATAGCATTATTATACTGTCTGGTTTAATATAAAGCCAAGCGGCGTAATTTGGAGAGAATAATGGACAAGAGTAAAATCGTTGCTGAAGGTATAACCTTCGATGATGTGCTGCTTATACCGGCCAAGAGCGATTTTGTGCCGAGCCAGGCCCAGACCAGCACTCGGTTGACAAACAATATCACGATAAATATCCCGATTGTCTCTGCTGCTATGGATACCGTTACAGAAGCACAACTGGCGATAGCGCTGGCACAGGAAGGCGGCATAGGCATCATTCACAAGAATTTGTCGATTGAAGCACAAAAGCGGGAGGTCGCCAAGGTCAAACGCTCTGAGAACGGTGTAATTCTCAATCCGGTAACACTGACGCCCGACGAGCCCGTCAAAAGGGCGTGGGATTTGATGAATGAACAGAACGTCTCGGGTATCCCTATTCTCAAAGGCAAGAAGCCGGTCGGCATTTTGACACGGCGAGACCTGAAATTCCTGAAGGACTACGATGTCCAGATATGCTCCGTGATGACAAAGGATAATCTGGTTACCGGCCCGGCTGATACAACGCTTGAGCAGGCAAAGGAGATTCTGCAAAAGAACAAGGTTGAGAAGCTGCTTTTAGTCAGCTCGAAAGGCGAGCTGGCGGGCTTGATTACGATGAGGGACATTGACCGTGTTCAGCAGTATCCGACGGCGGCCAGGGATAAGCGTGGCAGACTACTCGCAGGGGCGGCGGTGGGCGTGCAGGACTATGAGCGAATTGCCGCTCTGATAGAAGCTGAAGTTGATGTTATCGTTGTCGATACCGCCCACGGCCATTCGCAAAATGTTATCGACACCATCGAGACAATCAAAAGTAAGTATGATATTGATGTGATTGCAGGAAATATTGCAACAGCAAAGGCAGCCGAGGATTTGATAGCTGCCGGTGCAAACGCTCTCAAGGTCGGTATCGGCCCTGGAGCAATTTGTACTACCAGGGTAATTTCCGGCGCGGGTGTCCCGCAAATATCGGCGATAATCAATTGCACCGAGGTGGCCGACAAGCATAATATCCCCGTCATCGCCGATGGAGGAATAAGATTGTCCGGCGACATAACAAAGGCGATTGCCGCCGGTGCTTCAAGCGTGATGATAGGCTCGTTGCTTGCAGGTCTGAAGGAAAGCCCGGGACAATTGGTTATCTATAAGGGCAGGCAGTTCAAAGAATACAGGGGTATGGGTTCTTTAGGGGCGATGGTCAAAGGTTCGGCGGACAGATACGGCCAAAAGAGAGCGACCGAGAAAGACAAGCTTGTCCCCGAAGGTGTTGAAGGCCGAGTGCCATACCGCGGAACACTGGACGATTTTGTCTATCAGCTCGTTGGCGGCCTACAGGCAGGGATGGGTTATTGCGGCGCAAAAAATATCGAAGAGCTTAGAAAAAATAGCCGCTTTGTGCGTGTAAGCTCGGCTTCTGTCAGTGAATCGCATCCGCACGATATACAGATAACTAAAGAGGCACCGAACTATTCGGCGACTGTGCCTTTCGAAGACTAACGGTTGGGTTCCCCCTTAGGGGGTCCGTTTATGGGGCACGACCGACAAATTATGAACCACGAGATGATAGCTATTCTGGACTTTGGCAGTCAGTACAGCCAGTTGATAGCAAGGCGAGTTCGAGAGCACAATGTTTACTCAGAAATCTTCCGGGCAGACATACCGGCAAAGCAGTTACGGCAATTGCCCCTCAAGGGCCTGATACTATCCGGCGGTCCTGCAAGCGTTTATGAGGAAAATTCGCCAAAGTGCGACGAAAAAATCTTTGGGCTGGGCGTGCCGATTTTGGGCATCTGTTACGGAATGCAGCTCGGATGTAAAATCCTGGGGGGACAAATTATTCCCGCACAGAAACGAGAGTATGGAAGAACAACTCTGTCGATAGTTGACAAAAGTGATTTGTTTGCACATCTGCCGGATTCAATCACAGTCTGGGCCAGCCACGGCGACCAGGTCAGCGAATTAGGCGGTGATTTCGTTAGATTAGCAACTACTGAGACCTGTCCGTATGCTGCGGTAAGACACAAAGAGAAGAATTTTTTCGGCGTTCAGTTCCATCCCGAAGTTGCGCACACACCGCAGGGACAGGTAATTTTGAAAAATTTCCTTTATAATATTTGCCGCTGCAGCGGCGACTGGAAGATGAGCGACTTTGTCAGCAAAACAGCCGAAGAGATTCGCCGCAGAGTCGGCGACGCTATGGTGATATGCGGCCTGAGCGGCGGCGTGGACTCATCGGTTACCGCTTCGCTCGTTCATAAAGCAATAGGCGGCCAGCTTATCTGTATTTTCGTTGATAATGGTCTGCTCCGAAGCAATGAACGCGAAAATGTTGTCTCAACTTTCAGAGACCATTTTCACATAAACTTACGAGTTGTTGATTGGTCCCAGCAGTTCTTGAGCGGTTTATCCGGCGTGACAGACCCCCAGCGGAAGCGGCGGATAATCGGCTCTGAGTTCATCGAGGCTTTTAAATCCGAGGCGTCGAAGATTCCAAACGTCAGGTTTCTCGCACAGGGAACGCTTTATCCCGATGTTATCGAATCGGGCTCTAAAGACGGCAATCCCGCCGCCAACATAAAGCTCCACCACAATGTAGGTGCTCTGCCGAAGCAGCTCGGTTTTGAGCTGATTGAGCCGTTGCGGGATTTGTTTAAGGACGAGGTTCGCACCGTCGGCGAATATCTCGGATTGCCCGAGGATATCGTTTGGCGACATCCTTTCCCGGGCCCCGGCCTTGCAGTGAGAATTATTGGTGAAGTTACCCCGCAAAGACTGCAAATTCTTCGGGCCGCTGATGAAATCTTAATAGATGAAATAAAATCAGCAGGACTGTATAGAAAAATATCACAGGCATTAGCAGTTCTTTTGCCTGTCTCAACCGTCGGCGTGATGGGCGATGAACGAAGCTACGAGAACGTCATTGCTGTTCGGGCGGTCGAGACCCCCGATTTTATGACCGCCGATTTCTCCCGGATTCCCTACGACGTCTTGGGCATAATATCCGGCAGAATTATTAATGAGGTTCGGGGGGTCAACCGCGTCGTGTATGATATATCGAGCAAGCCGCCGGCAACGATTGAATGGGAATAACAAAACTTGCTGTTTTCAATCCTGTTTTTTGGTTTTTATTTGACTATTCCTTCCTCCTCGCCCCATACTGTTACTTTTTAGTTTCCTTCTGTCGGCTGCACTCCACAAATATGATTTGAAAATTTATTGTTTTAGTGTAGATTATCCGATTGTATTAAGAATGCCCTTGTTGGTTTAATAGGTAAAAATTATGACAGAATTTAAAATTGAGCCGGCACAGAGAATCACGCGTTTGCCGCCCTATCTGTTCGGGCGATTAAACGCCCTGAAACTGGCCAAGCGTCAGCAGGGGGCGGACATTATCGACCTGGGCATGGGCAATCCGACCGACCCGGCACCGCAAATCATCGTTGACAAATTATGCGAAGCGGCCAGGGACCCCCGCAACCACCGATACAGCGCTTCAAAAGGCATTAAGAATCTGCGAGGCGAGATTGCCAAAAAATACGCCCGCCTTTGGAATGTGCAGCTGGACCCAGAGACGGAAGTGCTGGCTTGTATCGGCTCGAAGGAAGGTTTCAGCCATATGTGCCTGGCAATGTTGGGGCCAGGCGACACCGCCGTTGTCCCGGACCCGGCTTTCCCAATACATAATTACGCAGTAGCTTTGGCCGGGGCAAATGTGATAACGGTGCCTCTGGGCAATGATGAAAAGTTTATCAAGAATATCGCAGAGGTAGTGGAGCACCTGTATCCGAAGCCAAAGTTGCTTATTCTCAATTTCCCTCACAACCCCACTGCAATGACTGTCAATGAAGGATTTTTCGAGCCGGTTGTCGATTTAGCAAAGAGATTCGGCATAGCTGTCATTCACGATTTTGCCTACGGCGAAACCTGCTTCGACGGCTATAAAGCGCCGAGTTTTCTTTCTGTCAAAGGCGCAAAAGATGTCGGAGTCGAGTTTACTACACTGAGTAAGCCCTATAATATGGCCGGTTTCCGAATCGGCTTTGCTGCCGGTAATAAAAATATGATTGATTACCTCGCAACGATAAAGGGCTACTATGACTATGGTATATTCCAGGCCGTACAGATTGCCGGTATCATCGCACTGCGGGAATGTAACAATGATATTATCGTTCAAAACCAAAAGTATCAGTCCCGCCGGGATGTCGTCTGCGACGGACTTAACAGAATCGGCTGGGAGGTCCAGAAGCCCCGGGCTTCGATGTTTGTTTGGGCAAAAGTGCCGCCGGAACACTCCAAAGGCAAAGGCAGTATCGATTATGCAATGGACCTTGTGGAGTATGCTGAGGTTGTAATTGCACCGGGCAGGGCTTTCGGAGAAAACGGCGAAAATTATATGCGAATAGCTCTGGTCGAAAACGAGCAGCGCCTCAGCCAGGCGATTCGCAACATCAGTAGATTCATCCGTGAAAAGCCCGTAAGAAAAACAAACAGGAAAAGCTAAACACCAAAACAAATAAGTGGCGGTATAGGCGATTTTTGCAAAAATTTTTACCCCTTCTCTTGTCCTAAAATCGCCCTTTTCAGCCCTTTTAAGCGGTATTTCAAGCAAATTAGCACCGGCTTATTAGCCATCGTCAAAATTTTTTAAAAAAACCCTTGACTTCTGACTGCCAATCTGGTTAAATAACATCATCAATGCCAGCTTAGGGGGTGGCGAGAGAACTCACGAGTAAAAGTATTATACGTATTATTTTGTGCCAGCTTTTTTGTTTTGTGTATTGTGTAAGGATACACACCTTTAAACGGGGGTAGGGAAAACTCACAGATGTAAGCGTTTGTTTTGTAGGGTAGTTTAGCTGTGCTTTATAGAGTGGGCAGTACCGTAAGGCATCTTGACGATTGACGCACCAGCAAAACTCTCCAGAACGGGCGGAAGGAAACTCCTAAGGGCCGTAAAACCAAGAATGTAAGTGCCTTTTTAGCGAAGGAGTTGAAAAGATGAAGAATTCGAAAATTATCCTGAGCTGTTTAATCAGCATTATGCTTGCAGCTTCTGCATCAGCCGCGTGGGTACCACTCACCGGCGATCCGGTTCCGATAAGTTCCCTGCCGGATAGGACCCTCACCTTTGGCGACAAAAAGCTTTCGGAGATTGATGTGTTCGGCTTCGGCACAGGCGGGGCAATCGATCCAAATGCCGACTCGGTGTTAGTGCAGGGGGGCCAAGACAGCGTAACAGGCAACTATGGACTGTGGTTTCAGCTTTCGTGGATTGCGTTTTCAGGACAGAACATCAACGCTACTTTAAACTTCAGGTTGTCCGTCCTGCCTGGCTACGATAACTATTTTATCAAGGACATTGAGATGGACATCACCGGCTCCTCCGCCACTGGTACCGGCGGAGTCAACGTTGGTGAAACTGTTTGGGACGCACCCTTTCCTGGGGGAAACATCATTGCCTCACTGAGCTGCTCTAAGCAAGCTGATGACGGTGGCGCCTACTTGGTGGACTATGCCGAGTTCGCACCTCTCAAGGAAATCTGGATTTTCAGCAAGGACATCTCCATCACGGGCGGCACCAATGGTTCAGCACACCTCAGCGGGCTCTTCCAGTTCTACAGCCAGATTCCTGAGCCGGCAACGCTCGTATTGCTTGGCACGGCGGGCATCTGGATTTTTACCCGCAAAAAGAGGTCTGCTTGACGAGTTTTGGGGGGCTATAGAGGCCAATAATGGTATTTTTTACTTGAATTTATCCGGTTTATATGTTAAAATGGGCAAAATTGAGAAAATAGGCAAATTAAACAAGCCCGTATTAATAAGGAATTCAGGATGAAAAAGTTTAGATTATTAAGTTTGTTGCTTGTTGCGACATTATTTGTGCAGAATGCTGGTGCGACGCTGTTGCCGTATAGCTCACACTATCAGGGCCGCTCGTATTTCGACGACCCCGCCACCGGCGTGACAGGACATGTAGATTTTGCCGTTTACGATACCCTCGGACCATACGGAAACGAGTGGGAAGGTGCCGGCTTTGCTGCACCAGGCGCTGGCCAATACATTTACGCCTATCAGATTTTCAACGATGCCGGCAGCGCTGACGCAATTGAGTTTTTTAACATAATGGGCATTGACGACCCCCCTACACCACATAACCTAATAGGCATCAATACGATGGACATGCAGGACCCTTGGGAATACGATCCGCTCATAACTGAAGGTGTAGCCCCAACCGACCTGAACGTTAATCCTGGTGAGACAAGAGCAACCTGGGAATTCGCCGGTGGTATTTTAGTCGCCGGTGAGTACTCGTGGTTTTTGATATTCAGCAGCACTAACGACTGGGTCCAAGGTAAATACCAGATGGAAACCGCTGGTGGTTTCCCAATTACTGGTAACCCCGAACCCTGCACATTAGCTTTGCTTGGCCTCGGCAGTGCAATACTTTTTGCACAACGAAGAAACTCCGTTAAATCGTACGGAGTTCATTCGCACAATTAAGTTCATAACGAAAATGCAGGGGGATGATGATGAAACAAAATCGTTCAACATTTATTGGATGGCGGGGTGTAATATTGGCTCTCGCGGGCCTTTTATATGGCTTGCTTGGGCCGGCATATTGCCGGAGTCCTGCTTCGGCAGAAGACGCCACTGCGCTTTTGCTTCAACAAACAGACACTCGGGCTGGCACAGTAACTCCGGATGTGGGGGTTCATTACTTTGACCTTGATGCAGAGGTTCTTTTGACCGCTGTCCCGAAACCAGGTTATTACTTTGTTTACTGGATAGGCGATGTCAGTGACCCGACGGCAATCAGCACCATTATATATATGGATACACCGAAAATCGTTGTTGCCGTCTTTGCACGGTCTGAATTTGCGTTTTCGCTTGAGGAAACGATGATGCTTGGTGGTGGCGGCGGCGGGGGGACGTACCCAAGTGCCGCCGATTATAGCAATCAAGGGTATACAGGAGGCGGTTCGAAAAGACCGCAAAAGTTCAAATGGCCGCAGTGGGAACAACCACTACAACCAGGACCTACGGAAATACCAGATGAGTTTCCAGTTCCACACCTGCCGGAGCCGGCAACCGCTTTATTGTTAGGCCTTGGTGGTTTGCTGTTCGTCAGACGAAAAGCGAAGAGGTGAACCTGCTTTGTGTTAAAAATAACAGTATAAAAAAGCAAATATGATATCCAAAAGGAAATTAGGATGAGTGATGTTGGAATGAAAAAGCTGATTTTAGTCTTTATATGGTTTTTTTTAGTCGTGCCCGCCTATGGCCAATCGCCAATTGTCAAACTGGAAACTAACTTTGGCGATATTGTAATTGAACTTTTTGACGCCAACGCCCCGGTAACAGTGGCAAACTTTCTGATGTATGTAAAATCGGGCTTCTATGATGGCCTGATTTTTCACCGCGTTACTGATAATCCCGCTGTTATCCAGGGTGGTGGCTATGATGCGAACCTGAACAGCCCAGACCCTTGCGCTCCCATAATCAACGAAAGCAACAATGGACTGAGTAATCTTCGCGGCACCGTCGCAATGGCAAGACAGAAAGAGCCGAACACCGCTACCTCTCAGTTCTACATAAACTGGGATGACAATAATTCTCTGGATTGGAAAGACCCCAATGATAGAATAGACCCCAATGATGTCAATGATGTGGGATACTGCGTCTTCGGCCGGGTCATAAGCGATATGAATGTCATAGATAGGATTGCCCGTTTGCCCACCGAGGACGAGTTCCCGAGCCCGCCGGGGCCGGTCATTATATATAGTGCTAAAATCCTCGGCGACCTCGATGAGGATTCTGATGTGGACCTCAAAGACTACAGCATCTTTGCTAATCAATGGCTGGATGGCGGCAGCTCCATTCCGCTCAAAGTTACCGCCTCCGATGGCAGCGCGGGCGACTGGTTTGGTTTTGCCGTCGCTGTCGACGCAGATTTTGCCATCGTCGGCGCACCAAGAGATAATAGCTACACCGGTTCTGCATATATCTTCGAATATAACGGCGGTAACTGGACTCAGCAGGCAAAGCTGACCGCCTCCGATGGCACAGCCGGCGACTACTTTGGTGGTTCCGTCTCTATCAGCGCAAATCACGCGATTATTGGCGCACCAGGCGACGATGACTACACCGGCTCTGCGTATATCTTCGAATACAATGATGGAAACTGGACCCAGCAGGCAAAGCTGATATCCTACGATGACGATGCTGGAGACTGGTTCGGCCAGTCCGTTTCTATCAGTGGTGATTGTGCTATTGTCGGCGCCAAGCTTGATGATATAATTGCAACAGACGCTGGCTCGGCTTCTATATTCTATCGCCACGAAGGTGGCACTAACAATTGGGGTCTGCAGTTTGTGCTCAGCCCTTCCGATGCCGCCGCTAATGACAACTTTGGCTATTCTGTTTCTATCAATGGAGAGTACGTCATCATAGGAGCGATTGGAGATGACCCCTGTAGTGACTTCCCGAACTACACCGGCTCGGCCTATATATACAGGCATGATGGCACATCTTGGGTACAGCAGGCAAAGCTGACTGCTTCCGACGGTGCTCCATTAGACAGGTTTGGCTGGTCCGTTTCTACCGATGGGTACTATGCGATTGTAGGGGCACATTTGAATGATGACAATGGCAGCAGCTCCGGCTCTGCATACATATTTGAGCCTAACAAAATCGACCCCAACAACTGGGAACAGAAGGCAAAGCTGATTGCCTCTGACGCCGCAGCCAGTGATTATTTTGGCTATTCGGTTGCTATTGGCGGAGGTCACGCCCTCGTCGGCGCCTATCAGAATGATGACAACGGCAGCAGCTCCGGCTCCGCATATATATTTGAGCCTAACGACCTCAACCTCAACAACTGGGACCAGAAGGCAAAGCTGACCGCCTCTGATGCCGCCGCCAGTGACTATTTTGGCTTCTCCGTTGCTATCGGCACCGGCCGACGGGCCATTGTCGGAGCGTATGGTAATGATGACAGCGGCAGCGAGTCCGGCTCGGCTTATATACTTAAATTATGTCCTGATGCTGACCTCGACGGCGATTGCAGCGTAACCTTGAATGACTTGGCTATCCTTACGGATAACTGGCTTTTGCACTAACCGACATTTGTAAAGATGCAACTATTGAATTTATCCCCCCGCTTCTTTAGCGGTTGACACAACAGCGCTAAAGAAGAAGAAAGCCGGAAGGCAAAAAATCCCCTTCCGGCTTTAATTTTTTTATATTGTCTCACCACACTGTATTAACCTTTGTAGGGAACTATCTACTGTGCTGGTTACGATTTTCTGAAAACGGCGACGACGTTTTCGACCTCGACCACGAACAGACGATTATCGCCTTCGAAGTCAACCGGTATGGCGCCTTTGGGATTGAACAGCACCTTGTCATATTGACGCAGCGGTATGTCCGGCGAGTTTTCAACCTCAGCGGAGATTGATACGATTCGGCCGGTTATCGTCGGGATTTCTATATTGTCCGGCAGCTTGATTCCGCCTTTGGTTTCTTTCTTGTCCTCATCTTTGCGAATCAGGACGCGTTTGCCTATCGGCTCAACCGTCTCAAACGTCTCTACTTTGATTTGCTCTTTTTTGGCCATTTTGCATTATTTCCTGCAAAGCAAGTTCTTTCAAACGCTGCAATTCTCGCCTCTATCCCGACATACGCTTCACGGGATACATCTATTATACCAACTGAAAACCAATTTTGCAAATTTTTGATTTTGTAGCTTGTTGAGGCGCACAAAAAACCGGTTTTTTTCGTCAATCTGAATGGCTGCCTGTCGTTTTGATTTTTGATTTTCTTCGCCCCAGGATTTGGTCGGCCTCTTCCCACGTTTTAGGTGGCCACACTCCTTCCGACTGCAATTTTTTCAGGTTTTCCAATTGCTTAACGCTGATAATGGTTCTGCACTTCGGAAACCTGTTGCAGCCTAAGAAAGGCCCTCTTTTGCTCTCTCGCACTACCAGTTCGCCTTCCTTGCACTTGTAACACTTTATTCCCGTCGGCTCAGAAGGTTTTTTAGGCGGCAGGGCGTTGCCTTCTTTATCCAGTTTAAGAGTCGTTTTGCAGTTTGGATAATCACTGCAGCCCAAAAATGGGCCGAACCGACCTCGTCTTTCAACCATCGCCTTGCCGCACTTTGGGCATTTATGTTCGCTTACCTTTTCTTCAACCATCTTGCTGTCTCTGTCACACGGGCACGCAAATTTGCATTTCGGGTAGCTCGAACAACTCAAAAACCTGCCGTTTTTGCCGAACCTGTAAACAAGCGATTTGCCGCACTTCGGGCATTTATATTCGCTGGGCGAGACCTCCGCTTTGGCATGTTTCATCTCTGCCGACGCCGTCTCGAGGTTTTGCTTGAATGGGCCGTAAAACTCCCTCAAAACGCCGAGCCAGTCTAAGTGCTGTTCTTCAATTTTGTCTAATTGCTCTTCCATATACCGCGTGAAGGCGATATCCATTATTTTCGGAAAGTACTCGTTGAGCTTGTCGGTAACCACTTCACCAAGGTCGGTGGCGAAA
>Ga0315282_10001511_pt1 | contig 43594 bp, 37 predicted proteins | sample YL17G07_20_MG_FD_203693 | JGI IMG/M metagenome (GOLD analysis project Ga0315282, IMG submission 203693) | Sediment microbial communities from Yellowstone Lake, YNP, Wyoming, USA - YL17G07_20 | ecosystem: Environmental > Aquatic > Freshwater > Lake > Sediment | place: USA: Wyoming | collected... | reverse complement strand
CAATTGCTTCTCTTATCATCATTGATTCCAGCTTCCTGCTATCAAAGAACAAAGAACTTGCTGTTTCCTTATACAATATCAAGTCGGAACGATTCAAAGGAAAACTAAAAAACTAACAAACTCCTGTTATGATTAGCCCGCCCTGCTGGTTTATATTGGGCCTTTCTGTGGCATTGTGGTTTACTGCAAACCCAATAAAGAAATTATTATTAAATATAGGAATTTGTTTTTTAATACTTTATACAGTCTCTCGGATGGACCCGGCTTCATTCTGGTCTCCTTATCAAAAAGTAGATATTAAACCCATCCATCTTTCTTTGCAGGAAAAACCCCAAGATTTTTATATCTCCATAAATAATACTCATTTGCAATATGCGTTTAACTTGAGTGATGAGCGCGTGATGGCAGCTCCGCATCTAAAACATTATAAGGCGATTTATGAATTTCCATATACGTTTTTTCAACCCAAAAATGTTTTAGTCTTGGGGGCGGGTTCGGGTAACGATGTGTCAGCCGCCATTCGTAAAGGCGCAGAGGAAATCGATGCCGTTGAAATAGATCCTTTTATAGCGCAATTGGGACGTAATTTACACCTCGAAAAACCTTATCAGTCGCCAAAAGTTAAGGTGTTTGTGGATGATGCCCGTGCTTTCATCCGCAGGGCGCATAAAAAATATGATCTTATTACATTTGGCTATCTTGATGCCCATCGCGTTTTGTCGCAGTTCTCAAGCGTGCGTATGGACAATTTTATTTACACAAAAGAAAGTTTTTCGGATATCAAGAAGCGGCTTGAGCCCGGAGGATATATTGTTTTGACTTATTTGGGATTTCGCCGGTGGATTGAGGAAAAGTTATTTTTCGGCCTTCAGGAAGTTTTTGGGCAGGATGTTAAAGTAATTCGAACGACTACTTATAATCCAGGCGATACGGTGATTTTAGTCGCGGGCGAAGGTGTCCGCGGATTAACATTGCCTGAATCCCCATATTTTAAATTTGACAAAACTTTTACCGGTTCCGGAGGGTTTATTTCAGATGATTGGCCGTATCTATATCTTAAAAACAGGGGGATACCGGTTCATTATCTCATTATCTTGTTGTTTGTGTTGTTTTTTTCAAAATGGGGCATCCAAAAAGCGAATAAGCTTACTTGGAAAATATTTAATGCGCACTTCTTTTTCCTGGGAGCAGGATTCCTTCTTTTGGAAACGGTCAGCATTACCCGTTTTGCTTTATTATTTGGGAGTACTTGGGTTGTTAATTCCGCCGTGTTTATTTCTATAATGGCCATGATTCTTTTGGCTAATACTGTTGTGGCGAAAGTACGAAACATTAATATTAATGTTATTTATACATTGCTTTTTAGTTCAATCTTTATTAATTGGCTGATTAAGCCCGGTGCTTATTTATCATTCAATCATACTCTTTCGGTCATTTTCTCGTCAACCATAATGTCATTACCTTTGTTTTTTGCCGGAATTGTTTTTGCAAGTTCTTTTAAGAAAACCAATGATATTACCGGGGTATTTGGTTTTAATCTTTTGGGTGCAATTGTTGGTGGTTTATGTGAGTATATATCTATGTGGAGCGGGTTTAATTTCTTATATTTGGTTGCTATGGGAATGTACGCTGCAAGCGCAGTGAAACAGGAAACAACTTCATTGCGAGGGAACTGCTAGGGGGCAGGTTATTTTGTGCTTGAATTCTGGCGCTTGTCCTTTACGTAGTTGCTTCTTTCCAGGCTTTTGGCGTAAGATTTTAATTCCGCTCCGACCTCGCCGATTTGCGCGATATGCTCTATTTTCCGGGTTTCATTTGTAACTACGCCGATAGACACAGAGAGCAGGGGGATTTTCTGGATTTGGCCTTTGCGGTCTTTGGCCATGATAAAGCCTTTTTTTCTGTCAGTTTCATTATAAAAAGAAGGCGAGACCTTTTCAAAATCCGCAATGATTTTCCTGCAGACATTATCCACTTTATCCGGAGTGGTGATGACTACGAAGTCGTCTCCGCCGATATGCCCGATAAAATCTTCGGGGTTTCCTTTCTCCTGCGTGGAGCGTATTAAGATGCGCGCTGTCTCGCGGATTACCTCATCCCCGTGTTCAAAGCCGTATTTATCATTGTAGGACTTAAATTTATCCAGGTCTACATAACAGACGGCAAGGGGTTCCTGTTTTTCCAGGCGCCCGGACAATTCATTTAAAATAGAGACATTGCCCGGCAGGCGCGTCAGGGGATTTGCCTCTAGGTCCCTTTCCGTGCGCCTTAAAATCATGCGGATGCGCGCCAGGAGTTCTTTGGGCTCAAAAGGTTTGACCACATAGTCATCGGCTCCGGCGTCAATCCCGCCCACCTTGTCGCTGATATCTCCTTTGCCGGTAACCATAATTATCGGCAAGTGGCTTAAGAGCAGGTCTTTTTTAATGCGCATGCAGACTTGCCTGCCGTCGAGCTTGGGGATTTTATAATCCAGGAGCACCAGGTTCGGGGCCTTAGACTGTATTGCCTTCAGTGCCTCTTCTCCGTCTGAGGCCTCGATGACTTCGTAGTTTTCCTCTGAAAGCGTGAGTTTCAATATATCGCGGATATCAGGGTCGTCGTCAACAATGAGTATTTTGACTGCCATATTTATATTAAGCCTGCGGGAGGGTAAAACTGAAAGCCGAGCCCGCCTCCGCCTTGCTTTTTACCCAAATCCGGCCTTTATGCGCCTCAATTATATTTTTGGCTAATGCCAGGCCCAGCCCCGTGCCTTTGGCCTGCTGGTTTATCTGGTTGTCCACGCGGTAAAACTCTTGGAATAATTTATCCAGCTCCTCTTCGGGTATGCCTATGCCCGTATCCGTTATATCCACCTCTACGTTTGCCTCTTTTGCAAAGGCCTTTACGATGATTTTACCTTTTTCCGGGGTAAATTTTACGGCATTACTCAGGAGGTTAAGAAAAACACGGCCTATCTGTTTTTCATCCGCCAGCACCTCCGGCAGAGGCTCCTTAAAATCCGTAACCAGCTCTATATTTTTGTTTTTACATTGTACCATAATTATGTCGCAGGCGTTAGCGATAATGCTTTTAAGATTCTGCTTTTCTATTTTCATTATTGTTTTGCCTGCTTCGATGCGGGCGATATCCAGGAGGTCATTGACCATATTCACCAGCTCGTCGCTGTGGATATTTATTTTCTCCAGTCGCTCTTTTACTGCCGCAGGCAGCGGCCCTAACTTTTCCGCAAGCAGTATTGCCGCGTACCCCTTGACAGAGGTAAGGGGGGTTCTGAGTTCGTGCGAGACCGCCGAAATAAAGTCAGTTTTGCGCTTGGAGATAATTTTTAACTCATCCAGCGCCTGGCTTAAGGCGTGGGTCCTTTCCTCGACTTTTTTCTCCAGGTCCTGCTGCGCGCGCCAGGTCTTTTCAAAAAGCCGGGCGTTTTCCAGGGCCTGTCCGATTTGATTGGCCAGGATAGTAATCAGCTCTTCATCCCCTTCGGTGAGGGAGGTATCCGTATTTTCTGTCCCTACAAAAAGGAACCCCTTATTGCCTTCTTTAGGCAATAAGGGAGAGATAACGAAGTATGCCACGCCGTAGACGTATTTTATACGTTCTTGTTTGGCCTTTTCCTCAATGCCCGATATTGAGGAAACGGTTTTATCCTTATTCATTAATTCCAGGTAAAAATTCTTATCTGTTTCCACCGCAGATTTTATGCGGCTGGTATCATTTTCAAGATAACCGATATTTAGATACGGCATGAATTTGCGTTCCTTTTCATCCCAGAGAAAAGCACAGGCCTTTTCAAATCCGATATCTTCCAGGTAACCGGCCTCGATCCTCTTAAAGATCTGGCCCTCTTCAAGTGTTGTGCTTATTGCCCGCGATAACCTCTGCAGAGAATATAAACCGCTTACCTTTTTATCAAGCTCTTCCTGGATTTTGTTCAGTTCTATGTCTGTGCGCACGATAAGCTTGGCCTGCTCATCCATTTCTTCAAGGGACTTCTTTAGGTTATCCACCGCCCCCTGTAGTTCTTTAAGCCTTTTCATTTTGGAGAAAAGCAGGGCGGCCAGAGAAATAATCGCTATTACGCTTAAGAGCCCCAATAGATTTAATATGTCGCCAGCCTGTATATTCATCTAACCCGCGATGCCTAAAATAGTAACCGTCTGGTTATGGAAATAGGTCCTGCCCAGGTAATTTATCCCTCTCAGAGGGGCCTGCTCTCCGTAAGTATAGACTCCCACCAGAGGCGTATCCCTGCCTATTTCTTCCTGAATGGCCTCCAGCTCTTTTTCTGCCTGCCTTCCTAAGAGTATATATCGCGAAACAGAGTCAAACACAAGCAGAAAATTAATTTTATGCCCTGAGAGGTTCTTCCTTACTTCCTCTGCTGCCTGGTGCGTGGCGTTCAGGCAGGATTCTTTTGTGCCGATCATTAATCTTACCTGGGAATCCTGCGGGATATTGCCCTGGAAGACCAGGGAACCGTCCTCCTCTATGGAAGAGATATTCCTTAAGAGGTATTCGTCTTCCCCGCTTAAGTATATGCCTATGGGATAAAGCGTAGAGATGCGTTTGAGGTCTTTTTTTAATTCAGAAACGCTTCTGGAGAAATAATCCTCATATATTTTTACTGCGCAGGTATTGTCTATTTGCACTACGGTATTTCCTTTTGACGCGGTTACACGGCGGGGTTTGCCTAAGGGTTTCCAGCCGTGCTTGACCCCTAAGCCGAAATTTAATTTGCCGCCTAAGAGCAGGCCGCAGCAGGAGTCGCTGGATACTTCCTGGCCGCAATAAACAGATGTCCGTTCAAAGGCGAGGTTATCTGAGCTAGAGGCGCCGACCAGGGGGAAACTCCTCCCCAGTCTTTCCTGCAGGCCGTTGATCAGTTCGGAGCTGTCCTTTAGGAGCCCGTCGGAAAAGATGATGCTTAAGGAGCGCTGGACGCTCCTGAAGCCGTAGAGCAGTTTCTCGCCCAGCTCCTCGCCTGCGCTGAGAGAAGAGCGCCTGCTTATCTCTTTAATATGCGCGGTATTCAGGTATATGCCTTCGGGTAAACTAAGAAGCATAATTACCAGGCCGTGTTTGGTAATTCCCCGGCTGGAAATAACGGCAAAACCGCTGCAGCCCAATACAGGCAGGGGCCCTAAGGCTTGCTCAATAAGTTTTAATACCCCCGGATGGGCGAATTCCGCAGAGCTGAAGATAAACACTAGGTCAATTTTGTCTTTGCCCAGGTTTAACCGGGCTTCGCTTACCGCTTCTTTTACCGCCAGAATATGGTCCCTGGCAGTGCTGGTTCCTATCCCCGCTTCTATAGCCATAGTGTGCATAGTATATACCACCAGGGGCGCGGGGGCAATAAATTTATTGACTAACCTTCCCCCGTTGGTTACAATAACCTATAAGTTAGACGGCCCCATCGTCTAGCCTGGTCTAGGACACGTGGTTCTCAGCCACTAAACACCGGTTCAAATCCGGTTGGGGCTACCACTTGGAACGGTTTCCGCCTTCGTGTTAATGCACTTCGGCGGATCCGCCGAAGCTCGATAGAGCGCAGGCGGAAACCCCAAAAACTTAAGTTTTTGGGGCGGTTTCAAAAATATGTAGAACAGGGGAACGCTCGTGTTAAGGAGGAGGGGGTTATTTAAACTTATAGGCTATCAAATTAGGCAATAGCGATAAAAAAGCTATTAGGTAACATATAGTGCCTGCTATAAGTGCTTTTTGGAAGCCGAAATTAATTAATATAACGGCTGCTAAAGCTGAACCACATACTGAAGCAAAAGCATTTACTCCCCAGTACAATACCCTAGGAGAATTTTCATCTCCGGCAGTTTTCATTCCAATAGGAAAAGGCATACCCATAAATAGGCCGGTTAAAACTAAAACTGCAAGAGATACTAATATTTTTACGGGCATAAGGCTTGCGGTTATTACATTGATTATTAATGGCAACAGATTTAGAGATATAAAAATAATAAGCACCAATACTACAAAGGGCAATATTATTTTAAGCCTATTGTTTAAACACTTTGTTAAATAACTGCCTATTCCGCAGGAAAAAAGCAACGAAAATAAAACAACGGTTAATCCGTAAATCGGGTGTCCTAGAAATATCCCTAATCTTTGCATCAAGGGTATTTCAACTAGCATAAACCCCAAACCAATCGAAGCAAAATAAATCAACATATTCATAGATATCTGGCTGGCCCCTTTATAATGAGGTTTGTAGATTAACGGCATCATGATAAAAATTATCCCAAAAATTAATATGGTAAAGAATAACCTCCTTAATATAATTACTCCTTGGTCAGCCGGGCTTTTTGAAAAAATATCTTTAAACTTAGCGAAATAAAAGAAAAATGGCTTATTATCTGTAGGAGGGCTGATATTTGAAGATAGGTTTCTTAAGGCATAAGAAGTATTAGTATTCTCTAATATAGAAATAAAATTAGCGTCTTTAGAGCTTTTTGGCGATAAAACAAGCTCAAATTCCAAATTATTAGATATCTTTTCTAAAGCAGCCAGTTCTAAATCCGAAAAAGAACTCTTGCTTACCAAAATCGTCCCAACGCCTAAATTGCTATTAGGCCAGATATAACGGAGTAAAGCAATGTTTTGCCGGGGGTATTTTATGCCTATTTCCTGTAAAGCACTTTTCGCCAAGGCGATTAATCTATATATTTCTGAGGGGTTATTCTTGTCATACCATCTGGAAAATGTCAAAATCCCTCTTTCTTTTAAATGTGCCAAGAAAATAACCCAGGCCTCCTTTGTATAAAGGCTGTTTTCCGTAAGCGCAAAGGCTCCGTTTGCGAAAGCCGCAAATGAATCAACCAAAGAAGCTTGTATAAGGTCATATTTTGCTTTAGACCTGGAGACATAACTTCTGCCCTCATCCACTATTAACTGAATTTGACTATAATTATTTATCTTTCCTGAAAAACCCTTGAGTTTATTAAAGACAATTTCATTTATATCTTTGTTTATTTCTACTCCCACTACTTTCTTTGCACCAAAGAGCACGGCGGTCAATAAATCTCTTCCTCCTCCAGAGCCTAATACGAGCACATCATCATTATTGCGTAGATAGTACGCCATAGCAGTAACATCTAACTTAAGATATTCTAAATCTGAAAGGTCATCGAACTTAGTCAAAACTGTCGCGGCTCCTCCATCGATACGTAACATTAATTCCTGCGTATTAATCTTAACCGAAGATATCTTTGGGCTAAATCCCCAACCAAAAGGTTTTTTTAAAGGAGTAACAACTGTTAGATAAGAAAAGAAGTTCCATTTGCTGTAAAAAGGCGGTTTCTTTTGTATGGTTCCTTTTACCCAGAGAGGCGTTATGTAATTAGAACGCTCATTTTTAAAAGAAAAACATACAAAAAACAACATGGTTAAAATGCAGAAAAGCTTAAATACTCTGCTTGCTTGTCCGCTGAAAGCAAAGAGTAAAGCCGCTAATACACAGAGACAGGCGATAAATAATATGGCCGAAGGGGGCATTAAGGCTATTTAAGATAAAAATTATACCAATGCAGCCTAGGGCCGAACCAACAAGATTAATGCTATAAATTTTTCCTATGTGTTCTGGAAATCTAGTAAGGCTTAAAGATAAACATATGCCAATAGCTATGAATGGTAACGATAATAAAATATATAGTATGGGTATAAGCGAATCGGGGATATTTAAGAAATCGAATAGGGCGGGCAGGTAAAATAAAGAAAGAAAACTTGCGATAATGGCAAGAGAACTGACATACGCATAAAACGCGATGTGTTTTTGGGTCAATTGAAGTAAGAAAATCTTTGGAGCAAGGTATAGAATAAGGGCGCCTAGCGTCATTCCAAACAAAGCGATTGATACTACTAAAAATGCAAAATGATACCAAAATATTACGCTAAGAATTCTAGTCAAAAGAACCTCCAATGCTAATAAACAAAAACTAAGAATAAATAAACCGAAATAGAAAAAACTTGAGATTTGGCTGTTAGGCTGGAATTTATCCGATTGCAGCATAAATTTATATATAACATATCTCTAGAGAAGCGTAAAGTTGTTTTTCGGTTAGGCGGTTTAGAGAAACACAAACACTATCCTAATTACCTCAAACAGGAGCGCCATCGGCTCGGTGCCTATAAATTCCTTGACGATTGATTATGGTTATAGTAATCTATCAATGAAAATTCAATCCATGGAAACAATCTATGTTTTAGGTTTTCTCCGTATGAAGGCTACTTAGCTAAAGCTTATTCTATTCACGGTGAGCTAGGCAGGAACGATAATACAAACCATGCAATCTCGTCAATGGGGTATTCTTATTTTCGGCCTTACTGAAATAATCATCGGTTCATTTACGCTTGTGGCCGTTTTAGTCAGCTTATGCCTGGGAAAATCCGGCAAACCCCCGCAGGTGCTCCTTTTTGTATTGCTGACTTCAGTTTTATCCGCCTGCCTGGGTGCAGGGCTTATCAGGCGGAATCTGGCCAGCCTGCATACGCTGCTTTTCTTTGCCAGCGTAATTATCCTAAGCAAGATACTTATATTCCTCAAAATTATTACACTAAACGGCGCATTAGAAACAAGCATACCTCAGCCCGTTAAAAACGCCGTTTCCATTATTTATCATACGCTGTTAATCTGGTATTTTAATCGGACGGAGATAAGGCAGCAATTCGGAGAGAGAAGAAATGTGCTCTTCTCCGTAAAACTGCCTTTTTGCAAATAATGAAGAGAAACTCCTTTATCAAAAAAATCCTCTCCCATCTGGATACCCTTCTGGGCATCGCGGTAATTGTTGCCGTATTCTGTCTGATATTTGTCCTGGCGCATAAAACCATAGCAGACCTGGATATATGGCTGCATTTAAAAGCCGGAGAAGTAATCTGGCAGAGTAAGACAGTCCCCGTAAAAGACATATTTTCCTTTACTCTGCCGGCTAAACCCTGGGTAGACCACGAGTGGTTTTTTCAGGTATTCTCTTACCTGGTTTATGATAAATGGCAAGCCGCAGGCCTGATTTCTTTACAGGCCTTTATTATAAGTTTATCCTTTTTTATTTTATTGCTCATGGGTATAAAGAGTGCAACTCCGTATCTGGAAACAGGAGTATTTATTTTTATCACTGCCTATGCCTCTCTCACCAGATTTAATATCAGGCCGGATATGTTCAGCCTGTTCTTTTTCGTGCTTTACCTTTACCTCTTAAGATTCCAGATTAATACTAAGAAAATTTGGCTTATTCCATTGCTGCAGGTGCTCTGGTCTAATATACACGGCTATTTTTTCCTCGGGCCCTTAGTTACCTTTCTCTTTATCCTGGCTGAGTTTTTAAGAAGAAGCGCCTTGCCCCTGCCTCGCGGGATAAAAAAGGAATTTGCCTTGGAGGAAACAGCTTACCTGCGCCTGAAAAGAGTGTTCTTTGTAACTGTGCTTGTCTGTTTCCTGAACCCCTACGCTAGCCGCGGGGCATTTTATCCCCTCTTTGTGCTCAGAGAAATTTTTCTGGGCAGGACGCAGGTATTTTTTAAATACATCCAGGAACTGCAGCCTACTTTTGTATTCGGCGCCAGCAGCGTAGCAGGGGAGTTTTATTACTTCTTAATTGTTTCCTGCCTCTTTTTAATGCTTGTTAATTTCAAGAGGCTTAAAATTATAGAGGCACTGTTGTTTGTTTTCTTTTTTGTGTTTATGCTTACCTTGCGTAACGTTGCCTTCTTTGCCGCCGTCTGCTATATGATTATAATTTCCTATCTCCTGCCGACGCTGGTAGGGATATCCGGCAACATCCGGTTACGCGTACGGCCCAATAAGGCCATTGCGCACCTGGCCAGGTGCTGCCTGGCCGTTATTTTTATCCTGTGGCTTGCGCAAAGGGCCGAAGCAGTTATGCGCAATATTTATTATGATTTCTCCAGCCGCAAAATAAAAAATATGCTTTCCGACATAGACCAGCGCGGTTACCCCGGAGCTGCCGTGGATTTTATCCTTAAGAACAATTTACCTATGCGCATGCTCAATGATTTTAACTCAGGCGCCTATCTTGTCGGCAGGGCTTACCCCGCCAGGCAGGTATTTATCGACGGACGTACGGAGTTTTACGGACCGGATTTTTTTAAAGAGCAGCAGAAGATGATAGAGGGGGATAAAAACGCCCTCAGCAATATAATCAGCAGATATAATATAGAGGCGATATTATTAACTTATGCCCGTACTTCCCTGTCTGATATCATAAAGTATATCTATAACAGCCCGGATTGGAAACTGGTGTTTTTGGATGATACAGCGGTAATTTTCTTAAAAAACACGCCTGCCAACAAGCCGCTCATTAAAAAATATCAGATAGACCTGAGTAAATATCCTTTAGCGGCACCTGATTTTAAAGATATGGGCATAATCAAGATTTACCCCACTCCGTACATTAAGCGTGCCTCTTTATTCAACCTTTTAGAAAAAGATGATTTGGTTATCAGGGAAGCCAAAGAGGCATTGCGGATAATGCCAGATTGCTTTAAGGCATACCAGCTCATGGCTAAGGTTTATTTGCGCCAGGGCCGCTATCAGGAAGCCCTGGAGAATTTGCGCGCCGCGCTTTTAATCCTGCCGCAGGACGCAGAAACGTTGGTAGACCTGGGCAAGTGCCTTATAAAACTAAAAGAAAATGTGTTTGCGTTCAAGACGCTTCGAGGGGCGGCCAGGCTGCATCCGCGCTACGGCCCTGCGTATTGCCAGTTAGGCATTGTATATTTAATGCAGCATAATGAAGAAGAGGCAGTAAGGGTTCTTAAGAAGGCGATCAAATACAGCCCCAAAGACCCATTATCCCATTTTAATTTAGGGAGGGCATTTTACGCAAAGGGAAAACATAAAAAAGATAACTCTTATATCAAAAAGGCTAAAGATGAATTTAAAGAGGCGGTGCAGTTAAATATGCAGCGTAAAATCTCCCATGGCCAATAAAGAGGATATTGTACTTTCTGTCTTGATGCCCTGTCTTAATGAAGAAGAGGCCGTAGGAGAGAGTATAATAAAGGTTCGTGAGGCTATTCAGAAGCTCAAGGTAAATGCTGAAATATTAGTGATAGATAACGGTTCTACCGATAATTCTGTGGAGACGGCTAAAAATTTAGGGGCGCGGGTTGTTTTTGAGCCCCAAAAAGGATACGGTAATGCCTATAGAAAAGGGTTTAAAGAAGCCAGAGGCAAGTATATTGTTATGGCTGATGCGGATGCCAGTTATGATGTCGGCAAAATAGCGGAATTTCTGCAACCTATGATGAATAAGGAGGCGGATTTTGTTATGGGGTCGCGTTTTAAAGGCAAGATTTATCCGGGGGCGATGCCCTGGGCGAACCGTTATATAGGCAATCCCATACTTACCGGTATCCTGAAGTATCTCTTTGGCGTCAAAATCTCCGATGCGCATTGCGGCATGAGGGCTATTACGAAAGAGGCCTACCAGAGGCTGCATATAATAACTACGGGAATGGAATTTGCCTCGGAGATGATTGTAAGTGCGTTGAGCCATAAACTTAAACTACTCGAGATTCCCGTAGATTATTATCCCCGCAAAGGTAAATCTAAACTCGTCCCCTTTAAAGATGCATGGAGGCATATCAGGTTTATGCTGCTTTTCAGCCCCACGTATCTCTTTTTGGCGCCGGGCTTATTATTGTTCCTTTCCGGCATGATTATTCTGACTGTTATGATGTTGTTTGGTACGCTAGAGATTGCCGGGAGAGTTTGGGATATACATTTTATGTTCGTAAGCAGCCTTCTTGCAATTTTGGGTTTACAGATAGTCAATCTAGGGTTTTATGCCAGGACATACTCTCTTAATCACGGTTTTACTCAGGAAGACAAAACAATGAGCCGCTTTTGGAAGTATTTTAACCTGGAGAGAGGGTTATTCTTGGGAGCGGTAATGTTTCTCGTGGGGTGCGGTTTCAATCTCTTTATTTTATGGAAGTGGGTCTCTGTGGACTTCGGGCCTTTGTATGAAATACGCCGGGCTATCTTTGCTTTGACCGTTACCGTTATCGGCGCACAGACAATTTTTTCCTCATTTTTCCTTAGTATCATGGGAATTAATATAGAAAGTGATGGCAAAACAGAATAAGGCAATTGTCCTCTTGGGCCTAATCTTAGTTTCCGCATTATTAAGGATACCCGCCTTCTTTCTGAAACACAATAATAATGACGAACTTATTCATCTCAGCCTGGCTATGAAAATAGACAGGTATGGCATGCGCGTCTTCCCGGAAAACTATAATTTGTTCAATACGGATATTACGGCAAAGGAGGGATTGTTGATTCTGTCTTTTTCTAAAGAAAAAATAGGCACGCTGCTTAAGAACTTTGTAGCAGGGGAAAGAGAGTTGTTATCGCACCACCCTCCCGCTTTATGCGCGCTTTTAACACTATCTCACAATTTGTTAACCAGAAATGGGCCTTATGCCGTAGCGGGGGGGATGCTGAGGAAGAGCGAAGTCAAGGCTCAATTCTACGCCTGCCTGGTTACTTTCATCTTTAGTATTTTACTGATTGCCGCTACTTATTGGTTCGGGAAGGTATTATTCAACGATGAGATAGGGATACTGGCCGCAGCCCTCTTGTCCATAACCCCCATAGAATTACTTTCTTCGCAGAAGATATGGGCAGAGGATATGGTTGGGTTTTTTGCCACGTTAGCGCTCATCCCGTATTTTTATTGCCTGAAAAAAAACAACCCTATATTTGCCTGTCTTGCGGGTCTCTCTTGCGGCATCGCGATGTTAAGTAAGATGAGCGGAGGGTTTATTATAATAGCAATTGTTATTTTCCATCTCTGGCAAAATAGGCAGAAATTTTTTAGAGGAGGCAAAGAGATCTTAGGCGTATTTCTTGATAAAAATATATTGCTTTTCGCCCTCTTTTTCCTCTTTATTGCCGGGCCCTGGCTCTATATCTATATACATTCATTTGGAACCTCTTGGACGTATAATCATTTTATTCCCGGTAAGATTAATCTGATAGTCCTTCCTTCCGGTTTTATGAGGTTCGTGCATAGCCGCCCCTGGTACACCTATTTTGTAGCTACTGTATTTCAAATGCCTTTTTATTTCCTGGTTTATCCGGCGCTATATTATCTATTTAAGGAAAAAAACAAAGAATTGCAATTCTTGTTTGCCTTGCTCGCAGTATTTTTTACTCTTTTGACCCTTAAAGCGGATAAAGAAGAAAGATACTTCATGCCAGCTTACCCGGCAATTGCAATAGTCACAGCGTATACGATACACAGAATAGGAGCCTATCTTCGGAAAAAACAGCTTTATCTGTTAGAAGGTATCCTTGTTTTACTATTCATCCTGGGCGCATTCTATTCTATTAATCTGGGGATGGCGCTGGCTTTCCGGCGCTCTGATTTAATCGGCCTCCCGGTCTAAGACAACCTGCTTAACACAGTAAAATTATCCCGCTTGCGGAAACAGGGCGGCCTTTAAAATAAGCAAATGAAAATTTTAGTAATCAATGAACCTTATGTCAGGGATTTTTGCCGTACCCAGCGTTGGGCAGCGCGTACCCGGGGAAGGGTTTTACGTGCGCCTGATTGGTTGGCATATGCGACAGCAGTACTTGAGAAATACGGCCATAAACCTAAACTTATTGACATGGTAGCGAATAATCAAAACAAAGAGGACCTGCGTATTTTGGCAAGAAAAGAGAAGCCTGATTTTGTAGTCCTGGATTCTACCACCCCCTCCATTTACTCGGATATTGAATGTGCACATATTGTCAAAAATGAATCGGCGGCAAAGGTAATCATGGTCGGGCCCCATATCTCTGCCTTAGCTGAGGAGACCCTTATTCTGGCCAAGGGAGCCGTAGATGTTGCCTGTATCGGAGAGTATGATTATACGGTTAAAGATACCGTGGAGCAATTCAATGCCTTAGAAGGCATAAACGGGATTGCCTATTATAAAGAAGGCAGGGTAGTGACTAACCCTCCCCGGCCATTTATTGAGAACCTGGATGAATTACCGTTTCCTGCCTGGCAGCATTTAGATTTGATGCGCTATTTTGACGGAGGCAAGCTCTATCCTTACATCGATATTATATCAGGCAGGGGTTGCCCTAACCGTTGTATTTTCTGTCTCTGGCCACAGGTGATGTATGGGACCAGATACAGATTAAGAAGCCCCGTAAATGTGGTTGATGAGATTGAGTATGATATCAGGCTGTGCCCCAGCGTTCTTAGGACAGGGGAGTTTTTCTTTGAAGATGACACCTTTACGGTCAACAGAGACAGGGCAATCCAGATCTCTGAAGAGATTATGCGGCGTAACCTGAAAATAACTTTTTCTGTGAATGCACGTGCAGATAATGCTGACTTAGAGATGTTCCGTGTTATGAAAAAAGCAGGATGCCGCGAGCTTTTAGTCGGTTTTGAGTCGGGGAACCAGCGGATACTTGATACAGTAAACAAAAATATAACCTTAGAGCAATCACGGCAATTTGTGAATTACGCTAAAGCCGCAGGGTTAAAGGTGCACGGATGTTTTGTCATCGGGTTTCCCGGTGAAAACGAAATAACTGCTCAGGAAACTATTAATTTTGCTCTGAGCCTGAACTTAACTACGCTTCAATTTTCTGCCGCCGTGCCTTTCCCTGGGACATTACTCTATGACTTATGCAAAAAAGAAGGCTGGCTCAAAACTCAGAATTGGGCTAAATGGTTAGATGCAGGGGAGCAGTCAGGAGTAGTGGAGACCCCTTATTTAAGCACGGAAAAAATAAACTATTACATTGACCAGGGCTTAAAAAAATTCTATCTTCGTCCAGCCTATATTGTAAAATTTCTTTTACAAACAAAATCCTCAGGCGACCTTTACCGTAAATTCCGGGGAGCCCGGAACTTCTTTTCCTATCTCCTTCATAAATGAACGGCCCATCAGTTAGTATCATAATCGCCGCTAAAGATGCTGAAAAGACAATAGAGAAATGTATAGGCTCTATTTTGGGTTTAGATTACAAGGATTACGAGTTGGTAATTGTCAATGATGGCTCCGCAGATAGAACTGCTGAGATATTAAAGAAATACGGCCAGAAAATAAAAATTATCACCAACCCTTTCCCCCTGGGCCCTTCCGAATCCAGAAATCTCGCCGCTAGAGAAGCGCAGAGTGAATATCTGGTTTTTATTGATGCCGATTGCATGGTTAAGAAGGATTGGATATGTCAATTATTAGAGGGATTTAAGGCTTATCCCTTTGCGGCTGCCTGCGGCGGCAGCCAAAGGTTACCAGATGACGCAAGTAATTTTCAAAAAAAGACTTTTTTGTTTATGAAAAAAGTTGGTTTTATCACTGAATATGTAAAATCCGGTTCTGAAATTAAAGAGGTAAAGCATAATCCATCTTGTAATGTTATGTATAGAAGGGAAGTATTGTTAAAAGAAAATGGTTTTCTAAAAGGGTTATGGCCGGGAGAAGATGTGGAATTAGATTACCGCTTAAAGAAAAAAGGCTATAATTTAGTCTTTAATCCCGGGGCAGTAGTATACCATTACCGTCAGGAAGGGCTGAAACCTTTTTTAAAGATGATGTATAGATATGGATATGCCCAAGGATTTTTAGTAAGAAGGCACGGCCTTTTTAGAAAGCTGCATTTTTTGCCTTTATTTACTATCTGCGCGGTTATCTTCTTATTTTATGCTTTTAGTAAGTCTTTGTTTCTGGGCCTTGGGCTTATCAGCGCGAGTTTACTTTTTATCCTCGGATATTTTGTTTTTGATTTTTCAATTTTTATCCTGGCGGTCTTAGGGTCCCTCTTTTGGCATGTGGGTTTCTTAAGCGGCCTTTTAATCAATAAATAACATGAAAATCATACAAACGCCTGCGCGTTTTTACCCTTACACAGGAGGGACTGAAAAAGTTTGTTTTTATTTAAGCAGGGAATTAGTAAAAAAAGGCCACAGCGTCAAAGTCATCTGTGCCAATGAGCCGGCTACCAGAGATTCAGTGCTTGAGGGCATAGAAATCCGCAGGCTTCCTTACATAGCTAAGGTTTGCAATACCAATATTACCCTGTCTTTAGGGAAAGAATTATGGCTAGAGACCTGCGATATTATGCACACCCACCTTCCTCATCCTTGGAGCGCGGATGTAAGCGCGTTTATCGCTTTGCTAAAAAATAAACCTTTATTTTTAACTTACCATAATGATATTACCGCAAGAGGCATAAGTAAATTTATCGCAGGCTTTTATAACTTCAGCGCATTGAAATTCTTGCTAAAAAGAGCAAATAAAATATTTATCTACCATGAAAATTACCTTAAATCTTCGCCATTTTTAAAGCCGTATAGAAATAAAATTGTTATATTGCCTCCGGGAGTGGATTTGGAGAAATTCAAACCCCTGGGTTTAAATAATACAGATAAAGCTAATAAGGTCATTTTTTTCTTAAGCATATTAGATAGATTCCATTTTTATAAAGGCCTGGATTATCTCTTGCAAGCAGTAAAGAAGATTACGTCGAAGATACCATTAAAATTATATGTAGGCGGAAGTGGTGAGCTCCTGAATTATTACAAGGAATTTGTCGAAAGAAATGGGTTAGAAGAAACAGTACATTTCTTAGGGTTTTTGGATGACGAGACATTACTCCGGTATTATAACTTGTGCGACGTGTTTGTCCTTCCTTCAATATCCTCTGCGCAAGAAGGTTTTGGTTTAGCGGCCTTGGAGGCGATGGCCTGCAAAAAACCGGTTATTGTTACGGATATTACAGGGGTGGCAGAAGATATCCAGAGGCAAGGCGCTGGGGTAGTAGTAAAACCTAGGAATATAGATGCATTATCAGAGGCATTGGTTTATTTGTTGTCCAATGAAAACGGGAGAAAAACCATGGGAGACAATGCTTATAGGTTAGTTAAGGAAAACTATACCTGGCAAAGATACGCGGATATTACGGAAAAAGAATATTTAGATATATGAAATTGAAAATAAGATGAGAATCGGAATAGATACATTTGCTTTAACCCGCAACACAATGACAGGGTTAGGGGTTTACCTCTCTAATTTAATAAAGCACTTGGAACCCATAGATAAAGACAATGAATATTTTTTATATAGTGGCGGAAATTTTACCTTACCATTCACAAATAACCGTTGGCATATCCGCCCCGTAAAAGGGATGGGGGCAATTAAAAAGCTGAGCACTCCCTGGTTAGTGTGGGGAGCAAGAGAAGCGTTGTTAGAAGATAAGATAGACGTTTTTCTGGGGACGCAGAATCTTGTCCCTATATTTTCACCGCAGCGCACAAAAAAGGTATTAGTAATTAATGATTTGTATTTATTCGTCTGTCCGCAGACTTTACCGTTTATGGCTTATCTGGTTCATAAAATGATTTTCAAGAGGTCATTATTAAGCGCTGAGCGGATTATCGCCATCTCCAATTCTACTAAAAACGATATAAAAAAGTATTTTCCGGATATAGAAGAGAGTAAAATATCTCTTATATATGATGGAAGCCCGGAAGGGATTTTCCAGCAATATGATAAAAGGGAGTCCGAAGAGCGCGTATTGGAAAAATTACACATTCAAAATAAATATATCCTGGCCGTTGCCTCTTTAGAATGGCGTAAGAATATAACTGGTTTGCTGGAGGCATTCCATATATTAAAAAATAGATTAAACATAGAACATAAATTATTAATAGTAGCGGGTGAGAGCCGTTCATACACAAATGAGATCTATAGAAGGCATAAGAAATTAGGTTTGGCAAATTATGCCTATTTCCTGAAATCAATAGACAGAGAAGACCTGGTATATCTTTATAATGGCGCTGCCGCCTTTGTTTTCCCTTCTTTTTACGAAGGGTTTGGCCTTCCTCCCTTAGAGGCAATGGCCTGCGGAACGCCTGTGGTTGCCTCCGATATCCCTGTATTTAAAGAGGTATTAAATGATGCAGCTTTATTGGCAGATCCTTATAACCCAGAGGATATTGCACAAAAAATATATACAGTTATTAGTAATGAAGAATTACGGAATAATCTCATCCGAAAGGGTTTTGAAAGGATAAAAATATTCTCCTGGGAGAGGACGGCCAGCCAGACTTTGAATGTATTCAGGGAGATAGCAGGTGAATAATCTTAATGCTTGGGGTGAATTTTATAATAAGAAGATTACCTTGGGGGACTTTTTAGGTATTCTCTATTCACACAGCCTCTTATTTGATGAGCTATGCAAAGAAGAGCCAGAAAGTATATTGGAGGTAGGGGTAGGTAGCGGTTCAATGGGTTTGTTTTTAAGTCATCTGGGATATAGAGTGACGGCGGTAGATAATAATAAGACGCTGTTGGATAAAGCCAGAGGCCTGAATAAGGGATATAATGGAAATGTAAATTATCTTTATGCCGATGCCTTTAATTTAGAAGGGGCATTTAAGCAGAATACATTTGATATTGTTTTTTCGCAAGGCTTCTTTGAACATTTTAGTGATACGCAAATATGCCAACTGGCACGCCAACAACTAAAGGTAGGTAAAAAAATAATCTTCAGTGTGCCATCCAGGTATTATCCGGTAAGAGATTTTGGCAACGAAAGGTTACTGGGTATTGAGCATTGGAGAAGGATTTTACAGGATTTTGATATTGAATTAATAAAATATTATGGCTTCTTCCTGCTGAATAGAAGAGAGGTTTTAAAATTTTTGATTAACCCTTTCTATTTCCTTAAGTTCTTATTTTCTTCTCTGGTCAAGGAATCCAGTCATATCTTAGTGAAACTCAAATAACCCTCCCTATGATAATTGCCTTGTTCATCCCCTAAGACCTATAATTGCCGAACCAGTTTTATTATATTTATAAATGTCCAAACTAGGTTTGAGAAACAAAAATTCCCTTGCAATTTCAGGGATTATATGATAAAAAAAAGAGAATAACTACAGAAGGAGGGTTGCGATGCGCGAACATTTAGGGTTCTTAAAGGCTTCCAGCGCAGTGGTCAAGGTGTCTGCCTGGATTTTTTTATTCTTAGGGGCTGTGGGAGGCATATCCATTATCCTGCAGCTGGTGCCGGGTTATCAGCGCTGGATGGGGCTGATAGTCCTGGCTATGTATGCGTTCCTTTTTTTCTTTCTTTTTCTCATTGCCAAGATTGCAGACCTGTTGATAAAGATTATCAACGAGATTAAAAAAGAATAACCGTTTAATTTAATAAGGAGGTATCCATGAAAACCCCGGGAAATAAATTCCTTGCCTTCTTGGTGGTCGCTGTTTTTGCGGCGGCTATTTTTGGCTGCGATAAGCTTAATTTGGCCCAGCAGAAAAAGCCCGTCGCAGTAGCTAAGGCCCAGCCGGTTATTAGAAAGGGCACGCTTATCGCCAAGGTAAATAATATACCGATTACCCTGGAAGACCTTAATCAAGAAGTAGAGGTTTACAACAGCATGGTCAAGGATAAACCAGAGGCGAAGATTGCTACGCGCGAGCAGAAGATTAATTACCTCAAAAATGAAATGGTGCGCCGGGCGCTTCTTTATCAGCAGGCGCTGGACAGGGGCCTGGAGAGGAATGAAGATATAATCAGCACCTTGGAAAAAAATAAGATGGATCTGTTGGTGGTGGAATTAATCCGGCAGGAAGCCTCCAAGGTGGAGGTGAGCTCAAAGGAGATAGAGGATTACTACAATACTTATAAAGAGCAATTGAAAGAGCCCGAGGAAAGGCAGGTCCGCGAGATAGTCGTGCTTACTGAGCCGGAAGCCAAAGAGATACTCATCCAGCTTCTGCAGGGAGGGGATTTCGCTACCCTCGCCAAGGAGCGTTCCAAATCCGCCAGCGCCAAAGACGGAGGAGACCTGGGTTTTATAAAAAAAGGCCAGAAGCCGGAGCAGTTTGATGCGCTTGCCTTCTCCGATACCCTGGAGGTAGGCAAAACGAGCAATATCTTTAAGGGCCCGGAAGGATATTACCTTTTAAAATTAGAAGCAAAGCGCGGCGGAAAACAAAAGCCGCTTTCCGAAATGTGGGATGACATTAAGCGGGGGCTGACCTTCTTAAAACAGGAGCAGAAAATAGAAGAATTGCTGGGTAAACTTTCCCGCGAGGCAAAGATAGAGATATACGAAGGAGAGATAAAATAATACAGATTCCGCAGAGAAGATGGATTATTCTGGCTGCCGGGATTATCCTATTGGTTGTCTCGATAATCTTTATTAACGCCTACGTTAGACAGCAGCGCGAGCTGGTCAAGGAACAGGCAAAGAGAGTCATAGAAAGAATCCAGGCTAATCAGGTCGCTGTTCTGATGGCCAAGGATGATATCCCTAAAGGCACGGTTATTGAAAGCTCTTTGCTTGAGACAGCCATTGTCCCCGGTGAATATGTCCAGCCGCAGGCAGTTACCTCTCTTGATAGAATATCCGGCATGGTAGTCATTGCTCCCATTTCCAAGGGCGAGCAGATTACCTTAAGTAAACTTACCAGCCAACAGGTGCAGGCCGGCGGCTCCCTGGCCATGGTTACCCCTATCGGCACAAGGGCGATTACCATACCCGTAGATAATATTTCTTCTCTGGTGGGCATGATTAAACCCGGAGACTATGTGGATGTTATCGGCATGATGCCTGTGCCTGTGCAGACTGCCGAAGGTAAAGTCGCATCCCAGGTAGTTACCCTGCCCTTGTTCCAGAGGGTATTGGTCCTGGCAGTGGGCCAGGAGACAGGGGTAGCGTTAGCCCCGCAGGAGAGCCGTTACAAGAAAGAGGAGAAAAGAGAAATCTCCTCGCTGATTACCTTAGCGCTTAAACCGCAGGAGGCAAATTTTATGGCCTTTGTGCAGGAACAAGGCAAGTTGCGCCTGATACTGCGTTCGCCGGCGGATTCCCAGGTCCAACCGGTGCAGCCGGCCAGCTGGGATACGTTATTTCAATATATAATGCCCGCGGCACCCCAGAGAGAGTCGGAAGTAAAGACGGAACCGCAGCCAAACGAATACGTAGAAATATATCGCGGAGTAAATAAAGAAAAAGTGCTTCTGTCCAAGTGAAGAGAAGATGAAAAGAGTATTTCCAATAACTCTTTTATGCATCACCGGCTTTCTTATTTTTCCTTTTCCGGCGCATACCCGGGAAGCGGCCGAAGAGATTAAATTATATCTGGGAGAAACCAAGACCATACCCGTAAGTAACCCTACCCGCGTGGTGATTAACAATCCTGCCGTGGCAGATGTAACCAGCGTTAGTAAGGGCGAAGTTACCGTAATCCCTAAAGCCGCCGGCTCGACAAACCTGGTAATATGGGATAATTTCGGGGAACAGTCTTACAAGATAAAAGTTTTTTCCGAAGATATAAATGAAGCCAGGCGCCGCATAGATAACCTTCTGGGGAAACTGAATCTCCCTGCTGTCTATACCCAGCCTGAAGAAGAGGAAGGTAAAATCCTTCTCCTGGGGGTAGTAAAAAGCCAGCAGGAGAAAGATAAGATATTCCTAGTCTTGGGCGGCCTGAAAGATAAGACCATTGACCTTATCGCGGTGAAAGAAGAAGAAACCGTAGTAGAGATTGATGTGCAGGTTTTAGAAGTCGATAAAGATGCTACTGCTACGCTGGGCTTTTCTTGGCCGGGAGCCATCAATTTTCTTGAAACAGGCTCTAAGGGGCTTACGGGTACGACCTGGGGGAAATTATTTAAGATAGCAAACGTTGAGCGCGGCACTTCAGCCGGTAGCGATCCTTTTACTTTAAAATTGGATATGCTAATCCAGGAGGGTAAGGCGCGCATACTCTCCCGGCCCAGGCTCTCTTGCCAGAGCGGCAAGGAGGCAGAGCTGTTAGTGGGAGGAGAAAAACCCATATTTTCAGCCCAGGTTGCTTCTGCGGGTGGACAGGGGGCTACCGTAGACTACAAAGAATATGGAATTAAGTTAAAAGTAAGGCCAGTCGTAACCGAAGAGGAGCGCATAAAATTAGGCTTAAATGTAGAGGTTAGCGAAGTAGGGACAGTTGAGACTCTTGGTAGCATAGCCAGCGCCTATCCTTTAACTAAACGTACCGCCTCCACTGAGCTTTATCTTGACGATGGCCAGCCTATGGCTATAGGTGGACTGATAAGCCAGAAAACAGAGGAATCAGTGCGTAGGGTACCCTGGTTATCTGATATCCCTGGCCTGGGTATATTCTTTAGAAAGAAGACTAGCACTGTAGGTGGAGGCATAGGCGCAAAAGGCAATACGGAATTGTTTATCATCCTTACGCCGAAGATAGTAAACCAGAGGCGCAATATTGGGCAGGGCAGATTGCAGGCAGCGCTGGAGTCTAAGAAAGAAGGCGCGCCTACTCCGGAAGAGGCATATGCCGATTTAATCCAGAAGCGCATTGCGGATAAAATAATTTATCCTGCCGTAGCCAAGGCCTCAGGCTTCCAGGGCACAGTAAGATTAAGCCTACTTTTGTCTCATCAGGGGGAGCTCTTGGAAGTAAAAGTGAAGAAGTCTTCGGGTTACAAGATTCTGGATGACAGCGCAATAGAAGCCGCCTCCGGAGTTACTTCTTATCCTCCTTTCCCGCCTGCAATAGAAGCAAAGGAACTTAAAATAGAGATGCCCCTGGTTTACCGGCTGGAACAAAATTAAACACATGGCAAAGAGAGTGGTTATTTTTAACAACAAAGGCGGAGTGGGCAAAACCTTAATCGCCAGTAACCTGGCAGTATCTCTGGCCAGGGATTGTCTGCAAAAGGTCTGCCTCCTGGATTTAGACTTGCAGGTCGTCGGAGATATGGCCAGGATGCTCGACCTCTTCCCTCAGAAGGCAATGGTAGATTTAATGCAGGCCCTGAAAAGGTCTCCCAAGGAGCTAAAAAAAGAAGATTTCCTGCTGCATACTGCCTTTGGCGTGGACTTCCTTCCCGCAGTGCTCAGCCCCCAGCAGTCTGCGTATTTTGACCCGGCCAGGCTCAAAGATGTATTTGGCCTGCTTGAGCCGGATTATGATTTTATAATTGTTGATGCCGGCCAGAGTTTTAATGATTCCTTTGTAGCCATACTGAATCAGGCAAGCCTCATCCTGTTGGTAGTCACTCCAGATCTCCTCTCGGTATACCAGACCAGAGGGACGCTAGAGACTTTGCAGTTACTGCATTTTCCCTTGAATATGCTCAGGATTATTTTAAACAGGGCTGAATCTGCCTCCAGCATCAGCTGGCAGGAAGTAAGGTTTAATCTGCCGGTAGACAGCATAGCGCAGATACCCTCAGAAGGCAGGATAGTCGGCCAGGCATTAAACCGCGGGGTGCCGGTGGTGATTGAGAGCCCCAAGTCCAGAATAACCTCGCGCATAAAAAAATTGGCCCAAACGCTGGTGGAAAAGGAAGAGCTGTTCCTTGAGCGCTGTGAAATAGATATGCTGAAGCTTAAAGAAGTGCCCTTGGAAAACAGGGGAGGCTTCTGGCAGAAAGAGGGGCTGGTTCAGCCGCTGCTTGAGCCTGTCAGTGAGGGGATGGATGAGGTAACACGCCTGAAACAGAAAATTCATAACCGCCTTATTGAAGATTTAAACCTCAAGCGCCTGGATTCAAGGGCTTTTAGCGATAATAAAAAAGCAAAGGAATTAAGGGATAAAGCGCAGGTAATGGTAACTAATCTTTTAGCTGAAGAAGCGGGCAGTTTTATACCTTCTTCGGAGGCGCGCAAGAAACTGGTCAAGGAAATATTGGACGAGGTCCTGGGTTTCGGGCCGCTGGAAGATTTCTTGGCCGACCCGACGATAACCGATATCATGGTCAATAACAAAGACAAAATTTATGTTGAGCGCAACGGCAAGATTGAACTGACCAATAAGAGGTTTATTACCAATGAGCAGGTAAAGACCATTATTGAGCGCATCATCGCGCCCATAGGCAGGCATATAGATGAATCCGTGCCTATGGTGGACGGCCGCCTGCCCGACGGCTCGCGCGTAAATGCCATCATCCCGCCTCTGTCTTTGACCGGCCCCTCTTTTACCATCAGGAAATTCAGGAAAGAAAGGTTCAAGGTGGAGGAACTGGTTAGCCTGGGCACCTTGAATTCCACTATGGCAGAATTTATCAGGGCCAGCGTTATTTCGCGTAAAAATATAATTGTTTCAGGAGGCACCGGCTCAGGCAAAACCACCATATTGAACGTGCTCTCTTCTTTTATCCCTCCGGGTGAGCGCATAATCACCATAGAGGATGCTGCGGAATTAAAATTGAGCCAGGAGCACTGGATAAGGCTGGAGTCCAGGCAGCCGAATATAGAGGGTAAGGGCGCGGTAACCATCAGGGAGTTATTCAGAAATACCTTAAGGATGAGGCCGGACAGGATAATTATCGGAGAGTGCAGGGGGATTGAGACCCTGGATATGCTTCAGGCGATGAATACCGGCCACGACGGCTCTATGACTACAATACACGCCAATTCTACGCAGGATGTTTTAGCCAGGCTGGATTCTATGATTTTAATGTCCGGGGTGGAGCTGCCGATCAGGGCAATCCGCGAGATGATTGCCTCGGCAATTGACCTGGTCATACACACTGCCCGGCTTTCCGACGGCAGCCGCAAGATTACCCAGGTAACTGAAGTTAACGGTATGAAGGATGAGGTGCATATTGACCTGAAGGACATATTCATCTTTAAGCAGTCCGGGCTGGATGCCCAGGCCCGCGTCCTCGGGGATTTCAGGGCTACCGGATACATCCCCAGTTTTCTGGAAGAAATCAGGATAAAAGGCGTATCCCTTTCTGAGAACATATTCAAACCCTAAACCATAGGGACACCCTTTGAGCCAATCGGGGGACACCCTCTTTGCTGAAGCGAAGGGTGTCCCTTTTGATATGAAGATAATAAACAAAACAAAGAATACCACTTTAAGCGATAAAGTTATTATTGCTGATACGCCTTTGACAAGGCTTAAAGGATTGCTGGGAAAGAAAGAATTTAAGAATGGCGAAGCCCTAATTATCAAGCCCTGCAATTCCATACACACATTTTTTATGCGTTTTGCAATAGATGTCTTATTTGTGGGTAAGGATAACAGAGTCATAAAAGTGTTGCAGCGCTTGATGCCTTTTCGTCTGACCCCTGTATATTTTCACTCCAGATTGGTAATTGAATTGCCCGCCGGCACTTTGGAAACGACCTCTACTAGGGAAGGCGATACCCTCCTTCTATAATAGGGACACCCTCCGAGCCAATCACAAGGGTGTCCCCTCAGGCTTTTGCTTACAGATTTTCTCATGTTGAATCGGCAAAATCTATAAGCCAATTTTTGTTGCCGAATACCCTGTCCCTGTAACTACTCCAGAGATAATCTACAGGCGAAGATACTAAGCCTGCCCTTACTGGATTTGCCTCAACATAAGACACGCAGTCTATAAAGTAGTCGTCTCTTTGGATGACCATGCTTTTGAATCTTCCCTGCCAGAGATGCCCCACCTTTTCGTACTTGTTGTTAAACCACGCAGTATAGATTTGTGTTAAAGTTTGCATGGCTTTGGCCAAATCACTCGGCTCTTTTGGCTCCAGTATTAGATGGATGTGATTAGGCATAAGGCAGTAGCCGAATAATCTGAAGTTATACTTTTTCTTACAGTGCTTTAAAATTTGCAGGTACTGCCCAAAGTCAGAATCGTCTGTGAATATACTCTGTTTTTGGTTGCCCCGGTTGATAACATGATAACATACATTGCTTAAAAGTATCCTTTTTCCTCTAGGCATATTCTCACCCCCCATCCATATTAATAGACGCAACAGGGGTTAATTTCTAACGAAATTATAACAAAATTTTAAGATAATATTCTGCTTGGTTAGGGGACACCCTTCCGATTAGGTGCAAGGGTGTCCCTGCTTTGGATGGAAGGGTGTCCCTGCTTAGACGGTAAACCAGAGGCGCTTTCCGTCGCTAGAGATGATTTCTCTTTGATTAAGCCTGCGGCAGGCATAGGCGAGGTCTTTTGAGAATGCAAATCCTGCTGGGGGAAGAGGGAATTTAATTAATACCCGGCTCTCCTGTCTTGTCAGGCTGGCGCCGAGATTATAAAAATTATCTTTCATAAAAACAAAATCCTTCTCTTCATAACCGAAAGGCATAAAATGCCAGCGTATATACAGGTCTAATACCCTAAGATAATAATCAAACAAGGTTTTGATATCCCAGGGCACAGGGGTCAGGTCTAATCCCAGATTGTCTATGGAAAAGAAACGCTGCGCATTGGCGGTATAGGTGTACAATTCAATTTTGCGGCTTAAGTCCTGGAATGCCTCTTCCAAATTGGGCCATTGGCTAAGGTAGGTTTGCGCTACTTCTTCCGCTGTTTTTACTGCGGCAGGAAAGTTGCTCAGGATAAGTACGCGTATTTTATCTGACGGGGCATTCTTCAGGACGCAGCCCCTTAAGGTGATGGATTGTTTGGTAATGGGTTGAGTTAAGGCAAGCTCTAAATCGGCGATAAAGAAATCTTTTTCCAGTATCTGGCAATGAAAGGGCCTGAATTGGCCCATATGTATTATCTTGCGCTGGCCGGTAAACTGCCAGGGCCAGAGCCCCAGGATAAAGAATCGCCTTTTGTTTTGCTCCAGGGTCACCTTTTCCAGCTCCTCGAATTTATTACCGTAAAGATAGAGGCTGACAAACCCCTCAAGGATCCCTTCCCAGCCCATCAGGAATTTAAAAAATTCCAGGGTAGGCGTTTCGTAGCCCGGCGCCATAAAAAGGAGAAAAGGCGTATCGCCAAGGGCGTATTTATTCAGATAATGTTTGGTATTATGTATAGCAGCGGATAAATCGTAGGGCGTATGCGGGCTTGACCAGACAGTATGCAATTGGCCGTCTAAATACACTGTTTCGCCGTTAGCCAAAACCAACTTGATACAGCGCACTTCATTAGCGGCGTTGGTAATCAGGCGCCGGATATCCGGGATTAATGCTTTATCCTGCCGTAGTTGGTCAGTGTATGCCGTAATAGTGTCAAGAGAGATTTTTCTATTGATGAGGGGCCATAGACTTTCCAGGGTTTTTTGCTCTATATTTTCGGGTGCAAAAAGCCCAAGGTATATCAGCGCTTCTGTTTTGGCCAATAAGTCGCTACCATATTCTTTAAGCCGCTTGCGGATATCTTCAGCAAAACGGTAACTGCCTCCCATTAAACAATCAGCAGCTTTGAGCAGTATTGCTCCGCTACAGGAAGATTCCAGCGGAAGCGGTTCTTCCGTTACTATTTGTTGCACAGATATCGTAGCTTGGGCAGGCTCCTTAGGCAATTCTTGCGGCGGCTGTTCAGGAATAGGTTCGGCAGGTTTTTCTGCCACCGGCTTTTCAGGCATTTGTTCTGCTGGTTGCGGGACAGAAGCAGCAGGAACCTCCTCTAAAGGTTTCTTGATTAGTTCAGGCAGCGCTTCAGCAGGTTCAGGGAGCAACACCTGTTGCGTTAATTCTTTAACATTTATTTCTAATTGCGGCTGGCCGGGCAATTCAAGTTTTTGCCTTCTTTTTTTAGCCCTCCTGCCCACAGGCATACTTAAACCTGCCTGTTTAATTATGCCATTAATGCTGGATTTGGAGAGTTTTACCTGGAATTTATCCTTAACCAGAGAGGCAAGATTACGGCAACTGCTGGCTGGATTGGCCTTTTTTTGCTCCAAGATAAAACTTTTGATTTCCGGCTTTAATTTATGAATTTTACCCATATTAATCCCAGATTGGACATTTATAAGATTAAATTTAGCATAACACGAAATGTCCAATCTGTCAAGAAAATTAGATTGGACATTAATTTCTGCATTAAAAGCGAAAATAATACTCCTTACAATACTCTTCTCGACTCGGCCTTCGGCCTCGCTCAAAGGATATTGCAGGAACAGGACGCTGTCCCCTCAATACTGTTCGAGCCAACCCGCCGCAGGCGGGTTGTGTCGAGAACCACTTATAGGGCTCGCGAAAACGCTTTCCGCAGCACCCCCAAATAGCCTTGACACTATAATATAATAATGTTATATTTTAAGTGCAATTTGAAGACGGCAACGAAAAGGCAAGGCTTAAGGAGGTTTAAGCTGCGCAAAGCCACGGGACGATGCTCGTCAAGAACTTATTTTCTTTTTATGCTTATGGGTCAAAGCGAGAACGCCAGCCGGGTTACCGAAAGCCGTAAGATGCTCTTAGGTAATTCGGTTTTTCATTTTCGGAGTTACTAATGAATTTAAAAAAGAATTTAAAAAGACCATCTCTAATCTCAGGCCAGGCAATAGTAGAATATATCATTATGTTTACTCTCATAGCCCTGGGCATAGTGGTTATTTGCGGCGGGTTTAATTTAGGGGACACTACAGGGAAGGGTTCTAACCTGAACATACGCACTGTGTTTAATGATGCGCTGAACAGGGCTATTACAGAGATACAGAACTAAGATGAAAAGAAAAGGCCAGATAACCTTAGAAGCATGTTTATTAATCATTGCCATTGTGTCAGCGGGCTTGAGCATGCAGGGTTATTTAAGGCGCGCGATACAGGGTAACTGGCGGGCTAATGCCGATAGTTTCTCGGATGAACAGTATGAAGCAGGCAGAAGCCAGGAGCAGGTAACCGCTCTTCGTTTTATAGCGCCGCGCATAACGGCGAACGTCTCCGGTTCAAGCACCCAGGAATTTAATTTAGCCGGCTCAGCCAACGGCAGCGGTATTTTGCATATAAAGAATTGGAGCGCATATCCCTATGAAGAAGAGAAGAAACAAGATTAAAGGGCAGAATGTGATTGAGTATGTCTTATTGATTATCGTCGTAGCCACGGTATTTATAGCGATGAACCTTTATATCCGCAGGGCGGTGAATGCCCGGCTGCATAATATGGAGCTGGAGATAAATCCGCCTATAATTATCAACGCTACTAAATGAGAAACTTTTTAAGTTTAAAAAATAAGCAAAATATGATAGAATACCAGCAGGTTTATTATAAACAGAAAAGGGAAGGGGGTGAGAAAATGTTAAAGCAAAAGGCTCAGAGTACTCTGGAATATGTGCTGGTAATCACCGCGATTATTGCGGCGGTAATAATAGCGGCAGGCACTTTTGTCAGGCCCCGCGTGCAAAGCTCTTTAAACCATGTGACCAACCAGATGCAGACAGCGGTAGAAAAGATAAATTTAAGCAAATAGTTCGTTATAATTATAATAGTTTCCGACAGGGAGGTGAAAAGATGTTCAGAAGATTAAATAAAGGCGCGCAGACTACTGCGGAATACGCCATACTGGTTGCGCTGGTGGTGGGTGCGATAGTGGCCATGCAGGTTTATGTAAGGAGAGGCATACAGGGCAGGGTGCAAGAAGCAGTTGATTATACAGGAAACTTATCTCAAGATATAACAACAGGCGGCACAAAGTTTAAGTTGACAGGCGCACAATATGAGCCTTATTACCTTGTTTCCAATGCTTCAACTAGCCAAGAGGCAACTGAAACAGAGAACTTGTTAACAGGTGGCGGCATAGGCAGGGGTAGTACAGGCACAACTATTGTTAACAGGACAGTGCAATCGACCAATACCGATACTGAATAGTTTGTTAGCCTAATTTAGGAGGTGCAAAGAATGTCGCGCTATTTAAATAAAAAGGCACAGAGCACTTTGGAGTATGCGGTAATTATCGCCGTAGTAGTAGGCGCGCTGGTGGCCATGCAGTTTTATCTGAAGAGGGGCCTGCAGGGAAGGCTGCGCCAGTCTTCGGATGATATCGGAGAGCAATTTTCACCGATATTGGCCACTTCTAACAGGCACACATTCTCCAACGTGCAGAGTGAAGAAGAGGTAGGCTCAGGGGTAACTACCACAAAGAGTAATCAGATTCAGACCCGTAATGTTCACGAGAGTGTACCTAGCTTGAATGAGGAGAGTTGGTAAGGGCGAGAATTTAGCCTAGGGTGAATATGAAAAAATTTATTTCCGGCCAGAGCGTCACTGAATATGCTGTGCTGGTGGCAGCGGTGGCAGCAGCACTGGTGGCCATGCAGTTTTATCTTAAGCGCGGCATACAGGGCAGGCTGCGGGATTTGGCTGACCAGATATCCGCAACGCAGTATGAGCAGGGCACCACTGAATCCAGCTCCCTGGTTAACCAGACCGGCACTAGCAATCAGGAGTATACCAGTGGCATAGGCAATTTAACACAGGACAGCACAGAAGTAAGGAGCAGCAATGAACTGGTCAGGCCTGAAACGCAGTAATAAAAAGGGGCAGGCAACCACAGAGTTAGCCATAATGGGCACAATTGTGCTGATGCTCTTAGGCTATCTCCTGCAGCAGGGTTTTACTTACAATACCCGCCAGGCCTTAGAGATGTATACTTTCCGCAAGGCCCTGCAATTAAGCCAGAAGGGGGTGCCTAACGCCACCCTGGACAAAACTCTGACAAAAACGTTTCCCATAGGCGTGAACCTTACGGTTATCAGAGATGTAATTGCCCCTTCCTTTTTTAGCGGAATCTCCCGGCAACGGCTGATGGCTACCTCCTCCGTAGAACAGAACCCTTACATACTCTATACCCCCAAAGAAAAGGACCCGGCTGACCTGCCTACCAGGCAGTTCCTGCAGGCAGGGGAGGCAATGATCCGTAACGGTTATCTGTTTGAGATACCGCCTACAAAGGTAATGGTAGCCACCACGAGCAGCGCAGGAGAGTGGCTATGGACGCCCTCTAGTGTTTCTGAAATTGACCCGCAGACAGAATCTACCACAAAACCGGTAAATAAGACTCCCAGGACATCACACTATACTTATCTCACTACAATAACCGAGAATAGTCAGAATAAGACAACAAAAAAAGAACTGCAAAGCCAGGATAACATACCCACTAAGGTTACTTTTGAAGATGAAACCAGGATTAAGACAAATTACACGACCGAGGACTGGGACCCGGACAACCATATTACGGCCGTTAACGTAGCTGCTATTCCTAATGATGTTACTTTAACTTTACAAGAAACAGTAGCCAGGAGCAAAAATGTGGTGACTGCGCATTAATAAAAAAAGCCAGGTTATCTTAGAGGTGGTCATAGTTTTTGTCTGCCTGGCTATAATTGCCATAGCCGCAACCAGGCTCTTTGCCAATCTGAATATGAATATGTTAGGCAGGATGCAGGTTTACCGGGGTTCGCGCCTGTATGCGGTAAATAGCCCTAGTATACTTGACGCAATGCGCGTGCCCACGGCTGGCGGAAGCGGTTCCCTTTCTAACCCGACTACTTTTTTAGATTTTTCCCCGCAGACTGGCCAGGGAATAGTCCCTGGCCCCCCCGGCCCAAGGCCTCTTGATGATCGACGTCTGCCTTTGGCAGATCAATATAGGGCCGATGCAGAGACGTGTATGTCGGAGATGACGAGAAGAATTAGCGACGCAAATACCCTTGCCCAGAACTTAACGCTGGTACCGGATGTTGATGCGGCTGGAAAAAAAACAGGCACTGCTCACTGGGAAGTGGATGGAAATCCGGGACAACCGTATATTGACGAGATAAGAAAGTTATGCAGTGACGAAGAAAAGGAAGGCGCAATTTGGTATGCAAATGAAGCGTTGAATAACTATACTAAGGCAAAGAACATATATAAGAATATTGTGGACGAGCCCTACGCAGGCGGCTTCTACGAGTGGGATCAGAAGGACCTTGACTCGCTGGCGCAGCTAGTTGACGAATTGGACGATATAATAATACCCCAGCTGTCTGCTTTCGTAACGCTGCTTATAGAAGGTAATTCAGTAATACCTTTACGGGGTCTGAATTATATTAGTGCAGAGGGGAACCTAGGCGATTATGCGTGTGTTCCTGTTCCCCCTCCTCCTGCTGAGCCGACAGATTTTAATTGTTTGTCTACGGATAAGCATACACACGCTGTAGATTCGCTTCTGACGATATTCAAGATGGTAAGCTCTAGTGGAGGGGACCCCACAGTTGACGTGTTAGGGAAAGTAACGCTTTATTGCACTGAGGCTAATAAAGATTGTTGCGAAACAGATGCGGCGCCGGGCCAGCCCTGTGTTCCTTACACCGGTAATTAAGGAGAGATGATGAATAAGAGAGCGCAAATAGCTCCATTTATGGTTTTGGTGATTGCGGTAATAATCCTGGCTATTGCCGCGACTATGCTTATCGGTGAAGCTGTTTTCCAGCGCATCCGCCTGGCTAATATCGCAGACAGCGCCTTAATTACCGTTGCCTCCAAGTTCTGCCAGAGCCTGAATCAGATAAAGGCAATACACACCCGGATGTTTTTAAATTATATCAGCCTGCAGACTAGTTTAATTACGATGACAGGCACCTGTGGCCGTTGTTATGGCATAGGGGTTTTCTGCTCAATAGCAGACGGCTATGCCAGGACTTTGGGGATGAACTTGCTGGGTATCCAGTCTAATTATTCCCTCTGTAGACAGGCAGGAGAAATTGCCAGGAATGCAGGCAAGAATATGCGCACAGGCCTCTATGATGCTTCTTTTGGCGGCGCCCTGGTAGATGAGCCAAAGCCTTTTCTATCCAGTGAAGTTTCGCCTGATGGCGGATTAGATTATGAAGCCTATGCCAATAGAGATTCCAATTTTACTACGGTCTTCCGCACTTTTAAAAAAGCTAATCCCAAAACCTGGTTCATCAATAACCGGCTTTCTTATTCTTTTAATAAGAGCACCAAGGCCTTCTTGGAAAAGCAGGGGACCCTGACTGTCGGCGCTCCGGAGGCCTCCTATGAGTCCTATTTAAGTGTTACTCTTGAGGGCATACCTACAGAAGTTCAGGTCAAGCCGCAGAGGATGATCGTGGTGTTTTTTAAAGTAATCTATACTCCTTGGGGTTGTATTCCTATACCTATTCCTGTTCCTCATCCCTGGGCCTGGATAAACAGTGTGTATATAGGCAGCAGCCCCTACACCCTGAGAGTGCAAAAGAAGCTTACTTTTAAAACACTGCCCTTTTTCAGCAGGGATATTATTTTAACGCATAATAACGCGGTCAAGATAAGGGGGACTGTTTGGAGCAGTTATGATTTTACGCTTACACAATAAGATGATTAAAAACAACGTTATGACAATTGTCGGACAAACACTGTGCTTAGCAGTGATAACTTTCTCCTTATCCTTTGCTATGGATGCGGATTTGTGGAGCCTGCCGTTTCCTGCCGGAGCTGAAATTATCTGGAAGGATAAACCCGTGAAAATGCTGGGTATTAGTGCCTCCAGTACGCATATCCGCTCTTTTAGGGCTGCCCAGGATTTACTGGATTTTTATAAGCAGGCCCTGCTTAAAAATAACTGGGAGTTAACGCAGGATGCAGCTATGCCTAACACGCTTGTATTGAAAAAAGAGGACAGGTTTTTTTATGTATTTGTTTCAGATAACCCGGCAGGCCTGCCTGCTGATGTGTATCTGGTATCCAGCCCCAGGGATTTAGCTATGTGTAATGTGGTTAAAGATTATATGCTACAGGGAAATATTGCTCAGGATACGCCGGGCGAGGATTTTTCCGACATAGCGCGTTATCCGGGCAGTAAAAGAAGGCTGGATGTCTTTACTCCTCTGGATGGAGCTATGCTGATGTATGAAACAGAGGCTCAGCCGGAAGAGGTGGCGCGTTTTTACCGTCAGAACCTAAAGGCCAGCGGCTGGAAGGAAGAGTATGCATTAACCGAGGATATTATAAATAACTTAGTGCCGCAAACAAAGAAGGATTTGGCGATTATGCTCTTTAACCGTGGCAAAGATACAGTGGTGATTGATGTAATAGCGGCTGCAAAGGAGATTAAGCCGCAGGAGCGGCTTTCAAAGCGCACCCTCATCATTATCAACAGGAATATGGAAGGGCTGATTACGCCAGTTGACCAAGGAGGAAGATAATGTTTGTGCTCATTGCGCTCTTTATTACTAGCGCAATTCTACTTATCTCCTATGCTTTAATTCCCCTAATCATAGGGAAGATGAAAGCCTGGGAGGATAAGAAAGAAAAAAGCGTAAGCCAGGAATTAGACAAGATGTTTTATGATAAGAACCCCAGGAATATGGTCCGGCTTTATTTTGTGCTGCCTCCTGTATTGGCTGGACTAATCTTCTTTTTTTCAAAGTCCCTTTTATTTGCTGCTGCCGCAGGGGTATTGGGGTTGTTAATCCCCAATTTTATCTTAAGGGTAAAAGACCAGCAGAGGCGGCAGAAATTCAACAACCAGATACTGGATGCGATTATGGTTATTTCCTCTTCTCTAAAAGGCGGCCTTTCCCTGTTGCAGGTGCTGGAGGCAGTGTCTGAAATGATGCCTAATCCCATGAGCCAGGAGATGGGCTTGGTAGTCAGGGAAAATAAAATGGGTATGACCTTAGAGCAGAGTTTAAGGCGCCTGCAGGAGAGGATGTATTCGGAGGAATTAAATTCCCTGGTTAACGCCGTATTAATTGCCCGGGAAACTGGAGGGGACTTGGTTAAGGTTTTAGGCCGGCTTTCCGTTACCATACGCGATAACCGTAAATTAAAAGATAATATAAAAACGCTGACTATGCAGGGCAGGCTGCAGGGCTTGATTATGTCAGCGTTGCCCTTTTTGTTCATCAGTTGGGTACTTTCCTTTAACCGGGAGCATTTTAATATTATGTTGCAAAACGAATTAGGCAGGACGCTTTTATTCGCCGCAGTGATTTTACAGGTGCTGGGTATGATTTTGATACGCAAGTTTAGCCAGATAAATATATAGGTGAGGAGATGATTATAGCAGTTTATCTATCGCTGGTCTTAGCAGTGGCGCTGATACTGGTGGCTGTCCTGGGGCCGTCATCCAGGCCTGCGGAAAGGCACATCCAGCTTCCTATGGAGAAAGCGCGCAGTGCGAGGCCGGATCTCCGCAGCGTGATTAGCCGGATATTTCCTTTTACGCACTTACTTCTTGAGAAGCTCAAATTAGAGGGGAGGCTGAATAACCGCCTGGCAGCAGCGCACCTAAAACTTAGTGCCGCGGAATTTTTCAATTATAAATTAATCCTGATGCTGTTTCTGGGGGCTATAGGATTTTTTGGCTTTGGACGGATAGCCCTTTTTGCCCTGCTGGCAGGCCTGGCCTTCGGATACATTATTCCGGATATCCTGCTGAATAAAAAAATTATGCAGCGTAAACGCATTATTGCCAAACGCCTGCCTGAAACAGTGGATTTATTGGGCTTGTGCGTAGAGGCAGGCCTGGATTTTACAGTGGCGGTAAAATGGGTCATTGAGAAAAACCGCGTTAACCCTGTGCTGGAGGAGTTATCCTTTTTACTGGAGGAAATCAAGTGGGGGAAATCCCGCGCCCAGGCATTAAAGGATATGGCTACGCGCCTGAATGTGCGGGAGGTTACTTCCTTTGTGCAGATTTTAGTGCAGGCAGAGCGTATGGGCACGCCTGTAGCAGAGGCATTCGGCATACTCTCTGAGGATATGCGGCTGCAGCGTTTTCACGAGGGGGAGCGCTATGCCATGAAGGCGCCGATAAAGATTTTGCTGCCGCTTATCTTCTGTATCCTGCCGGTAATCGCCATCATTATCGGAGGGCCCATATTCCTGCAGTTTACAGAGGGCGGGTTATTAAAAGGAATTGGCGGCTAATATGATAACCTTAAGAAAAGGAAAATTCATAAAAATAATTGCGCTACTCCTGGTGTGCTCATTCCTCCTGCAGCAGAGCGCCCTGGCGGTGGTAGCGGATTTGCGCGAGGAAGGCAGGATTAAGGCTACCAATGTGCTGCTGGCAATAGTTTCCGGCGCAGCCCAGGGGTTATCAGTAAAACCAGGATGGTCACTTGCCCGCAACTTTGCGAGCACATACCTGATACCTCTGGCCATTAATCAGGTAGCCAAGCATATTGACAATTCTGTGGCCAGGTTTGCATTTTCTGCAGGCGCTTCCGTAGCCGCGAATATGGCCTTAGACAAATGGGGCGGGTCTGTCTTGGGTAAAGGAAAGGGTCCCTCTGGTCCTAAGCCTGCCCCCAAGCCCAAGCCCGGTGTGTGGGGTAAGGTCGTCTACGTTCTTACAAAACGCTCGCAAGCCCCTCAGCAGTTAGCGAGTCATGCATCCAAGACCTTTATCCAAACTCTATTAAGCCGCCTTAATAACTTTTTCGAGTCGCTAATCGGAAAATTGCGCGCTGCCTTGAGCAAAATTTGGAACAAAATTACAGGTAAAGGCAAGGGAACGGTTGCCGATCCCGGGGTAGTTGTTCCTCCTAAGAAGCCGCCGTTAAAAGTGGAGGAAATTAATCCATATACAGGCGAGGTAATCCCTGCAGCGGCGAACTCCCTTACCAAGGAAATAGCGAAAGAAGCATTGAAAGAGGTGCCCAAACACCTGCCTTTCTGGATGGCTATTCTGATTAAATCCACGCAGGCAGCGGTATATGCTGCGGTGGAGCAGGCAGTGTACCAGAACCTCAATGATTCCCACAAGCAACTGGCGGAAATGATAGCCTCTGCCAGCAGTATGTTCGTCGCAGAACTTGTGGGCGTAGGTTTAGAGAAAGCCGCAGGCGGACATTTTATTATTTATAAAGGGGACATCATTGCCGAGAAAATAACCGACGGTACATTGAACCAGGAATTAAATCGGGAGTTAAAAAAATTCTTCGCCGATTTTGGCATTGCTATGGCCGGCCGGGGAGTGGAAGTCCTCTTTGCGGAAAAGTTCGGCATAGAAGAAGAAGGAATCTTGGCCAGCGTAGGCATCACTTCACTTTTACAGCAGGCCAGGCAAAAAAGGGCCTTAGAAGAATTGAAGGGAGAACGAGATAAAAATATCCAACGCAAGGAGGAATTAGAAACGCAGTTAGCAATAGAAAATACCACATCTACCCGCAGCCGCGCGCCAGAACTCCAAGCCGAGATTGATGCCTTAGGTAAAAGAATAGGCGAATACAAATACCAGATTAGCGAAGCAGAGAAAGGTTATACCAGAGCGCTTTTAGAAGGGCTGTTGCGGGGAGGTATCTCCGTCGGCTTGCAGAAAATAAGTTTAGCCACTCCTTCTCCTCTGCATGGCGCCTATTTTAATATAACGGCTGCCTCCATAGTAGAGGCGGCATTATCCAAGCGGCCTTTTGCAGAAGTGCTCTCAGAGAATATCGCTAAGGTAACTGCGGATGTATATTCTATGGGCAGGGCGCAGCCTTATGTTAATGATAAAGGTGAACTTGAACTACGCAAAGTTAACCCTAATGACATCTTCTTTATTGCCCGCTATACCGACTATATACGCAGCGTGGCTGAAGAGGATAATATCACCTGGCCGCTGGAGGAACAGTTAATCAGCAGCCTGCATTATCAGACAGCCGGCGTTATCCAGGATACCCTGCACCATCTTGCGTATAAAGCGCGGATGGCTAAAACCTCTCCCTGGGTGCGAGATATTGAGCGTTTTTCAGCTGACAGGCCCAGCGCAAAAGAGATAAAAGAAGCGGTTAAAGATTTAAGAGAGGCCCTTAATACCCTTAAAACAGCTGACCCAGAGTTTCTTGAGCAATTTAAAAAGGGGTTGCTCGAAAGAATATTGCTTGGCCAGTCAGTCTATGATTTAAAGGCGCTTAGAAACGAAATCAAAAAACAAGTAGACATGGAGCTGGAGTTAGAAAGCCAAGGGCACAAGCCTGTAGAGTCTGTAGCGGCTAAACCTCCTACCATGGCCGAGGCAGTGAAAATAATTGAAGCCTTAGACAGGTATATAGATGTTTACAGCCGTTTGCGCACACCTAGCAATCAACCCAGAATTGTGAGCCTGCGCCTTAATAAAGCGCAATTGCAAGAAGATAACCCCGCTGTGCAGGGGGTAATAAAGGAAGCAAGAGCAGTTGAGCTTGAGAAAGAAAAAGAAAAAAGTCATAAACTGGCCAGTGAGACGGCTGCGCAGGAGGGCTTGGATACGATCAAAGCCCAGACCAAAGATTTAAAACAACTACTGCTTAGCCGGAAAGATAGCCAGTTGACGCAAGACCAGATAAATAAGATGGGCGTGGAAGAAGTATGGGAAAGGAGTTATGGTAAAGAAAAAGGCCGCGAGGAAATAGGCAAGGCTTATAACGAGGCTTATGACCATGCCTATGAGCAGATTAAACGCGATTATATGATTGAAGCTGAGAGAAGATTGGGTCAGCCCACCAACATTGTTGTATACAAAGACTTTTTTGGCAACAAGGGTATAGAGTCTCACTGGGAACCTATTGTCCCAACCACAAATGAACCACCTCCAACGACTGCGAAGGTAGATAGCCCAGTGTTCAAGTTTGACAGAAAAAGGAATTTTAACACTTTTGATGCTGCACTCAAAAGCCTAAACAGTCCGCAGGTAGTGATTCCGCAGGTCCCAGGGGCACCAGCACTGCCAGATTCAAAGTCACCTACCAGTGTAGACAGCTTCATGTTCGACAGTGTCAGGAAGTTCAAGAGTTTTAGTGATGCACAAAAGAACGCTGCTGCTTTCGAGAGAACGTGGCAGCAACAATTAGAGCCAAAAAGAAATAGGAATAATAAAACAGGTCTTATAGAGAATTTATTAGGAGTCTTTAAGTAAAGAAATGTCCAATCTGGAGTACTTTGAGAACAGAAATGTCCAATCTGAAATGTCCAATCTGTCCAATCTAGGGACACCCTTCCATCCAAAGCAGGGACACCCTTCCTGATAAAGCAAAGGATGTCCCTTTTAATTTCTTCAATATAACGCTTTTTTATTAGGTGTGGTCATAGACTTGGTTTTGTATAGCGTCTTTCCAGAAAGGCAAAGTTTTGGGGACACCCTTCTGATTAGGTGAAAGGGTGTCCCTCGATTGGCTCAAAGGGTGTCCCTAATGGAAAAAGAAAGCGCTCTCCTAATATATATATAATATACTTGACAACCACGGATTTTATATGTTATACTTTGCACGCAAGACGAAAAGGTAAACCCTGAGTAATCAGGGGGCGCAAAGCCACGGATCCTTAAAAAATTGAGAAGATTCAAGGATAGCCGGGTTGCCGAATACCAAGAGTATTTGACAACCCGGTTTTTTATTTCAGCCCTTATTAAGGGCTTTTTAAAAGATTTAAAAATCTAATATGGAAAGCAGTAGTCTCTGCTCGAAAATTAGAAATTTATGGGGTAAGGGGAGAACCACACTTTTTTCTTTTCATATAGGTAATATATATATGTTGTTCAAGAAAAGAAAAGAAAAAGAAGCCGGGCTCCAGGAAGTAAAAGAAGAAAAGCCGCAATTCCATTCAAGCTTCAAGGCTTGGATTAGAGTTGTGGCTTTAATTATAGTGGTGGTCTTTCTTCCCGAGCAGGTGGCGCAGGCAGTAGAGTATGACTGGCGCGTGCTCTGGAATAAGCCGGCAATAAATACTTTTACCCCGGCTTACCTTAAGAATATAAACCAGATTGAAATCCCTGCGGCAGTAAAGAATATCCTCAAGGACATTGCCGGAAAACCTATCACCTCTATCAGAATCTCACCCACCTTGACCGTAGAATTAGAGAAGCCCTTAAATATCTCCAAGCAAAGAATAGAAGAAATATACCAGTGGTTAATTGGCAAGCCCTGCGGCTCAAAGGCATTATACGATTTCCTGATTTATCAGGGACAGTCCCCTGCGGGGACAGTCCCTGCATCTGAGCAGGATGTTGCGGTTTTAACCCTGACCATTGATATCCTAAACGGCATAACCCAGCCCGAAGGAAACCCGGAGGTAATCAAAACCTCCCTCTATGCCTTGGCGCAGGCCTCCAAGTTCTTCGGTATCCCACTTTATCCGGTTAGATTAGAGCAGGGACAGTCCCCTGCGACCGAAGGGAGTCCTGTAAGGACGGGGACAGTCCCTGCTCCTTTTATCGCGCACCTGAAAGATGAGCATTACATTTTAGTTACCCGCATAAGCGATGATAAAGTTTACTTCATTGAGGAGCACAGGGAAGAGTTCCTGCCCATAGAGAAATTCTTAGAGTCTTTTTCCGGTTATTGCTTAGTTACAGAAACCAGCCAGACAGTTGCACCTATAACAGATAAAGAAGCCAGAGGTATCTTAGGTGCCAAATCCCGCAAAGATAACGCTATGGATTACTTTGGCATGGCTGCAGGCGGGCTTTTGTTTGCCTCAGCATTCCCCTCTGGAGCAAGCTTTACCACTGCCATCAGAAATTACGCCATCACCTACGGCGCTCCAAAATTATTGCAGGCAGCCGGCGCAAACCGCACCTGGTCCAATATCGGAGGCGCATTCCTTGCAGGCGCAGCTATGGGCGCCTTTAATCACGGCCTTGCCGGAGCAGGTAACAGCTGGCGGGCAGGCTTTACACCGAAATTTGACTTCAAACCTATGTTCCAAACCGCGGTTGTCTGGGGTGCCACTGCCGGCATCCAGGAAATCGGCTACAAATACAAATGGGACACCAAAGCCTTTGGCGGAGCAAGTTATTTTGCTTCTCAAGTCGGGGGTACCCTGGTTGAAGGGGCCTTTTCCAAGACTTTAGGCGGCTGGGGCATAGAACAAACATCCCGCGGAGTAAATCATCTGAAATGGTTGAATAAAGGAGAATACTGGAACGCGCTCAATAATAGAAATATCCGCAATGATAAATTTCCTATTCAGGTAGTAAGCCCCTTTGATTTTAAACAAAGGTGGCTTCCGCTAATAGGAGAAGGGGCCAGTTTAGGGGTTCAGTATGTGGCTGAGAAGAAGTGGGGTTGGCAGAGGCATCCGGAATATGCCAGAGCTGTCGGGCAAGCCGCTTCTCTCCTGTTGACCAATTCTTTCCGCCAGGATGGCCTCTTAAAATCAAGCGGTAAGGTCCTGCTTAATTCCGCTATCTACGGCACAGCCACAATAGGCCTGCAGGAGATTACCAAACAGCTAACCCCATTAGGCCCTTACGCAGGAGCAGTAGCCGGTTTATTCGCAAGTAACCTGTTTTATACCGCCCTGGCCAAGATTGACCGGGAGTCGGATTCCTTCTTCCGCCCGGGCCTGGCTAAAGACCTCTATATCGCTAATATGCGCTCTGTCGTGGGCAACTTCTTGAGCGGCGGCTTAGGCACCCTTAACTTTAAGGGCGATATTTATTATCAAAATACTCCGGGCGCGCATTTTGCCGCTAATATGATTGATTTTAGCCGGCAGGCAAGAAACCTACCCAGCTCCAGCTGGACTATCCAGGATTGGCAGCAGTCTAAAATAGCCGGCCTTAAATACGATGGCGGCGGCTTCTTCCAGACTGTAATGAACCGCTATTTTTCCCAGCTCAACTCTCAAGCCGCTGACAATCTTACCCGCGCAATCACCAACCGGATATTTAACATTACTGTGCGCAATATAGATGACCATTGGGGCGAGGTGACTAAATTCAACATAGACAACCGCAAGGATAAATCCCGCTTTTATATTGATGGGAATAACGCCCACGAGGATATAAATGTAGGGAAAATCACCCTGTGGACCTCTTTTGACGGCGCCGACAGCAAGCCGCTAGCCTTTGATTCCGATAATAAGTATAGCAAACACTACACTCTGGAGATGAAGGTAGGCAAGGATGATGTGGTCACAGCAAGACAAATAAGAGAACGCCTTGATGCCGCAGCCGATGGATACGGCAAATTAGGCGTCCTGAAAGACCTTACTTTTACTGTTGGCAAGGGCCTGCTTAATCCCGGCTATATCAGCGGCAGGGGGAATTATTGGTATGCCTTTGTGCGCAATGAAAGGACTGATACCCAGGAAGAGGCGGGAACTACTCCCACAAACACAGGCGGCCCGGCAACCCGCGCCTTTGCCGAGCGGGGCACCATAGACTCCAATAATACATTTCTCTCCAGTAAGACGGACGGTAGAATCTCCCTTAAATACGATTTATTGAGCAGCCGTGTGCAGGGAGTGAATTTGTCCCCAGGCTCGGAATTGGAAAACGTAGATAAGTATAAACTTCCCAAAATCCCAGACCTGCAGAAGCCAGATATAATTAGAGGTAACTCAATGAAGCCAATGGGCCCAGAGTCCATAAAATCTATAGACTTTTCAGGCCTGCAGAGTCAAGATACAAATAAGCAATTGACAGAGATAGCAGAAGAAGCAGCCAAGCACGGTTTCAATTTCTATGGTACCTGGGTGGGCGGTGGCGGTATCCAGGTTACCCAAGACGGATTCGCGCCTATCGGCAAAGATACCTGGCTGAGGGTCCAGGAGTTTAGAGATAGGGGCTATAAGGATTATAAGTTAGAAGGCAAGCTCAGTGGCGTGGGAGCGTTTTATAATTGGCCTGAGCAGAGAAAATTAACTTTTAATAAAGAGATAACCTCCGGCGCTGGCGACCAACGTTTTAACGGCATATCAACCGGCGCAGGCCGGACAGTAAACTATGATAACGCCGCGCTAAAAATTACTGACCAGGGCATAAGCGTAATGGGCAGGGAGGTGTTGTATCATCCGGCATTATCCCAGATTCCGGAGTTAAAAACAGAGAATAACCGCACAGGCGAACAACCTAAGACAGGCGCTGAGGCCGCAGCGGAAACGAAGAATATCCCAGGGGTTGACACTGCACTGGTTCATCGCGGAGAATTCCCCATTTACAGGTCGACTTCCACTCAAGATTTCGCTATGTTTAACCTCGCGGTCAACCCCGGCGACCTATCAGGCGGAGTGGACTTCTCGCCTTTATATAGCAATATCTCGCACAAATTTGACAGCAGTTTTAGAAGAGGCGATACGCTGGTCAGCACTATTCAGGTAGATAAAAATAACAAGCCTACCGGCGGGCGCATAATCGCAGTTGCGGCGGATAGAGAACTTAACCCGTTGGCTGGCAGGACCTACACGCTTAATAAAAACGGTTTTGCAGAAGGTACGGGTGTGAGCGGCTGGCAGAATATCGCTGCCCCAGGTTCTTTATTTAAAACACTGAAGAATGGAGAGGTGCTCGCAGATTCCAGTATTCTAAAAGGAGTTGATTTCTGGGCCACAAATGGCGGCAAGGATTTTATAGACTCCAGCTTTAAGGTAAAAGAAATCCTGCTTGAAGGGAAAACCTATAAGAGCGGCAGAGATTTTGAAGCAGTGGTGCAAAGAGATATCAGCGGTAATCTCACGCCTTATATTGAGCTAAAAGGCGAAAATCCTCTTATCCTTACTCAGTCCCAGGCGCCTATAACTCCTCCTGCCGGCGCAGACCAAAATCTCAATAGAAATACTACAGCGGCGAATGATGAAATTAAGAATCACCTGGCCCTGGGCGTAAGAAGCGATAATGTAATTACTGCCAACGGTATCCAGAACATCAACGTCTTAATTTCCAATTTGAATTCTCCATCCGTAGCATTGTCGGGAGATTTTAGGAGTACGGTTTTGAACCGGACTAGTCAGTTCGATATTATAACTGTGGGAGTTCAGCTTGGAGAAGCAGGCAAAACAGGCATAATTTCTCTTCTGCCACATGGAGTAGATGGAGCCAAAAAAATTGATTCGCTAATTTTTGATAAGAATGCTTCTATCACCACCACAGGCGTAGGCGAGCAGTTCAACAGGATTAATATGCTTACCAGCCAGAGGGCAGTTGAGAACACCAGCGGTGGTACAAAGGGAATCACC
>Ga0315282_10001510_pt1 | contig 43595 bp, 39 predicted proteins | sample YL17G07_20_MG_FD_203693 | JGI IMG/M metagenome (GOLD analysis project Ga0315282, IMG submission 203693) | Sediment microbial communities from Yellowstone Lake, YNP, Wyoming, USA - YL17G07_20 | ecosystem: Environmental > Aquatic > Freshwater > Lake > Sediment | place: USA: Wyoming | collected... | reverse complement strand
GATTTAGGGATCTTGAGCGCGTCCGTGAGCGAGGTATGTCAGAATTTCAAATGGATTCAATCACCGGGCGTGGAAATACGGGACAACGGGCTGGGTCTTGCATTTGCGAAACATGTTGTCGAACTTGAGGGCGGAGATTTGGCCGTCCAGACCGAGAATCGACAAGGCCTGATGTTCAAGCTCCGATTCCCCATTCGCAGTGAGTCTTTCCGAACGGATCTCTGAACCCACGAGTCACGACATGGCGCAAGAAAGATTGATCTACATTGTTGATGATGAAGAGACGATCGCACGGCTTCTTGAGCACTGGGTGACGAAGAAGTGGGGATATCAATCCCATGTATTCCCCAGCGGGGAAGCGTGTCTCGAAAGTCTGAACGTCCTGCCGGATCTTGTCCTCCTTGACATCATGCTCCCTGGTATTGGGGGGGTCGACACGCTGAAGGAGATCAAACAGCACCACCCCGAGCTTCCCGTGATCATGCTCTCAGCGCAAGGTAAGGTCGACGTTGCGATCGAGACTCTCAAACTCGGAGCAACGGATTACTTCAGCAAGCCCGTTGACTTCGCTAAGCTGGAAGTGAGCATTAAGAATGCGATTCAGAGCCACGATTTGGCGCGAGAAGTCAGTCGGCTCCGCGAGGCTGTCGAAAAACCAGTCCATTTCGACAACATTCTCACCGACAGCGGAGCGATGCAAGAAGTGTTCAAGCTGGTCCACAAGGTGAAGGACAATGATATCTGCGTTCTGGTGCTCGGAGAGAGCGGCACCGGAAAGGAGTTGATTGCCCGCGCTATTCATTACAACGGAATCAGAAAGAACGGACCGTTCACAGTCGTGAATTGCGCATCCATCCCGCGGGATCTGCTGGAGAGCGAGTTGTTCGGCCACGAAAAAGGCTCGTTCACCGGCGCGTACCAACGGCGGATCGGTAAATTTGAACAAGCGAACGGCGGCACGCTTTTCCTCGATGAGATCGGTGAGCTTGATCCCAGCCTGCAGTCGAAGCTCCTGCGCGTGATTCAGAGCAGACAGTTCGAGCGAGTCGGCGGGAACGAAACGCTGACGGCCGACGTCCGCCTGGTTTCAGCCACCAACCGGGATCTCGTGAAGGCGGTCGCTCAAAAGGAGTTTCGGGAAGATCTCTACTTCCGGCTCGCGACATTTCCTATCATGCTTCCGCCGCTGCGAGAGCGACGCTCGGATATTCTGCTTCTCGCCGAACATTTCCTCAAACACTTTTGCGAGGAAGTTTCGAAGCCAAACCTCGGGATCTCGAAGAAAGCGCTGAGACTTCTGTACGACTACGCCTGGCCCGGCAATGTCCGAGAGCTGCAGAACGCAATTCAGCGGGCGGTCCTGATGGCCGACGGGAATACGATCAACGAGAAGGACTTACCCCTTGCGGTCGTGACCTTCGGTTCCCGCGAGGAGAACGACGCGGCTTCGCCCCTTTCGATCGGCGAGGAAACCATCAGGCCCCTGGAGAAAGTCAAAGAGGAGTCAATTCGGCAAGCCCTCAAGATTACCGAGGGGAACATCGTAGAGGCCGCAAGGAAACTCAAGATCGGGCGGGCAACAATGTATCGCCTGATGAAGAAATTCAAGATCGAGGCGTGAGGGAGCGTCCGGCCTGTTTCCTCCCGCCTGCCAATCTTTTCAAGCAGCATTCGGTGGTTGATTCTCGCCCTCACCCGTTGCAATGCCGTGCTCGATCGCATAGCGGACGAGATGGGCGAGCTCGTGGATATCGAGCTTCTGCATGATGTTCGTGCGGTGGGTATCGACCGTTCTCGGGCTGATGCTCAGCTGATCTGCGATCTGCTGGTTTGTCAACCCATTCACGACCAACGCCAGGATTTCCTTTTCCCTCCGGCTCAGCGGCACATCGTCAGCCTTTGCTTCCTGCCCCGTTGCCTCGACGCGACGGAGATAGCCCTCCGCCATGATCTGGGAGACGCGTGGGCTGAAGAATCGCTCCCCCCGTACGACCGCCCGAATGGCCGCCGAGAGCTCCCCCTTCCCTGCGCTCTTCAGAATATATCCGCCAGCGCCTGACTTCAGAATCTGGTAGACATACTCCTCGCTTTCGTGCATGGTCAGGACGAGGATGTTGACCTCAGGGTATTTCCTCTTGATGATTCGAGTCGCCTCAATCCCCGAGAGCTTCGGCATCGACAGGTCGATGATGAGGACGTCCGGGCGGAGCTGCTTGGTCTTCTCGACCGCCTCCTCGCCATCCTGTGCTTCGCCGACGATCTCGAAATCCTTGTTCGTCTGCAGGAGCGTGGCTATGCCCGTTCGGATCAACGCGTGATCATCAGCGAGAAGAATCCGAATCTTGTCCATCGGCTTGAGATTCTGTCAGTGGGACTTCCACAATAATTTCGGTACCCCGGCCGGGGCTCGAATTGAGCGTAAACATCCCGCTAAACGAAGCTGCCCGCTCGCGCATGCTCACCAACCCCATCCCGTGGCGCATTCCAATTCGTTGGTCAAACCTCTTGGCGTGAAAACCTTTCCCGTCATCGTCAATGACAAGCCTCAGGCTCCTGGAATCGCCGATCAATTGGACGTTGACCTCCCGGGCGGCTGCGTGCTTCGCGACGTTGTTGAGTGCCTCCTGCGCGATGCGGTACAGGCCGACCTCGATTCCGGGATCGAGTCGCCCGCTGGCCCCTTGTATGTGAACGTTGACCGTGAGGTTGTTTCCCTTCGAGAACTGGTCGCAGAGCAGCTGCAGGGCAGGCACGAGGCCAAAGTCGTCCAGAACGCTCGGCATGAGATTGTAGGAGATTTCCCTCGCCTCCCCTATCGCGTTGTCCAGCAGCGCTTTGATGTCAGCGATCCGGCGGCGGTCCTCCTCACCCTGCACGCCCGCGGCATCCTCGAGAATTTCTACACTGAACTTGATCGCCGTCAGCATCTGTCCCAGGCTATCGTGAATTTCCCGGGCGATCCGGCGCTGCTCTTCTTCCTGCGCTTTCACCCGCGCTCCGGACAGCAGCTCCAGCTCACGCTCCCGCTGGAGAAGGTTATGGTACAGTTGCGCGTTTGTCAACGCTATGGATGACTTCTCGGCAAGAGAGTTCAACAACCGAATCTCGCGAGCGGAAAATTCGTGGTGTTCTCGATAACCGACAACCAGTTGACCCCGAATCTGACGCTCAACGATGAGCGGAAAACAGGCGACTGATACGATGTTTTCCTCCTTGAACGGGGGAAACTCTTCGACAGGCAGCTCCGAATTCGTCCCAAACCCATGCAGCACTGTTGGCTCCTTTTTCCGGATGATGCCGAGGTGGATTTCCCCGGGGTGAAATGGTTCGTCCCGCAGGGGAAGACGGTTCCCCTTTGCCGCCCTCCATCGAACCAAGTTCGATGCAAGGTCCACCATCATCACGCCTGTCCAGTCCGCCCGGGTGAGCGTTTTCGCCTGAAAGCAAATCGTGTTGAGCACCGTCTGCAGCTCAACGCTCGACACAAGCTGACGGTCGATCGTGCTCAACGTCTCCTGTTCCCATAGCCACAGCGCGAGCTCTCTCTCAAGCAGCTTTCGTTCGGTGATATCTCGGAACGAGGCTTGAACCGCAGGCCGGCCATTCCACGGAATAAGCCTGGCGTTCACCTCAAGATCGACGACCTTCCCGTTCTTCGTGAGCCCCTTCAGCTCGTCGTTCCGAAGAATATCTTCGCTGGCCAGTTGAGCCTGCTCCCTGCCCAGTATGAAGGAGCGACTTGCCGGCGCAATGGTGTCGGAGAAACTCGCCGCCATCATGTCCTCAACAGAATCGTAACCGAAGATTCTGACGGCGGAGGAATTGACGAAGGCCAGTTTCCCGTCCTGAATGACGACGATGCCGTCCAGCGAACTCTCCACGATATTCTGATATTTCTCCTCTGATTCCTCGAATTTGCGGGCCAGCTCCCGGCGCTCCGTCACATCGTGGTAGATGCTGATACACTCGAGCAGTTCGCCCCCTGCACCAACGACCGGAGAAATAATCAACCAAGCGTACGCTTTCTCCCCTTCCTCTCTCTGAAATTCCACTTCGCCGGACCACGCTTGACCAAGCTTGAGCGTCTCAACGATGCAATCCCAGAAGTCCTTCCCGGTCGCGCAATCACCGTGCAGCGCTTTCACCCGCTGGAACGCCGGTTGACCGAGGAGGTCGTTCATGTGCGGACCCATCCAGCGCTCGTACGCCGGATTGACGTACTGGGTTCTCCCGTTGTGATCCACAACTTGAATCTGATTGATGGACTGCTCTAGCAAGGTTTCATAGCGGCGTCGGCGCTTTTCAAATTGACGCCCTCGCTTCGTGAGAACAACAGCGAGGGTCACCCCTACACCGAAGAGAAGAACTGCGACGAAGAACCCTCGATAGATGATCCTATCGGTCGACCGATGGGACCCTTGGACTTGAATGAGGTTCTCTACCGACTCTTCACGGAGAACCTCGTCAAGACGCACGCGCATCATTCTGAGAAAATCGTTTGCATCTGGCAGGTACGTTTCTGGCGCGGCTCCGCTTGGCCGCACGCTCAACGTTCCCCGAGGGCCGGTCATTGCCGGAGGATTCGCCAGGAATTGCCTTGACTGGGTGAATACTTGCTCGGAGGTCCCGATGAGTCGGCCAAATGTCTTCGAAAGAAGCTCGAACCTCGCACCGAGGCTTCCTCTCATCTCGTCGGGGGACTCCACAAGAAGCGAACGGTATGCAGCGCTGATCGAGTCAACTGATCCCGCGAGCTCCCGAAATCGGGGATACAACGAGGCCTTCTTCTGTGGATCGACGAATGCCTCCTGAGCGACATAGAAGAGCTGGATCGACCGGTCATAGCCAGTCAGCGCGAGGGTGTCTCTGGCAATGGATGCCGAAAATACCCTCGCCGTTTTCGCAGTAGAGTTCAGAAACTCAGTCAGGAGATACGCGAGGCCGATGCAGGCGGAGGAGAAAACAATCGCGAGAGCGAGGATGAGGGTTCGCTCAGACCGACTGAGGTTCGCGAGGTTCAACCACTTCTTGATCGCGTCGGTCCTTTGAGCCATGAGAACTCACCACACCTTTCGGATCTGCCAGGGAAGCATAGGGGAACGGTCCCACCGTCGTGGGGTTCCCCTCCTGGACCGAAAGATAGCCAAAGACGGGTTGAAATTCAACGACGCTCGGAGGCGGACGCAGGGAGGCGCCAGCGACTCTATTTCGCAACGAGCTTTTTGTATGCCTCAACGTCTAACAGGTTTGCCAATTCTCCAGGATTTGTGATCTTCACCTTTACCATCCAGCCCTTGCCGTATGGATCCTTGTTCACCACGTCAGGACTGCTCTGCACATCCTTGTTCGCCTCGACGACTTCGCCGCTCACAGGCGCATAGAGATCTGAAACCGCCTTCACTGCCTCGATTGTCCCAAACGATTTGCCCTGGTCGAGCTTCATCCCTCCTTGCGGAAGCTCGACAAACACGACATCACCTAACTCGCCTTGTGCATAGTCCGTGATACCCACCCAGCCAAACTCACCTTCAACTCGTATCCACTCATGGTCTTTAGTATACTTCAGCTTATCCGGAAAATTCATGTTCACCTCGGCAGTTTGTGTAGTTGGGGGATCCAGAAACGTGTCTGACGTTAAGAAATACGGACGCAATCATCAAGACCGCCTCGCCCCTTAGTCCTTAAAGTCAAAAAGCTCAATGAAAGTCGTGTCGAAACGACCGCTCCGGAACCTGTCATCCTGCATCAATTTCTTGTGGAATGGGATAGTCGTCTGGATTCCCTCGATGATGAACTCATCCAGGGTATGGTACATCTTGTCGATCGCCTCTTCCCGTGCCTTCCCCCGAACAATCAGCTTGGCAACCAGCGAGTCGTAGTACGGGGGGATCTCGTACCCGGCATAGGCGTGTGTATCAACACGTACGCCGAAGCCTCCCGGCTGGTGAAAACTTGTTATTCTCCCCGGGGAAGGCCGGAAATCGAAATTGGGATCCTCCGCATTGATGCGACATTCGATTGCATGCCCCTGCGGTTTCGGCTTCACTTTCTTGAGCCGACTCCCCGCGGCCACCTCGATCTGCATCTTCACCAGGTCAACTCCCATGACCTCCTCCGTCACCGGATGCTCGACCTGGATACGCGTGTTCATCTCCATGAAATAGAAATTCCTATGCTTGTCGAGCAGAAACTCGATCGTCCCGGCGCCACGGTAGTGGACGCTTTTCGCTCCTTTGACGGCAGCAGCCCCCATGGCCTCGCGAAGCTCAGGTGTGATCGCCGGCGAAGGCGATTCCTCAACAAGCTTCTGATGTCGTCGCTGGATCGAACAGTCTCTCTCGCCGAAATGAATCACGTCGCCATACCGATCTCCCATCAGCTGGATTTCGATGTGGCGCGGCTCCTCAAGATACTTTTCGATATAGATCGAGGGATTACCGAAGGCCGTCTCCGCTTCGTGGCTCGCTGTGCGAAAAGCGTTCTCGAGGTCACCGGCTTCGCGCACGATGCGCATGCCACGCCCGCCGCCGCCGCCCGTCGCTTTGACCATGACCGGATAGCCGACCTCACCGGCCATCGACTTCGCCTCGTTGAAATCCGCAATCACTCCGTTGCTTCCTGGGACGACCGGGACACCCGCCTTGCGCATGGTCTCCTTCGCAAGCGCCTTGTCGCCCATCGCCGATATGGAGGCCGGCTTCGGTCCAATGAACGTCAGGCCCGAGGTTGCACAGATCTCCGCAAAGCCCGCGTTCTCCGCAAGGAATCCATACCCTGGATGGATCGCGTCCGCGTTGGTTACTTCGGCAGCGGCAATCAACCGAGGGATACTGAGGTAGCTCTCCTTGCTCGGGGGAGGACCGATGCAGACAGCTTCATCAGCAAACCTGACGTGGAGCGAGTAGCGGTCCGCTTCCGAATAGACAGCGACAGTCTTGATCCCGAGCTCACGACAGGCCCGGATGATGCGGAGGGCGATCTCGCCACGATTTGCAATGAGCACCTTGTTGAACAAATCAGTCCCTTATTAGAAGGCGTTGTGGTCCGGGAGGGGCTAGGGACGAACGTGCGCCAGGACGGTGATGAAGCTCGTTCACCTTTGCTCGATCATGAACAGGACCTGGTTGTATTCGACCGGCTTTCCATTCTCGACAAGAATCTGGGCGATCCGGCCGTTGAGGTCGGATTCGATCTCGTTCATCAGCTTCATCGCCTCGACGATACAAAGAACGGATCCGACGCTGACTTCCTGTCCGACCTCGACATAAGGCTCGGCATCCGGGGCTGGAGCCCGATAAAACGTTCCGACGATCGGAGACCGAACTTCGTGCATCTTGGTTTCTATTTTCGCAGGAGGCTGGGCTGAAGAGGCAATGGGAGCCAGGACGGCAGATTCTTGGGCAGCGAGAGGAGGCGCTTGAGCCAGCGCGGTCGGGATGGGCACTTGATAAGCGGCCGGCACCATCGACGGAGGTTGAGAGTTCTTATGCTTCGCGACCCTTAGTTTCTTTCCTTCTTCCTCGATCTCTATTTCATCGACATCGCTCTTCTCGATGAGCTTAATCACCTTCTTGATGTAAGAAAGGTCCATTGGCATTCCGGGTTTGTTGTGGGACACTTCGATTTGATCCCCAGTTCAGTTTTTCACCCGTTCCAGATACCCACCCGTCCGGGTGTCGACGCGAATAACATCCCCTTCATTGATGAAGAGCGGGACGTTCACGGTGGCTCCGGTTTCGACTCTCGCCGGTTTCGTCGCGCCGGTCGCAGTGTCCCCGCGGACGCCAGGCACCGTCTCTACAACCTTCAACTCCACGTTGAATGGGATCTCACAACCTACGATCTCGCTCCCGACCAAAAAGAGTTGAATTGTCTCCCCTTCCTTCAAAAATCTTGCCCCATCCCCCAGAACCACATCGGAGACTGGAATCTGCTCGTAATTCTCCTTGTCCATGAACTGATAACTCGCACCGTCGTGGTAGAGGTAGGTAAACTCCTTCTGCTCGAGCCGGACCTCTTCGACCTCCTCGCCCGATCTGAACCGGTTCTCGGTGACGCGCCCGGTCTTCAGGTTTCGAAGCTTTGCCTGGACGAACGCGCGAAGGTTCCCGGGAGTCCGGTGGATATACTCATCAATACGATGTGGCTCGCCGTTGAATCGTATGACCATGCCAACTCTGAAATCTGCGGTTGTTGCCATAAAACCCTACAAAATCCTTACTTTTTTCATTGAAACTGCACGATTTCTTATCAAATTGGGGTGAAATTATAGTGAAAAGTGGTTCCAATGTCAAGCCAAATCGTGCGACAAGATCCGGTATGCCCTGCAGGGCGCTGAGGCCCGAAACGGGTTTGAAGCTCGGAGTCGGTCCACCCCAGACGGCTTGGGCGTTGGGAGTCAATCCATGCGGCAAGCTACCGGCGGCATCCCTCAAACGGACTCCCGGTCGAATCCGGCATGAATTTCCCTTGTTGTTCCTGTCTGCGACAGGTTCGCTGTTTCTTCTCAGGGGGCTAAGTGGTATATTTTTACTAGACTTTCCCAAATTCTTTTCCCCTGGAGTTCAAGAATGCTCTCAGACATCCACAAAATGCACTATCACACCACGATTCTTGGTTCGATCGGACACACCCCCCTCGTGAGGCTCAACCGGATCAGCCGGGGGTATAAGCCTCAAATCTTCGCCAAGGTTGAGTGTTTCAACCCCGGCGGGTCTGTAAAAGATAGGATCGGGATTGAGATGATCGAAGATGCGGAGCGGGAGGGAAGACTGAGGCCAGGCGGCACCGTCGTTGAGGCGACCTCGGGGAACACGGGCATGGGACTCGCGATCGCTGCGGCCGTCAAGGGCTACAGGTGCGTGTTCACCATGCCAGACAAAATGAGCATCGAGAAGATCCGGCTGCTGCGCGCGTTCGGCGCCGAGGTCATCATCACTCCCACTGCCGTTCCCCACGACGCGCCCGAAAGCTACACGGAGGTGGCAAAGCGAATTGTCCGTGAAACCCCGAACGCGATCCTCGCAAACCAGTATTACAACCCGAAGAACCCCGAGGCACACTATAAGACAACCGGACCGGAGATTTGGCAGCAGACCGGCGGGCAGATTGACTGCTTCGTGTGCGGGATGGGCACGGGGGGAACGATCAGCGGCGCGGCGAGGTACCTCAAGGAACAAAATCCAAGCGTCAAAGTGATTGGGGTCGACCCGAAGGGATCCGTCCTCCGTGAGTACTTCTACACGAAAAAGGTCTCACCGGAATTCAAGACATACATGGTCGAAGGCATCGGCCAGGACTTCATCCCGGGAACCCTCCTGTTCGAATTCCTGGACGACGTTGTCGAGGTCCCTGACAAGGAGTCATTTCTGATGGCGCGGCGGCTCACACGGGAAGAGGGCATCTTCGTCGGCGGTTCGTCTGGGACAGCGATGGCGGGGGCGCTGAAGATAGCCGAACGGCTCTCCGAGAAGGATGTGATGGTCGTGCTGCTGCCGGACACCGGCGAGCGATACCTGAGCAAGATCTACAACGATGATTGGATGAAGGAGAATCGATTCCTGGTTCCGGAGAAGATCACCATCCGCTACGTCCTCGAGGGAAAGCAGGGAGTGCCGACCCTCATCGCCGCCGATCCTGTGACGACGGTTCGGAAAGCCCTGGACCTCATCAGAGAGCACAACGTGTCACAGCTGCCGGTGATCGACAAGGGTCAGTCCGTTGGGAGCGTGGAAGAAAGCGATCTGATGAGTGCGGTCCTCGGCAATCCCGCCCTCTTCGATGCGCCGGTGAGCTCGCTGATGAAATCGCGGTTCCCCGAGGTACACATGGACGAATCGATCAATCAGGCCATCGCTCTGCTCTCGAAGAAACAACCTGCCGTTCTGGTCCGGAACGACGGAAACATCGCTGGGATCCTGACTCGGTTTGACGTCATTGAATACATGTCACGCTGATACTCACAGATCGACGCGGATAAGCACAGATGGGCCTCACATATTATGAAGACGAATGAGCCGCTCTTGTATGGGGACCTAACGCAGAAGATCATTGGCGCCGCCTTCGACGTGCACAACACTCTGGGAAAGGGACTGAGCGAAAAAGTCTACGAGAACGCGCTCGCCGTGAGACTTCAGGAACTGGGATTGACCGCTGAACATCAGAAGGTAGTGCCGGTTTACTTCAGCAACCAGAAGGTCGGCGAGCAAATCGTTGATCTGCTTGTAGATGATCGAGTAATCGTCGAGACGAAGGCCGTGGATCGCTTGATGAAGAGCCATGAGGCCCAGTTGCTGGGCTATCTGAAGAATACACAGTTTCAGTTGGGTCTCCTGATCAATTTTGGCGCTCGGGTACAATTCAAAAGGCTGATCTTCACAGCTCAGAACAGATGACAGTAGACACACGCGCACAACCCTCGAGCCAGGGGGGATCAGGCAACCACTGCATTTCCTGCTCTTCATCTTAATCAAAACATCTGCGACCATCCGCGATCATCAGCGAGTATCCGCGACAAGAGGAGCACGAATGGGCTTTTCAACCAAAGCAATCCACGCAGGCATCGAGCCTGATCCATCCACCGGCTCGATCATGACCCCGATTCATCTGACCTCCACGTACGTCCAGGAGGCGCTGGGCAAGCACAAAGGGTATGAATATTCACGCGTTTCCAACCCCACGCGCACCGTGCTCGAGAAGAACATCGCAGCTCTCGAGAACGGGAAAGAGGGGTTGGCATTCGCCTCCGGTATGGCTGCGGAATCCGCGATCTTTCAGCTCCTGAAGTCGGGGGATCACGTCATCGCCTCGCGCAATGTCTACGGCGGCACCTACAGGCTCGCCAAATTGGTCCTTCATGACTACGGTCTCGATTTCGATTTTGTGGATACAACCGACGTCGCAAACATCAAGGTGGCAATCAAGCCCAACACGAAGATGGTGTTTGTCGAGACGCCGACAAATCCCACGATGGAGATCACGGACTTGCCGGGAGTTGTGAAGCTTTGCAGAGCGAGGAAATTGATCTCGATCGTAGACAACACGTTCGCCACCCCCTATCTCCAAAATCCACTTGACTTTGGAATCGATATCGTCCTTCACAGTGCGACAAAGTATTTGAATGGACACAGCGATATGCTCGGGGGGCTGATCGTCCTTAATAATCACGCTCTCACCGAGCGACTGCGATTCATCCAGAAGTCCGTCGGCGCTATCATGAGTCCGTTCGAGGCCTGGATGTGTCTGCGCGGCATCAAGACGCTCGCGGTGAGAATGGCCCGGCACGACTTGAATGCGATGGAGGTGGCTGCATTCCTTAACACGCATCGAAAGGTCAAGAAGGTGAACTACCCGGGCCTCGTCTCCCATCCCCAGCACCGGCTGGCACAGAAGCAGATGCGAGGGTTCGGAGGGATGATCTCTTTCGACCTCGGGAGCCTTGCGAGGGCGAAGAAGCTCCTCAGATCCGTGCGGCTCTGCTCGCTCGCGGAGAGCCTGGGGGGCGTGGAGACACTGATTTCGCATCCTGCTACGATGACGCACGCGTCTGTCCCACCGGACGAGCGGAAGCGCATTGGAGTGACGGATGGACTGGTGAGGATCTCAGTCGGCATCGAGGATGTCGAGGACATTGTTGCCGACTTGAAGCAAGCGCTGGCGAGAATCTAGCAAGGGATCTGACATTCCCGGAATCTCAAGCTGTGTATCGAGGAAGATTCCGGAAATGACAAGCGCTAATAAAGCAGGTATTTCTTCCGAATCTGGTCAAACTTCACAACCTCTTCTTTCCACATCCCCACAATCTTGGCAGGCGGCACTCCGGCGTCAATTGCCGTACGGAGCTTCGTGGTTCCCGCGAGCAGGTCGATGTATCGACCCCTCCACATCAAGCTGTCGGCGAACAGTCGCTTCGCGGTGGAAAGAATATAGACCCCTGTCTTCACCGGCTCATAGATATCTCGGTCGGTGACGTTCACGAAAATCCCACTGCATTTCTGTCCCTCATACTTAGGATGGATCGTAACGTTCTCCATGGTCTGGGGCGTAAGCTCGACCGGCTCAAACCGCACCCCCTTCAGCCGATAGGCGTTGAGAGCTTCCGCCCATCGTCGGCCATCAACGTACGGCGCCCCGATGTACTCGAAGGGATGGTCCGTCCCACGCCCTTCGGAGAGGTTGGATCCCTCGATGAAGCACGTCCCCGGATAGACCACGGCGGTCTTGAGCGTTGCCATATTGGGTGAAGGCTTCACCCACCGAAGACCCGTCTGATCATACCACATCGTTCGCCTCCACCCTTCCATCTTCACGACCGTCAGCGAAGCCTTCACTCCGTGCTTCAGCCACCCCTCTTCGTTGAACATCTTCGCAAGCTCGCCGACCGTCATGCCGTGCGCGACGGGAATGGACTGCAACCCTACGAATGAGCGGAGGGGATCCTCCCGCACGAATCCTTCGACCCAAACCCCTCGGATGGGATTCGGACGATCAAGAACGACATACGGTATCTTGTGTTCAGCGGCAGCTTCCATCGCGTACGACAAGGTGCTGATGTAGGTATAGAACCGGACACCGACATCCTGGATGTCGAAGATCAGGACGTCGACGTCCTTCAGCATCTCATCCGTCGGCTTGTTCGTCGCGCCATAGAGTGAGTACACCGGGACGCCTGTCTTTGCATCGACCCCATGCTGAATACTCTTGCCGTCCGGGGCATCACCGCGAACCCCATGCTCGGGGCCAAACAACGCGACGAGCTTCGTTCGCTTGTCCACAAAGAGCGCGTCAGCGAGATGTTTGCTGCTGGAAAGAAGGGCGGAATGGTTCGTGACCAGACCGACCCTCTTTCCCTTGACCAGGTTGAAGTACTTTTCGAAGAGAAGATCGGCACCGGTCTTGACCTGGCCCGTGGCCGGCTGGAGAAGGATGAGACAGAGAGGAAGGAGGATGGTCTTAACTCGCTTCATTGCTGAAATCGTGCAGTCGTCGCTTGGGGAAAAAGCGGAGGTTGCTGCCTGGAGCTCACATCACTTGCGAGCGGGCTATCGCCCAAGCCGCAATGCTCATCCCGTCCCAAATCTCGCCCGACCTGATGCGCTCATCGATTTCGGCCGGAGTGAGATGCAGAAGCTCAAATTCTTCGGTCACGTCGGGACGCGCTTCGACTTTCCGAAGCTCCTTCGCGATGTAGACGCGGCACCACTCATTGGTCACACCATTGAACGGGTTGAACTGTCCGACGTGCCGGAGGTCGGAGGACGCGAAGCCCGCCTCTTCGGCCAACTCGCGGACGGCCGTCGAGAGGTAGTCCCCCGCAGCCCTCACACCGCCGCACGGGAACTCCAAGCTCTCCTCATCGCACAGGTAACGATACTGCTTGACCATAGCGATCGTCCCATCGTCAAGAAGCGGAATGACGAGGCTCGATCCGTTGGTGTGAACGTAGAAGTAATCCCCGACCTCCCCGTTCGGCAGCATGAAGGTGTCCTGACGGTACACCCACCAGGGGTTCTTGTCAAGCTCCCGCTGGCTCAGTTTCTTCCACTTTGGGAGCGGCATATGCAGAGTTTAGATTGCGGAATGAGGAATGCATCTTGACTTTCCCGGCAACGTCGAGACAGCCTCAAGGGCACGCTAGACCAATTCGCCTTCGGAGAAGAAAAATGCCACTTCGATCCTGCCGTTCTCCGGAGAATCGGACCCGTGAACGATGTTCTCGCCTTTGTTGTCGGCGAAGAGCTTCCGTATCGTCCCTCGAGCCGCGTCCTTCGGATCCGTGGCGCCGATGAGCGTTCGAAAATCCGCCACGGCGTTCTCCTTCTCCAGTGCGATCGGGACGCAAGGACCGCTCGACATGAACTCAACCAGCCCTTCGTAGAAGGGGCGGCCTTTGTGAACCGCGTAGAATGCGCCGGCAGTCTCGCCGGTCAAACGCACCTGCTTGAGGCTCAGCACTGTAAAGCCGGCCTTCTGAATACGCATCAGGACTTCACCCTGGAGGTTCTTTCGCACACAATCGGGCTTGAGGATCGCTAGAGTCCGTTCAAGAGCCATCTCGACGTTCTCGTTTCGTTCGTAGGAGGTTTCGCGTTGATCGACGACCTGCGGCCTTCAGCCTAGGCCTTATGCTGATTCCACCATCGCTCCATCACATCATCCGCGTTCGTCTCGGCGCCCTTCTTCTTCCATTTGTCGAAGAAGTAGATGTCCGCGCTCGTCGGCTGCGGATTCGGAGCGTCGATCTGCACCCGGATCGGCATCGGGGCTGAGTCTCCGACGATGATGGCTTCCCCCTGCCGCAGGGTCGAGATGACGGCGTCGAGGCCGCTGAAGGTTTCCGGCACGAGCCGTCGGATGTAGGCTTGATCGACGGGATTGAGGAGCCGCAGGATGACAAAATTGTTGCACTGCGAGAGGATTGTCTCTGAGATCTCCGACGGCCTCTGGCTCACGATCATACAGCTGACGCCGTACTTCCGCCCCTCTTTCGCAATCCGCTCCACGGTCAGACGGGCCGCCGTCGAACCCTGCGCATTGGTGGAAAGATAGTTGTGGGCCTCCTCGAAGACGAGAAGGATGGGAAGCTCTCGGCGGTTCGGATTCCAGAAATTGAAATCGAACGCAATCCTCGCGATCAACGCAACGATCGTGTTAACGACGTCGAACGGAATCCCACCCATGTCCATGATCGTGACCTTCGTCTTCCCGTCCAGACCGAAGATCATCGTGAGCAGCCCCTTGGCCGATTCGGAATCCGTGCACACCCGCGGCTTGAACATGAACGCGTAGCGCGGGTCGTTGATCATGCTGTTGACTCTCACCAGGAACCGGGTAAACTTGCCAAAGTGAGGACCCTCCTTCGCTCCGCCAGTTCCGATGGTGATCTTCTCCGTGTCCAGAAACTGCATCTTGGCGCGGACCTCGTTGACGTCGAAGTACACAGGCGAGTCGACCGTGAGAGTGCTCGCAAGCCGCTGGTTCTTCACTTTCTTGGATGCGAAGATCAGGTCCTGCAGCGTCGCGATGATGGTGGTCGCATGTTCGTCACGAGGATCGACGAACAGTTCGACCATCTCGTCGAAGTTCATCAGCCAGTACGGAAGCTCGAGAGCGGCAATATCAAAATGCTGGCACCCGTCCGGAAAAGCGCTCTTGTACTCGTTGTGGATATCGATGATGACAATGTTTGTGTCGGGGAGTGATGCGACCTTCTGCAGCGTCGATGCGACCGTGCACGATTTCCCCGCACCGCTTGACCCGAGGACGGCAAGGTGTTTTCCGAAGAACCGGTTTGGATCGAGGTACGCGCGCTCGTTCTCGAAGAGGGAAAGTTGTCCGATGGAGAAGTTGAATTTCTGAAACGTGGAGAACGCAGCCTTGAGATCTTTGTCCTCGAGCAAGTACACGACCATCTCGACCGTCGGAAGAACAGAAACCCCGCTCTCGAACTTCCCCTTCTTCAAGGTCCCGATGAGTGTCACATCCATTATGTATCGCTGGACGATTTTGTCGTTCTCGTAGATGTCCCCCTTTTTGAACTCCGAGACGATGCCGAGAACGAGTAGCTGACCGATCGGGATGAGGACGTACGTCCCGATCTGACCGATGTAGTAGGTCTTTGTACCGATTTTCTTGGAAAGTGAGGTGATCTCCGAGTCAATGACGACCGTGACCGAGGAGCTTCGCACCTCGCGGATCACGCCGATTCGTTTCTCCTCCCACATAGGGTTTACCTGCCAGGCTTAATGAGCGATTGAGTGAGAGGCGCAAGATCGTTCAAGATCGATGCGCCGTTGAGATCGAAGGCCCCTACTTTCTTCTTGTTTTTTGCCGGGCCGCGGCTCTTTTCTTGGATGCGGTACCTCGTGCAGCAGCCGCATTCCGCGCTGTCCTCTTACCGCCTTTGAGTGATTTCAGCACGCGCTGCATCGTCTCGCCGATGACGGCCGGGCTCTCGACCACGTGGATCCCTGCCTGGCGGAAGGCCTGAAACTTCTCGGCGGCAGTCCCCTTCCCACCTGAGATGATGGCCCCTGCATGCCCCATCCGTCGGCCCGGCGGGGCCGTTTGTCCTGCGATGAAGCCGACCACCGGTTTCTTCACGTGTTTCCTGATGTACTCGGCCGCTTCCTCCTCCGCCGTTCCGCCGATCTCGCCGATGAGGATCATCGCGTCCGTGTTCGGATCTTCGTTAAAGAGCTTCACCGCGTCGATGAAGCGCGTCCCGATCACCGGGTCGCCGCCGATTCCCATGCATGTCGATTGACCGATCCCACGCTCGGTGAGCTGCCAAACGGCTTCGTAGGTCAATGTGCCACTCCGGGAGATAAGCCCAACGCGACCGGGCTTGTGAATGAATCCGGGCATAATGCCGACCTTGCACTCCCCCGGGGTGATGATCCCCGGACAATTCGGGCCGATCATGCGAACGCCCCGCGCTTTCAGATAGTCGTACACTCTTACCAGGTCGTTTGCCGGTATGCCTTCAGTGATGGTGACGATCAGTCTGATTCCCGCGTCCGCCGATTCCAGAATTGCGTCAGAAGCAAATCCTGCCGGCACAAAGATCACCGATGTGTTCGCTTTTTCCTCTGCGACAGCCTCCGCGACCGTGTTGTAGACCGGAATCGGTTTTGGAAACTGATCCTTGTCGTTTCCTTGGTACGTCATCCCGCCTTTTCCCGGCGTGACGCCCGCAACGACGTTTGTTCCGTATTCAATCATCTGCTTCGTGTGAAACGTTCCCTCCCCCCCCGTGATGCCCTGGACGACCAGACGCGTGTGCTTGTCAACGAGTATGCTCATAGATAACAGTTCTTCGCTTAGTGATCAGGGTGTCTGTTCCGAGTTGTTCAAAGTTACGAATCGCTCTCCAGAAAATCAGCAACCTTGAGGATTGTCGCTTCATCAAACTGTCGACCGAGGATTTGGAGGCCTATCGGCAGCCCGTGACGGTCGGTCCCGCAGGGGATGCTCACTCCGGGGATCCCTGCAAGGTTCGCCGACGTCGTATAAACATCGGAAAGATACATCTGCAGGGGGTCATCGACCTTCTCCCCGGCTATGAAGGCCGTCGTCGGGGAGGTCGGCGTGACAAGGCAGTCGACTTTTGTGAACGCCCGCGTGAAATCTTCCTGGATCAGTCTGCGCACCTTCTGACCCTTGCGGTAGTATGCGTCGTAGTAGCCGGCCGAGAGCACATAGGTGCCGAGCATGATGCGCCGCTTCACTTCCGGTCCGAATCCCTCGCTCCGCGACTTCACGTACATCTCCGGGAGGCTCCTTGCGCCCTTTGCGCGAGAACCGTAGCGCGCACCGTCATAGCGGGCCAGGTTCGATGAAGCCTCGGCGGTCGCCAGGATGTAATACGTCGCGATCGTGTACTCGGAATGGGGGAGACTCACCTCTTCGATGAGGGCGCCGCCAGCCCGCAACAGATCGACCTTTCTCTGGATCGCGCTCCGGATCTCGTCCTCGAGTCCGGCGCCGTAGTATTCCTTCGGGAGCCCAACCCTCAAGCCCTTGATGTCTCTTGTCAGGGATGAGGTGTAATCAGGGACCGGAATGGCTGCGGAAGTCGAGTCATGATCATCGTGACCGGCGATGACCTGCAACACCCGTGCGATATCTCTCGCGCACAGCGCGAACGGGCCGATGGTGTCGAGCGATGATGCGAACGCGACGAGACCGTAGCGGGAGACGCGACCGTACGTCGGCTTCAATCCCAGGACGCCGGTGAAGGCGGCAGGTTGGCGGATGGATCCTCCCGTATCGGTTCCGAGCGCCGCCGTCGACATTCCGGCGCGGACAGCGACGGCGGAGCCTCCGCTCGAGCCCCCCGGGACGCGGGACTCATCCTGCGGCAGCCTGACGCGCCCGAACGCCGAGTTCTCCGTGGAGGAGCCCATCGCGAACTCGTCCATATTCGTCTTCCCCACGACGATCGCATCGGCTTTCTTGAGCCGCGCAACCGCGGTGGCATCGTACAAGGAGATGAAGTCCTGAAGGATCTTTGAGCCGCACGTCACCTTCTCGTCCTTGATGCAGATAACATCCTTGATCGAAACGACCATGCCGGCGAGCGTACCTGCTGTGCCGCCAGCCAGCTTTCTGTCAACCGCCCGCGCCTGCCCCAGAGCCTCCTCCGGGAAGACAGCGAGGAACGCGTTCAAATCCTTTCCTTCTTCGATGGCGTTCAGGTACCCCTGCGTGATCTTCTCACATGAGGTCCTTCCAGCGCCTAGCTCCGATGTGATAGAGTCGAACGTTTTCAATGCGGACATGGCACTCGATGGCGGTCCCCACAATGGACCGAGTGAGGGGGCAAGGTGAGACCGCTCTGCGCGGTCTCGCTCTGTCGGGTATCCCCCAAACTCGAACAGGCGTGATGACGGTGCTCGATGACTGAAAGAAGCTATTGCTTTTTCTGCTCTTTGTCCTGGTCGATCTGCTTGACGTCTTTGTCGATATCGTCCTGAATGTCGCGGGCCGCCTTTCGGAACTCACGAAGTCCCTTCCCAATTCCCTGGGCAAGGTCCGGAATCTTCTTCGCACCGAAAAAGATCAGGACGACAGCAACGATCAGGATTATTTCAGGCGCACCGAGGTTCATACTCCCACCCCTTCCTTTCGAACAAGTTGTGAATGGTGCCCGCTCGACGATGTCGTTCGGGCGAGAATGAAACTTTCGACAAGCGAATCAAAGATCTTCCGACCATCGGTATGGCCCAGCACGGGATCCGATGCACGCTCCGGGTGTGGCATCATCCCCAACACATTTCCCCTCTCGTTGATAACGCCGGCGATGTTCGAGAGCGAACCGTTGGGATTCGCCCGATCCGTGATGCTGCCGTCACGCTCGCAGTAGCGGAAGACAATCTGGTCGTTCTCCTCAAGCCGCTTGAGCGTCTCAGGATCGGTGAAGTAGTTGCCGTCACCGTGCGCGATCGGAATCTCGAGAACATCACCCTGCATGCATCGCGAGGTGAAGCGCGTCTGCGGGTTCTCCACGCGCAGGTGAACATATTTGCACGCGAACTTCAACGAACTGTTCCTCAACAGAACACCAGGGAGCAAGCCCGCTTCCACCAGAATCTGGAATCCGTTGCAGATTCCGAGCACCAGACCGCCGTTCTCCGCAAACCGCACAACGTCCTTCATGATCGGCGAGAAGCGCGCGAGCGCACCACACCGGAGATAGTCACCATACGAGAAACCGCCCGGCAGGATGACCACATCCACATCTCCGAGCGACGACTCCTTATGCCAGATCAGCCGCGATTCCTGGTCGAGGATCGTCTCCGTCACGTAGTGCGCGTCGTGATCGCAATTCGATCCCGGGAAGACAACGACGCCGAACTTGACCTTCATGGTGGTTGATTGGTTTATTGGTTAAACGGTTCATTGGTCACTTCAGCACTCACCAATTTCCGCCAAAGGCGCCAGCCCGCCTCAATGAGCTAGTGAGCCTGGCGGGGATGTGCGTCCCCCAAGGGGTTCTTTCCCGAAGGGACCACTTCGTGGCGGGCCGGCGCAAACTACTCACAGACTAACTACTCACTTCCTCAACTGTAAATGTAAAATCTTCCATGATGGGGTTCGCGAGGAGCTTCTCACTGACTTCCCGTGTGATCCTTTCAGCTTCCTCTTTCGTCGACACGTCCACGTCCATCTCGACATACTTTCCAATGCGCACATTCTTGACGCTGACGTATCCCAGTGAATGAACGCCATGCTCTACAGCCTTACCCTGGGGATCCAGGATCGACCCTCGTAAGATGACCAAGATTTTTGAATGAAACAACAAGGATCTCCGTTGCTGATTAGCAGGTTGTTGAGAAATGCTGATCCATGAGCCACGAGAACACGAAAACACGAAGAAGAGATTTAAACGTGTTGCTGTTCCTTCGCGCCTTCTGGCCCATTCTCAACAGTCCGCTAGATGTCGATGCTCGAAATTTCGCTCTCTTCGTCCGAGTCCTTTTCGACGTGCTTGACGAGAGCGCGAAGGGATTCATACAGTGATCGCAAGAGTCCAAAGCCGATGAAAAGGACCATCACGAGGAACAGATACCTCCCCTTCGAAATCACGACGGCAACGATGGCCATCGAGAGGAGGATGGCTCTCACGGGACGGGCGCGGAGCCCTCGCCTGCTGAGCTTGGGCAACGTGTCGTAACGGACTCTGCTGACCATCAGCAGCGACACCGCGATGACAAGCACTACCAGCCCCTCACGCGCCCAGCCATTCAAACCGTATCGCTCGGTGTTGTACTCCAGGAGGTATGCACAGATCGTAATGGCAGCCGATGGTATCGGCAACCCCTTGAAGTAGTCCTTCTCGAAGCCCACCAGCTGGACGTTGAATCGTGCCAGGCGAATAGCTCCAAACACCAGCGGCATCGCGCTCACGATGACGCCGAAACTGTCCAATGTATGCAAATACGCTTGAAAGACCAGGAACGAGGGGGCCGCTCCGAACGAAACGACGTCGGCGAGCGAATCCAGCTCGACGCCGAACTGGCTGGAGGATCGGGTGATCCTTGCCATGACCCCATCCAGCGCGTCAAAGACCGCAGCCAGAATGATAAACTCGGCACTGAACTCAAGCCGTCCCTGGCTCGAGTTGAGAAGAGAGAGGAATCCACAGAAGACATTCAGCACGGTGAACAAGCTGGGGACGACAGCACGAGTGATTTTCATAGGACTCCTTCTTCGTGAAGATTACGGGAACTCCGCCAACACAGTCTCACCGGCCACCGAACGATCGCCGACGCGCGCCCGCACGACCGCGCTCGAGGGCACATACACATCGACCCGTGATCCAAATTTGATCATCCCGAATCGCTCACCCGCTTTGACCGAATCCCCGGGCTTCAGCGTGCAAACAATCCTCCGGGCGACGAACCCGGCGATCTGCTTGAGGAGCACCTTTCCACGCACATGCTCCACACCGATGATCATTTGCTCGTTCTTCTCCGATGCCTTGTCCTCGAAGGCAGCGAAATGCTCCCCTTTCACATAGCGCAGGTGCCTGACCACGCCCGAGACCGGATTTCTGTTGACGTGGACGTTCAAGGGAGACATGAAGATACTGATCAGTGTCGCCTCCGCCTGGACGTACTCTCCCTCCTGCACCGTTCTGACTGCAATCACTTTCCCGTCTGCAGGGGCGATGACTAACCCGTCCCCCGGGGGTGTGGAGCGGTCAGGGTCACGGAAGAAATTCGCGCTCAATGCCCACAGAAGCACCGAGAGACCGACGATACCATATCTCAAAGCATCCGGCCCGACGAGCAGGACCGAAACGAGGACCGCCAAGACGCAAATGGCGGTCATCGTCAAGAAAACGTCACAACCGTACCTAGTAATCATAACGCCAATTCCTTGCGCCGCCCTTCTACCTGCTCTCTCCGACGGTCCGCGCGCCGTTGGCAGGACTCATCGACCCTTCCACACCCAGTCGGGCGGTTGCCGGCGCTCGGCAGCGGAGAATCCCTCCGGGGGAATTCGCAGTCGGCAAGATTGGGATTCACGAGGTCTCGAAACATCCGAGGGAGGTGAGCAGCATATCAGCGTTGAGGGAGTCAAGGCTTGCAGTCGACGAGCTTTGAGGCGTTCTCAACGCTGAAGAGTTGGTTGACCTTGGTTTCCAAGAACAACGTCAGAGGGATGTGCGTATCAAGGGCTACCTATCGTCTCCGCCCGCGATCAGCTACGCTTTTTGAAGGAGCTCTCAAAACCGAACCGGGCGTCGTAAATTCCTCCAGAAGCGCCAGTCAGCGTCAGAAAACACACGCAAAGTATACCGAAAAATGGTCCGAAAGTCAAGGTAACCGATTTTGCCCTCGTGTTCTACCTTGGATGACCGCACGAATTAGGACAGCGCTGATTTTGCGGCGTATGCGTTGGCGCAGCTTCTCTCGGAGATGCGTGCAGGATCGCTGCGACAATCGCCACGAGGTAGCAGTGCCGAATGTCGCGTGTCCCGGCAGCGAGCGTTCGACATCGGATTAGAAAATTGTGGTTGGAAGAAATGTTTTTTTTCTCTAAATTATCTACAGGAATTGCCCGGTGGTGTAATTGGCAACACGTCTGACTCTGGATCAGAAAAGTCTAGGTTCGAGCCCTAGCCGGGCAGCAAGAGAATTGAGGAACTTGGTAATTGGGTAATTGGGAAATTGATGCCGGAGTTTTTTCCAATTACCCAATTACTCACTCTTCCGGCCCTATCGTCTAACGGTTTAGGACGCAGCCCTCTCAAGGCTGAAATACGGGTTCGATTCCCGTTAGGGCTACTGCCAAAGCGGCCCACGAGCGTTGTACGCGAGTGGCTGCCGCTTTGAGCATCCCGCCGCTTTTTGGCGGGATCCGAACAGTTGCCCGCGAACGATTTCTGTCCCGCTTCTGGATTCCGCATATGAGCGGGATTCAAAGAGCGGAACCGACGCTCTTCGTCGGGATCTGCTTCTGTGACACCGTAGTATGATCCTTGCGCCCGTAGCTCAATTGGATAGAGCGGCAGCCTACGGAGCTGTAGGTTGGGGGTTCGACTCCCTCCGGGCGCACGAGACAAATTCGCTTCGCCGAGGTCCCGACAGAAAGCGTCGGGATCTGCAACAAAGCATCAAAGAACTATCATCGCGCCTGTAGCTCAACTGGATAGAGCATCAGACTTCGGATCTGAGGGTTGGGGGTTCGACTCCCTTCAGGCGCACGACAGCAGTCTCGATCGCACATCGCGGAATTCGTGCCTCACCATCTCCGCTCCCGTACCTGCACCCCGGAATCCACGCTTCTCTTTGCGCGCAATGCTCAATTGGATAGGCGCCTCTATTTCGCTTTCGGCGTGAACTTTTCCACTTGGTTCCGGATCGGCGGGACCGTCCTGAGGTACTTGTAAATCGCGGTGAGGTCGCTTTCGCTCATCCCCGAGAAGGCCACCCATGGCATCAGGGTATTGTACTCGGCCGCAAGCGCTTCGAGCGTGCTGCTGTCCGCGAGAGCGTATTACTTGAAACGCCCGACAAACTCATCGGTCGTCCAGCTGCCGAGGCCGGTTTCCTCGTCCGTCGTGATGTTCGCTGAACGCACCGTACCCTCAGGAAAGCGCAACTCGAATCCACCAGCGAATTCCAGCCCCTTGATCGGCTCACCCCTTACCTGCTGCGTATGACAGTCGATGCAGCCGGCTGCGTTCACGAGGTACTTTCCATACTCGTACCTCTGGGATGTGTCCGGTGCCTGAACGGAGGTGTGACGTGAAGGGATCATCCTCACAATGAAGTTCAATAGAGATCTTCATCGGAGAGTTTGTTGAACGCTGGATACGGCATGATCGGAAACATTGCCTGGCCGTTCTTCCGCACCCCTGAGGTCATCGCCCGTTGAATTGAGCTGGCTCTCTGGAGGGCACCTGCAAGTCTAACATGCCGTTCGCAGAGACGCAATCGTGGTTTCTCTGGATTTCTGCGAACTCTCCTGATGCTCCAGATTACATGTTCCGCGTTTGCTTCCAGTATTATTTTTTGTCAAATTCTCTCTGCGAAGCACCTTGTCTCAGCGGCTCTATCCCGAAGCCCGGAAAACACCCCCTGGAGAACAACCGTCCGTCGCGCTCATGAGAAAACTCTGGATGTTCCTCAAGCCGCTCAGGGATTTTTTCATCAAGCATCCTGCTGTGCTCTCCGGGTATATCATCTACGCCTACTTCTTCGTCACCACGATGGACTTCTACAGGGATCTCAAGCTGTCACACTTCAAGGCGTTCAATATCGTTGAGAGGTTTGATGCGTTGATCTGGATGTGGCTGCTCGCTGTCGCTCTCGTGAAGGTCATCGAGTACCGCAACCGCATCAATCAGCGGGAGAAGCTCGATCTGGAGCACGTACGGGAACTGGAGGTAAAGAAGACGCAGCTCTCGACAGCCCACGAGATGATCCGCTCGCTTCAACACCAAATCAACAACCCGCTGACGATCATTCTCCTCCACATTCAGCGAGCTCTTCGCGACGCGGAATCAAGGTCCGAGGCCGTCGAGAATCTGACGAGGGTGAAAGAGGGGGCGGAGCGCATCGCCGCAACACTGCGGGAGTTCTCGAACGCCAAGGGGATTGAGTCCGTTGAATCGCCCGTGGGGCGGATGGCAAAACCTGTTCAAAACGATGGCCAAACACCAAGAGTGGATGAAGCAGGCCCTGCGTGAAGCAGAGAAAGCCTTCGAGCAGGACGAGGTGCCGGTTGGCGCAGTGGTGGTCCACGAAGGAAGGGTCATCGGACGCGGTCAGAACCAGATCGAACGGCTTCAGGATCCCACGGCGCACGCGGAGATGATCGCTCTCACGGCCGCGGCGAACCATCTCCATTCCAGGAGGCTGGAAGGATGCACCCTCTACGTCACCCTGGAGCCATGCCCGATGTGCGCAGGCGCGATCGTGCTCTCCAGAATCCCAACCCTCGTGTTCGCGGCATTTGATCCGAAGGCTGGCGCTTGCGGCACGCTCTATAACATCGTCAGCGACAAACGTCTGAACCACACACTCCACGTCGTCTCCGGCGTCTGCGATCGTGAAAGTGAGGAGTTGTTGAGGGGGTTCTTTGGACGGGTGAGAACAGTAGCGCCGAAAGATGGCGGCCGATAGCTCAGGCTTCAACCTGAAGCTTCTCCGCCCGGTCAGCCACCCGCAGCTTCTCGATCAGCTCGTCCAGCTCGCCATCAACAATCACGGAGAGGTTGTACAGCGTCAACCCGATGCGATGGTCCGTCACGCGGTTTTGAGGAAAATTGTACGTGCGGATCTTGTCGCTTCGATCCCCGCTCTTGATCATCGACTTCCTCTGAGCAGCGACTGATGCGTTCTGCTCGTTCATCTTGATCTCGTAGAGCTTCGCCCGGAGCATCTTCATCGCGCGCTCCCGATTCTGAAACTGCGATCGTTCCTGCTGGCAGGCGACCACGATCCCCGACGGCTTATGCGTGATCCTCACCGCCGTTTCGACCTTGTTGACGTTCTGCCCGCCTTTCCCACCTGAGCGATACGTGTCGATCTGCAGGTCGGCGGGGTTGATCTCAATCTCGACGTCCTCGACCTCCGGAAGCACGACGACCGACGCTGCAGATGTGTGGACGCGCCCCTGGGCTTCCGTCTCCGGCACTCGCTGCACGCGATGCACGCCGCTTTCATACTTCATCAAGCCGTATGCTCCCGCACCGGAAACGGAGAACACCACCTCTTTGAAGCCCCCCTTCCCTGTCTCGTTCCAGTCCATCAGCTCGACCTTCCAGCCTTTGCGCTCGGCATATCGCGTGTACATCCTATAGAGATCTGCCGCGAAGAGAGCCGCCTCCTCGCCCCCCGTGCCCCCCCGGATCTCCATGATGAAGTTCTTTGAATCGTTCGGATCCTGAGGCACCAGCAGCGCCTTCAGCTCCTCCTCGAGCCCGGCAAGTTTTGTTTTGAGAGTCTCGTACTCTTCCTGAGCCATAGCTTTGAGCTCCGGGTCCGGGGTCGAATCAAGCAGATCCCTGCTCCCCTTCAGGTCGTTCTCCACTTTCCTGTAACGCTGGTACGCTGCGACGATCGGCTCGAGCGCTCGGAGCTCCTTGCCGAGGTCGCGAGAACGCCTCTGGTCTGTCACGATGGTCGGATCGGACATCAACCGCTGGATATCCTGAACCCGTTCTACGATCTTTTCGAGTTTGTCAAACATGTTCGAAATCGAATTTCAATGCCCCAGGACCCCTCAATCCTCGGCGAGGTCAAATGGAACGGCGGCTGCCGTCACGGGCCTCAGCTCGCCTCTACCGACGAGTAACTCTCGACCTGCACCGGCTCCTTCATGGAGTACTTGGCGGCATCCTCGAGTCCAAGCGCGCACCGAAGCGCGATGATCGCAACTTCAACCTGGGTCTCGTCAGGCTCCTTGGTGGTGATGCGCTGCAGCCAGAGTCCCGGAGCAATGATGATCCTTCCCCACCATGTGGAGCTGTGCTTTGCCGAAAACTTGATGACTTCATACGCAATCCCGCCGACAACCGGGATGAAGGGAAGATGAGTCAAGAGGCGAATTCCCATCGTCACACCGCCCAACATGTGAATGAGCAGCGCGTCAAGAAGGCTGAATGAGAGGATGGCCACAAACATCACAATAAGCAGGAAACTTGTGCCGCATCGGGGGTGGAACCTGCTGTGCTGCTTCACGGCTGGTGGGATCAACGCATCACTCAATTCGAACGCAAACACGGTCATGTGCTCGGCGCCGTGGAACTGAAACAATCGCTTGATGTCTTTCATCAGCGAGATCGCCACGAGGTAGCCGAGCAGGATCGCGATCCGAATGAGACCGGCGACGAGGTTGAACGCCAGCGCGTTCTGTTCGAAGCCAAAAACCTTGGTCGTTAGGACGATCGGGACGGCAAAGAAGATCGTGATCCCGAATGCAAGAGCAACCACGAGTATCGTGACCATCGCGGCCGTTGATTGGCTCTTCGATTTCTTTTTGGCCTGGCCGTTCCCGTCCTTCGGCGGCTTCTCCGATTCAAGATCCATCATCGCAATTTCAGCCGAGAAGTTGAGCGTCTTGATCCCGAGGTACAACATGTCGATAAGACCGACCGCGCCCCTCAGGATGGGGAGGCGGAGGCCCTTGAACTTCTCCAGAATCGAAATGAATGTCTGTTTTTGAACAACGATCTCTCCGTTTGTTCGTCGCACGGCCGTCGCCACCGAGCCGGGGGCGCGCATCATCACCCCTTCGATCACAGCCTGGCCTCCAATTTGCATCGGCTTTGCCGGATCGTACAGGGGGTTCGTGGGAACCCAGCTCGACTTCGAGTTGTCAGATGTCACCCTTTACCTCTCTTCCAGTCGGTCATTTCGATACAATATACCAAAGATTGACGCGACTATCAACGATTCACACGTCAGGGGGTTGGAGGAAACTCTCAGACCGCTCAATCCTCCCTTCATAAACAAGTTTCGTCACAAGGAGTTCAGTTCAGCGAGGATGGAGGCGAGGAGCGCCGCTGGATCACAAAATGAGGGGATGGGGTCGGGTCGACGATATCCATTTGCCTTGCGTCCGAGGGAACGGGCCCTCACGCGCGACCCGAGCTCAGGAACGGACGAACATTCGCGAGATCGCTGCCCTGGTCTGTTCCAGATCGCTTCGATCGAAAACCCGCAGCAGGAGTACCAGGACGACGAACGCGGCGCAGATCAAGAACTTTATGATGATCCCGTGCGCCGAGCCGGGCTCAAGATGCAGCACGGAATACGTGAGGAAAGCAAGCAGGGCGGTAGCCGACAGGCGTGCGATCCGAGCCCATTCGTACCGCACGTGATACAGCCGCTGGGAAGGGAAATAGATGCCGATCGCCATCACGACGTAGCTCAAGAGTGTGGCGGTCGCGGCGCCCATGATGCCGAGCTTCGGGATGAGCGCGTAGTTTGCCACGACGTTGACCAGCGCACCGGCACCCGTCGCATACGGAAGATACATCGTCTTCTTCTCAAGATAAACGCCGACGACAAAGTTCACGTAGGCGCCGGTGAAGACATAAGCCAGCAGGACGACGGGGACGATCGACAATCCCCCCCAGTAGCTAGGATGGATGAAGTACCGGCCAAAGAGGTGGATCCGGACAAGGTCGTCAATGAAGAGGGAGACGACGACGAACACGAGCATCATGAGCGAGACAAGGTACGTGAACACCTTGGCGAAGAGTTCCTTGGCATCCGCGTCCTTTGCATGCGTCAGAAAGAAGGGCCGCCAGGCGTAGTCGAACATCCCTACGACGAGCATCATGAATACGCCCAGCCGGTAGTTCGCCTGGTAGACTCCGAGCGTGGCATCATTGGTCAGGGCCCTCACGATCGGGCGGTCGATCACCTGGATGGCGATGCCCGCCAGGCCGGCCGGGATATAAGGAAGCCCAAATCCAAGGAACTCGCGAAAGAGTTGCTTCGAAAATCTGAACGTCAATTGCGGGAGCGCGAGCCACATCAGCACCAGAAACGTCGAGGCCGATGCCAAAAGGTTTGCGATGAACACCGCCTCCATTTTCATGTGCAGAACAACGAGGAGCAGTATCGTCAGGAGCACGTTTATGAAGATGTTCAGGATCCGAAGCCCCGCAAACATCTTGGCTTTGTTGTCCATCCTCAAGTAAGCAAAGGGGACGATGGAGAGGGTGTCAAAGAAGAGGATCCAGGCAGCGTAGCGAATCAGGCCCGATTGAGCTTCGGGCCCTCCGATGAGGCTCGCGACCGGCGTCGCGGAGAAATAGATGACGAGGGAGAAGAGAATCGAGGTGGCGACGAGCGAGAAGAAGGGCGTGCTGAAATTCTGCTTCTTATCTCCCATCTCGAGCGACGATACGAACCGCATGTAAGCCGAATCCATGCCGTAGCCGTAGACGACGAAGATGAACGCTATGTAGGCATAGATGTTGGAGACCACGCCGTATTCGTCAGGCGTGAGATAGTTGGTGTAGAACGGAACAAGCAGGAAATTGAGGAAACGGCCGACGATGGAGCTGAGGCCGTAGATCGCTGTTTCTTTGCCGAGCCGAAGGACCTTTTCAGTCATCGAGGAAGGAGAAAGCGAATGGACCCTGGCGCGCCGCTACCGTTTGTCCGGGTCGTCGACCAGCATGATCGGGATGTCATCCTTGACCTGATAGACGTGGCCGCACTTCTTGCACGTCAGCGTGTTGAGCTCCGGCTTATACTCCAGATCACCTTTGCACTTCGGGCAGCAGAGAATTTCGAGTAGTTCAGGCTTTAGCATGAGGATCCCCCGGTTTTTTTATAGCTTCTTCGAGCGTTTGAAGAAACATCGCGGGTGCACGCGTCGGTTTCCCCGTCGAAACGTTGACAAAGCCGTGGACGGTGTATCCCTCCACGATCGGCTCCGTCTCTCCTTCGACCAGGACCCTGTAGTGGATCCGGACCCGGGCAACCGGCAGTTCTGTGACAACTGCTTCCACAATCAGCAGATCATCGTAGCGCGCGGATTTCCTGTACTTGGCGTAGGCCTCGATCACCGGCAGAAAGGTTCCATGGCTCTCGATCTCCGAATACGGCAAGCCAAGAGAGCGAAGGAGATCGGAGCGAGACTGCTCAAAGTACTCGAAGTACTTTCCGTAGTACACCGATCGCATCTGATCGGTGTCTGCGTACCGGACTCGAATGTTGGAGGTATGTTTGATCATATCATTGGAATTGAGATCGCTCCCGGGCTATTCACGCCAGGCGCCCATCTTGGAGAACTTCTCGATCCGGTTCTGGACGAGCTTTTCAGGCTTGAGCTTGTTCAGCGCCTTCAACTCTTCAAGAAGGGCGGTCTTGAGCGTCTGTGCAACAAGCTCGTGATTGCGGTGCGCGCCCCCTGGCGGTTCCGGAAGGATCCGATCGACAATCTTTTGCTCGAGGAGATCCGCAGCCGTCAGTTTCAACGCCTCCGCTGCTTGCTCTTTGTAATCCCAGCTTCGCCAGAGGATGCTCGAGCAGGATTCCGGAGCAATCACTGAATACCAACAGTTTTCGAACATCAGGATCCTGTCCCCCACACCGATCCCGAGCGCGCCGCCAGACGCACCCTCGCCGATGATGACCACGATGATCGGGACGGGCAGGTGTGACATCTCGAACAAGTTCCTCGCGATGGCCTCAGCCTGGCCCCGCTCCTCCGCTTCGATGCCCGGATAGGCGCCGGGCGTGTCGAGCAGCGTGATGACCGGCTTCTTGAACTTCGCGGCAAGCTGCATCAGCCGTAACGCCTTCCGGTAGCCTTCGGGATTCGGCATGCCGAAATTCCTGAACAGATTCGACTTCGTGTCCCGGCCCTTCTGATGGCCGATGATCATCACGGTCTGCCCGTCGAGCCGTGCCAGTCCTCCGACAATCGCCTTGTCGTCCCCGAACCGCCGATCCCCGTGCAGCTCGATGAAATCTTCGGTCATCAGGTGAATGTAGTCGAGCGTGTAGGGCCGGTCGGGGTGGCGGGCGAGCTGCACACGCTGCCAGCGTGTGAGATTGGAGAAGATCGAATCTCTCAGTTGATCCACCTTTTGCTCCAGCTTGCCGATCTCATCGGCAATGTCGAGATTGTCCGCGTACTTCCGCATTTCCTCGATCTTCTGTTCCAGCTCGATAATCGGTTTTTCGAACTCCAGTATCAATTTTGCCATCTTCAGATTCCTTTCGCTGCGATTGATCCGCGGTCACCTCTTCGTCTGATCCGTCGTGGAGTTGAGGGAGGACGGGTGTCGCTCTCCGGCTGATTAGCTTCGAACCCCAGGGGAGACCTGCGCGATTGGAGGAGTGTCTTCAGCAAGATCTCGATATCGAGTGCGAGCGATTGGTTCTTCGCGTAGTAAACGTTGAATTGCTCTTGTTCTTCAGCAGTCAGAGGACGGCTGCGTTGAAGCTGAATCAGTCCGGTTAAACCCGGTTTGCCGAGGTACAGTCTGGAACCCGAGCGGTTGCCGACAGGGGTAGCTTCGCCTGCACGTTGTCTCTGCGAGAGAGATTCTGGCGGAGGACCGACGAGGCTCAGTTTTCCCGAGAGGACGGCCGGGAGCCGAAGGACGAAATCTGAACGCGACGCTCCCGCGAGGAGCCTCTTGAAATATACGAAAGGATAGGTGGAAATCAAGAGAAGAAGCGAGATGCAGACATCGAGCGCCCGCTTCAAGGTACGATGAGATGCTTTCTCGATGTTATAGGTTATCTGCACGAGCGGAAGCTCGTCCAAGGAATCCACACTCCCTTTCCCGATGATGACCTCCAGGGTGTTGGGGACGAGATGAAAATTGACCGATTGTTCGCGCGCCCGACCGATGACCGAGAGGATGTCGGTGTACGAAAGCACCTGCGTGGAGAAGATCACATCGCTCACCTTCAGATCCTGGATCACCTTTCCGATGTTGTCCGTGCTGCCGACGATCGGGAGGCCGGCAACCTTCTGCCCGATTCGTTTCCGGTTGATGTCCACGAACCCGAGAACCTCGTAGCCGTCGCTGACACGACTGCGCAATCGACGGAGCAGCTCCTGGCCCGAGCGATCCGTGCCGACGATCAACGTGCGCCGACCGAAGATGCTCTTCCGGCCCTCCGACGTGCTCTTCCCCATCACACGCGACAAAAGCCGCCAGAGCGGGAGGAACAGGATGCTGAGCACTCCCGAGATGATGATCACGCCGCGGCTAAACCCGTAATCTTTGAAGAAGAAGACCAGCGCCGAGAGGACAACAAAGCTCAACAACGTCGCGACCGCCGTCCGGGAGACCGACATGCGGCGATGCGTGTAGACGCCGGCGGCGTAGAGACTCGCGACAACAATCACACCCGGGATGGTGTAGACGATCGGATACGCGTGAGAGGGGAGGCGAAACATCGTCCCAAACCAGATCAATTCCGCGAGCATCAGGCTCACGTCAACCAGAACGATGTCGATGAGTGCAATCCCGAGCGGTCGAAGAAGGGCCCTGAGCATCGCAATGCGGGAAGAGATGCTGATGGCAAACCGCAACAGCCAGGCGAAGATGTGAGATCGGCTGAGGTGCTTCATGACAAAAAGGTGCATCGCCTGGTAGAAGGTTCGGATCTCGTCCAGGTTGCTTCGTTTGGTGCTCTCGCCTTTGTAGTGGATGATCTGCGTGGAATGGACGTAGCAATTCTTCCAACCCGCCTGCTGAATCCGGTAGCACCAGTCGAGGTCCTCGCCGTACATGAAGAACTCTTCGTCGAGACCGCCCACCTGCTCGTACACCTCGCGCCGCACCATCATAAACGAGCCGCTGACCGCATCAATCTCATACGTCTCATCGGGACTGAGGTACGTAAGGTTGTACTTGCCGAAGAGCCTCGAATGCGGGAACAGCGCGCTGAGTCCCGACATCTTCGTGAAACCTACCCAGGGCGTCGGAAAACTCCGACGACACGCAAGCTGAAAGCTCCCGTCGGGATTCAGGATCTTGCACCCCGCCAGTCCGACATCCCGGTTCTCCTCGAAGAACCTGATCATCACCCGCAGCGTGTCCTCCTGGACCAGCGTGTCCGGATTGATCAGCAAGAAGTACTTCCCGCGCGCCCGTTGAAGCGCCAGGTTGTTCGCCTTTGCGAAGCCGAGGTTCGTCTTGCTTGCGATGAGGGCCACGGAAGGGAACCGACGGCGCGCCATCTCGATGCTGCCATCGTCCGACGCATTGTCGACGATGATGATCTCTCCGCGGATGCCCTTCATCGCCTTCTGCAGCGAGATGAGCGCGTGGTGGAGGAAGTCCCGCACGTTGTAGTTGACGATGATGACGGAGAGCTGAAGCGCGCCGGTATGTCCTCGTTTACTAGGCATCTCTGAATGTCACGTAAAGACGCAAAGGCGCAAGCCTGCATCGACGATCATTCTCGCTGTCTTATTCTCAGGCATATTTCATCATTCAAAACACTTCGCGGCTTTGCACGTTTGCAAGGATCATTATCTTCTTCTCTCGAACAAGCCCTTGAGCTTCAGTCTCCACACCATCCACGCCGCTTCCGATACGATGTGCTTGGACATCTTTGAGACTCCGACCCGACGATCGACGAAGACGATCGGGATCTCGCACACCCGAAAGCCCTTCCTCCACGCCAGGAAGTTCATCTCGATCTGAAAGGCATATCCGTTGGAATGGACCGCGTCAAGATTGATGCTCTCCAACACGCGGCGGTTGAAGCACTTGAATCCGCTCGTCGCATCCCTCACCGGCATCCCGGTGATGACCCGCGTGTAGACATTGGCGCCGTAACTAAGCATCAGCCGCTTCAACGGCCAGTTCACAACGTTGACGCCCGAGATATACCGCGACCCGATCACCAGATCGCATCGCTGGGCTTTCGCGAGCAGGTTGGGCAGCTCAGCCGGATCGTGGGAGAAGTCGGCGTCCATCTCGAAAACGAACGCATAATCCTCCCGCATCGCATACCTGAATCCGGCGACATACGCGGTGCCCAGCCCCATCTTCGACGGCCGCTCCACGAGGTGGACGCGCGGCTCCGTCTTCTGCATCTCCTGCACGAGACGCGCCGTTCCGTCCGGCGAGTTGTCGTCGACGATCAACACCTCAAAGTGACTTCCCAGGCTGAGGATCGCGGGGATGAGCTTTGGAAGATTTTCAGCTTCGTTGAATGTCGGTATGACGACCAGGCAACGTTTCATCTCGACCAATCCAATCGTCAAAGAGAGGAGAGAGAGCTAACAGGCTCGCCGAGCGCCTCACGGACGGCCGCAGCAACGTATTCCTGTTGATCCCGGGTCAGTTCGGTATGCATCGGGAGCGACAGCACTTCGTCAGCCGCCCGGTCCGTCACCGGGAACGATCCCCTCGGCGGCCCCACGTGTCTGTACGCCTCCTGCAGGTGGAGCGGTATGGGATAATAGATCGCATGAGGGATCTTCTTCTCAGCGAGGCGTTGAATGACGGCATCGCGCTTCTTGAGTCGAACAGTATATTGGTGAAAAACGTGCCGCACGTACGGTGCCTCATACGGCGTAGCGAGGTCCGCCTCGGCAAACAACGTGTTGTAGACCTGCGCGGCGCGGCGCCGAGCTTCGTGCCATTCTTCCAAGTGCTTGAGCTTCACGCTCAAGATCGCCGCCTGAAGCGTGTCCAGCCGGCTGTTGACCCCAATGATCTCGTGGTAGTATCTCTTCTTCGACCCATGGACGATGATCATCCGGACTCTTTCCGCCAATGCCGCATCATTCGTCACAACCATCCCCGCATCGCCGAACGCGCCGAGGTTCTTGCTCGGGAAGAAGCTGATGCAGCCGAGCGTTCCGATCCCGCCAACCTTTCGTCCCTTGTACTCTGCCCCCATTGCCTGCGCCGCGTCCTCAATGATCGGGATGCCGTGCTTCGAGGCAACCCCGACGATGGGATCCATATCGGCAGGCTGGCCGTAAAGATGAACCGGCAGAATCGCCTTCGTTCTCTTCGTGATCGCGGCCTCGATCTTTGAAGGATCGATGTTGAACGTGTTGGGGTCGATGTCGACGTAGACCGGCCTGGCACCGAGAAGAACGATCGTCTCCGTGGTCGCCACGAACGTGAAGGGTGTCGTGATGACCTCATCGCCCACCCCGACGCCGAGCGCCATCATTGCGACTTGCAACGCATCGGTCCCCGAGGCGCATCCCACTGCGTGTTTAACACCCAGATACGACGCCGCTGCCGCTTCAAATTCCCCAACTTCTTTTCCGAGAATAAATTGTCCCGAGTCGAGGACACGGTGAATCGCCTGATCGATCTCGGGTTTGATCTTCTGATATTGAGTGACAAGGTCGACCATCTGGATCTTTGGAGTGTTCATCAGATGTGTCCTTTGCCGGCTAACATAACGTAAAAGGTATTGAAAAGAATCTTCAAATCCATTCGCCACGACATGTTTTCGATGTAGAACAGATCGTACTTCAACTTCACTTTCACATCCTCGATCGACTCGTCGTATTTGTATTTCACCTGGGCCCAACCGGTGATGCCCGGCCGTACTCTGAGACGACGCTTGTAGAGCGGGAGCTCGGACGAAAGCTTCTCGACGAAGAACGGTCGTTCGGGTCGCGGCCCGACCAGACTCATATCCCCACGCAGCACGTTCAGGAACTGCGGGACCTCATCGAAGTGAAGCCGGCGTATGATTTTTCCCACCTTTGTCACGCGCGGATCGCGCTTCGATGCCCAGACCGGTCCCGATTGTTTCTCTGCATCCGAATACATGGAACGGAACTTCACCATCTTGAACATCTTCCCGTTCCTCCCGACCCGGTCTTGCTTGTAGAGAGCGGGACCTGGGGAATCGAGTTTGACCAGCAGCGTAACGAGCATCCAGATCGGCGATCCGACGACAAGAATCGTGGTCGAAACGAAAACATCGAGCGTGCGCTTAAGGGCTTCCTCCCACGGCTTGAGGATCTCGGGCGTGACCTCGATCAGCGGGAATCCATAGATCGAGCTAATGCGCGCCTGCCCGCTGACAATATCATACATATCTGCCATGATCTTCAGCCCGACTTCATAGCCATTGCACGAGTTGACGATGCCCAACAGTTTGTCGTGTTCCGTTGAATCCAGACCGATCAGCACCTCCCGGACGTCATGCGGCTGGAGAAGCGAGGTGAGATCCTCAACCGAACCGAGGACCGGAACGCCCCGATAGTCGACTCGCTTCGACTTCTTCGCAGCCGCTGATTTCCCCACCTTCACAAATCCAACGAGCTTGTAGCCGAGCGCCGGGTATTTCAGCACCATGTCGCACAGCTCGTAGGCCTTGTGCGACCAGCCGACGATCAGGGTATTCCTGGCACCGATGCCTGCCTCGAGCAGCCTCTTCTGCGCCGCGCGGATCCCCAGCCGCCCAACGCTGACGAAGCCGAAGACGAGAAACCAATATGCGACGATGAGTCCTCTCATGCCCGGCTGCGATCGTGTCGTCTCATCGTCAAGAAAGATGAGGAAGAAGAGCACGACGACGCCTATTCCCGTTGTGCGGAAGAGCGTGACCAGCTCATCGAGCCGCGACTGCGCGTACCAGGAACGATACAGGCCGAAGAATCCGAAGAGGATCAGCCAATACATGTAGATGGCGACCATCGGCAGCAGCAATTCGGGCTCGATCGGGTAGCTCAACCAACCGCTGCGAACGCGAAGCCAGTAGTAGGCCGCGTAGGCGAGGTTGATGGTCACGAAGTCCAGAGTGAAGAGGAGAATGCGTTCCGCGCGTTTATTCATCTTTCAACAGAGGAATCCTGGGTTCGGATTTCAAGCCAAATGTGATAAGGGTCGCCTCAAGAGTTCATCCATGATGCTCGGTTCGCTTCTTGTACTGCACACTCTCAAAAGCCCGGCAGTCCGGGCTGCACCGAAGCTGATCCCAACAATGTGCGATACGAAGCGAGCACTTTGTCTAGTCCGTACTCTCGTTCCGCCGCGGCCCGCGCTCGACGCCCCATCTCTCGAAGCCCCTCGGAATCGAGTTTCGCTCTTTGAAGTGTCTCCACGAGCATATCCGGTCGACCGGGTGGAATGAGCCAGCCGATTCTCTCCTCGTTCACAACCAGGGCGATCTCCGATCCTACATCTGCCGCCGCGATGATCGGCTTTCCCGCTGCCATGATGTTGTACATTCGACTGGGGACAGAAACGCCTGCCATGCTCGGAACAAAGGAAATAAGTGCGACATCGCACGCATTCAGGACGTCTGGAAGCTCTGGCCGCCGCTGAGGCGGAAGGAGCGTCACATTCGCAAGACGCTCACGCCGGACTCCTTCTTCAAGCCATTCTTTCTTCGCACCCGAGCCGATCACTAGAAAATGGACGGTGGGATCTTCTCGGAGCAGCTTCGCTGCCTCCAGAATGAGCTCGACTCCGTGCGTCCGTCCCAGGTTGCCGGAATACTGGATCACAAACTTGTCGTTCAGATCCAACTTCTCAAGAAAGCGGTTCTTCTTCCGCGGAGACGGGACGATCTCCTCCAGATCCGCCCAATTTGTGATTAACGCAATGTGAGGCTCACTAGGTTGCACTTTCCGCATTACAAGGCGGTGCATATCACGTCCAAGGACGATAATGACGTCCATGTTTCGATAGAGCTTCCTGTGACACCATCCAAGAACACGGGCTAGCAGCGATGAGGGTCGTACCAACCCCGTAACGATCAAGACTTCAGGGTAAACATCGTGAATAAGCAAGTAGCATCGCGCGCGCCGGAACCAGCACGCTGCCCAGGCCGCGAAGGGGAGCGTGGGCGGATTCGTGACGACGAGGACCGAATCCTTTGCACGTATCTGGCGCATCGCCTTCCAGAAAATCGAGAGAGTCACCGTCAAGACATTGATGGACCTCGGAATGACGACGTTTTTGTCAAACCGCGTGGACGCACACCGTTCAATTGTCACACCATTTCGTTCTTCCCGACGTTCCGCACGCCCGCCTTTGTTGGTGGGGAAGCCGCATAAGACACGGACGGCAAAGTCCTCACTCAGGCCTTCTGCGATCCTTGTGAGCAAGTAGCCTGTGGCGCTCTCGTCGGGATAGTACAGTTCAGAGCAGACAATGAGTCGCGGCTTCATCGGTTTGACGGAAAGTGTCGCAGACTACACCCCTCTTCCTCTTTCAACGTATCGTTCTTCCAAGCCGCTGTATAAGATCCAACGCCATTCGGTGGAATGGTGCAGGGCGACGGAAACATAGCGAATCATTCAAAGACCTTCCAGCTCGACTGTTGGAAGCGGGAACAAGGATCTTAACCCACAACCTGTTCGTACGCCTCCACCGTTTCGGCAGCCATCTTTTCCCATGAGAACTGCTTCGCTCGAAGTCGCCCGCGAGTCCGAAGGTCCTCTCTCAATGTCGAGCTTCGGCAGACCTTCCTCAACGCCTCGGCAATTGAATCCACGCTCAAGGGATCGAAGAAGAGACCGGCATTCGCTATGACTTCTGGCAGCACTGTGCAGTTTGCGGCAACCACCGGGCACCCGCTATCCATCGCTTCGATCGCAGGGATTCCGAAGCCTTCATAGAGCGAAGGAAACACGAAGGCGTCAGCCTGTCGGTAGAGAGCGAGAAGCTCGCTTCTCCCGATGAATCCTCGCATCTGGACTCGCTCGCTTCCTGCCAGTCCAGTGTCGACCAACGTCTGATGCAAGTCGCCGCGTTGGTCAAACCCCTCCCCAACGATCACCAGGTTGTGCGGTATCTCGGAGGCAACTTTCGCATAACCCCTGATCAAGCGCGCCAGGTTCTTGTGCGGCAGCGATGACCCCACAGAAAGCAAATACGGCCGGCGAGCACCGGACCCCTCCCGCGATTCAAGGGTCTGCTTTGAATCCTTTTCTGAGAGTCCCGCCAGATAGATCACCTTGACCTTCTCCGCAGGTACGCCGAAATGGTGAACGATGCTCTCCTTTGTGTGCTGAGAGATGGCAATGACGAGATCCGCACGTCGGACGGACCTGGGGACAAACCAGTTGAGGTACATCCGTCGTGCAAGCGGGATGTTCTCCGGGTACTTCGTGTACTGCAGGTCTGCAACGGTCACCACCGTTTTTTCCTTCAGCCGTAGCGGCAGGGTGTTGCCGGTCGAGTGCAAAACATCAATGCGGAGATCGCGGACGAGCTTGGGCAGCGCAAGCTGTTCCCAAGCCACACGCTTGATTCTCGATTCAACGTCGAGATCCACTGTCATGACCTTTGTCTTGCCGCCTCGCAGCTCAAACTCCGACGCCGTCCTCCTGTTGGCAAGGACGATGAACTCATGATCGCTCCGAAGACCCGATACGCACGATACGAGATTGGACGTGTACGTCCACGTCCCGCCAAGATTCTCCGAAACAAGATACAAAGCATTGATGAGTATGCGCACGTACGGAATCCCGGTTACTGTTGAACTCGGCCTGCCTTCTCCGGCACAAGGACACGCCTGAAGAGGACCATGTCGTTTCTCGTCAGCCCACGAGTGAGCACCAAGATTCCGGTGTAGATGCCTATGCCTGCCGGCAGGACAACCAAAAGGCTTTGGAGCCCTGTTGCGAAAAGAGCACAAATGACAGCCGCAGCGGCCACCGCGGGCTTCCACAAGGTCGTCAACACCTCGAGCGGAGAGACGTACGAAAACACCAGTGTCAGATACAGACAGTAAACACCCTCCGCCACCACCGCAGCCCACGCAACACCCGTTATCCCCCAGTGCTCGAAGAAGACATAGGTTAGAACCGTGTAGAGAACGGCCAGCATCGTCATACCTTTCATAAACAGACTCTGCCGGTTCGATGCGATCAATCCGATCTCAAGGATCGATCGAACCATGCCGATCGCCAAGGCGACCGAGAGAATCTTGAAGACATCGATGCTCGGTCTATATTGAGCACCGAAGAGAATAGTGATGATTCTCTCGCCTCCTCCGATGGCGGCAATCGTAAGCGGCAACGAGACTATGGCAAGGAGACGAAGAAACTTCTTGACGAATGAGCGGAATTCCTCCTCGGAAGTTCGAAAGAGAACCGAAAGCTGCGGGAGCACGACCCGATTCGACGTCACGATCCCATAGGCCCACACGAAGACAATAAGTCGCTGGCCGACCGAATAGTAGCCCACCTGCTCGCTCGGAGAGAGGTATCCGAGAATGACAGTCCCTGCAAACAGCGAATACTGCGAAAGGATCGTCGCAATGCCGATGGGGAGCGCCTCGCGGAACAACCGTTTCCCCTCGCTCCACCGGAAGAGCCAACCGAGGCGTCCGTGTCTGCGCACCACCGCCAGAGCGACAAGCACCGTCGGCAACGCGACGCTCCCAACGTAACAGTAAGCAGCGAGATTCGCCTGCGACGACTCCTTGATCAGAATCAAGACTGACACGCCGAAGAGCACCCCCTTGAGGATGCGTGCACCGCTGACGACCACAACCGACTGTTGGCCCTCAAACACCCATTCCAATATCACCGCAGTCGGAAAAACCGCGAGCGAGAGGATCATCACGAGGGACTGACTACCCGACGGAAGAAGTCCCGCGAGGACAACCAACAGCATGGCAGCAAAGAGAATCACAGCAAGGCCGATCCTGAGACCGACGACCGCGGAGATGAGCGATGGGAGGCGTTCAGGATTCCGCGCAATGGCCCGGATGCCAGTCACCTCAAGGCCTATTTCGTTGGCCCGCAGGAGATACAGCATCAACGCCTGCGCGACATTCCAGAGACCAAACGTCGCAGGGCCCAACGAGCGAGCGAGATGAACCATGCCCGCGAGAATGAACAATTGCCCCAGGACGTTCCCAGAGAACAAGAGGGCAAAATTGAACGCCATTCTCCTGGTATGACTCAGTAACGCGCTCACGTCCGCTACGCCCCCTTCAATGCGACGGCTTCTCTCCTGCTGCCAACCCGTACAGCAAGGGTCAGAAGAATGGCAAGCTCAAACCAAAGCATCTCGCCAAACCAGTTGTCGAGCGTCGACAAGAGAATGAGAAACGTGAGGACGCTCCACAGGTAGACGGACACCAGGGGGTGATTGCGGCCGACGCGCAACCCTCGTCGGAGGATGTTCACAAGAAAGAGAAGGAACGGGACAGATCCGACAATCCCCACATCGGTGAGGATGGAAAGCCAGATATTGAGGGGCGTGGCCATAACAGCCCAATCGAGCCCCCCTAGCCGAGGATAGAAAAAGGCAAAGCCGCCCGGCCCGACGCCGAACCACGGATAGAGGAGGACCACCTTGACCGCCGTGAAGGCGCGAACGAGGCGATCGATCGTCGACGCGTCGCGGAACGAGGCAATCCTCGCAAATCGCTCAAGCAGTGGTGGACCGAGAGGAGAAACAAGAAGAGCTGCCAATGCGGCTCCCGTGACCAGTAACAGGGCGAATGTCTTTCTGGGCGATTTTTGTGCGAGCCGTATGATGGCCACAACCACGACGGCCGCAGTGCCGAGAAGGGCGGTCAGGGAAAAGTTCGCCAGGACCGCGGCCGCGAAAATAACCATGAGAGAGAGATGGAGAAGTCGGTTCCCGATGATGAAGCCTTTGAACCACGCAACGAAACACTTCACGACGAGCGGAGTAAGGAAGAATCCGAACCACGCCGGTTCGCTGAAGATGGAGGAAGCGCGGAACACGCGTTCCGCGCCAACCCGCATGATGTTCGACCTCAGCACGTAGGTCTCATTCGTCGGCTCAAAGCCTGTGAGGACGGTCGAGTGGAAAACGACCACGGATGCATACTGGAGAATCCCGAACAGAGCAAAAAGCGCCCCCCCGTAGAGTTGGATCTTCAGAATATTGGCGAAGACCCGTTCCTCGGCCCCCGTCAAGAGGCTGACGAAGGCGAAGTAGGCACACACGACATAGAGCAGTCTGAGCGTCGTCGTCACCGCACGCTCCTGCGGAGTTCTCCCAAGCCAGGTATAAGGAAGATCCGACAGATGAACGACGAGCGTTCCGATCACATAGGCCATCAAAAAGAGCATCAGATACACGAAGCTTCGATCAAGCCAGAATGAGCCTTGAAGGCTGATGATCCTTACCCCCACAAACAAAATGATGAGAATCGTAACCCAGAATGGAATGGAGTCGCGGGTAAACAGCACAGCAAACATGAAAAACGGGTAGGCGGCCGCAAAAAGATAGAGCAGCCAAGTCCCCAGAGGGACTCGTGACAAGGAGGGGGCGCTCGCCGACTGTATCTCAATACTCTGCATCTGTGCTCAGAACGAGTTCAGCGATAAAGAGGATGGAACGGTTGTCCGCAGATCTTTCACTTGCTCAGGTCCAGCAGATTTCATCGCGTTCCGTTTACTCCAAGATAGGGCCCTCACCGCAGTAAGCCACGCAGGCTCAGCTTCTGTTGAATGATGGCGATCTTTTCCTCATCCTCCTTGTTCCGAGGTTCCTTTGCTTTCCGAAACGACTCCAGGAAAAAGGCGAGCACATAGGCCAGCAGGAAGCTCACGATGAGCACGACCACGCTGAGGATCAGCTTCCGAGGTTTGGAAGGTTTATCGGCAGGAATTGCCGTATCGAGGACGATAACCGACGGCGTGTCCCTCTGCTCTTCAAGCCTGACCTGCTCATAGAACGGGAGCACAAACTCAAGGATCTTGTTCTGGATCTCGAGGTCACGATACAATTCGAAGTACCTCATCGTCACCTCGGGCACCTCCTTGAAGGGAAGGAATGATGAGAGAAGCTTTCCGCTCAGCGCTTCCGGCAGCGAGTAAATGCCATACTTCTGTTGAAACACCTTGAGGCTGTCCTCTGCGTTCTTCATATCTCGCAAGTTCTGTTGATACCGCCCCTCCAGGAATTCCCGGTTGCTCTTCGCTTCCACGTACGACAGCTCGGCGTAGATCGTGTTCAGCATCTCGACGACGTAGTTTGCCATGTCCGCGGCGCGCTGCGCGTCCGTGTCATAGACAATGATGTCAAGAGATACGTTCTCCTTGCCAAGCCCAATGCTCATGTTGTCTTCGAGCTCTTTGATCGCTTCGAGCTCGTTCTCCGTCTTGTAGACTTTGACAAGGTCGAACTTCCGAACCACCGACTCCATGGATCTCCGGCTCTTGACGATCGTTTGGAACTCTGAGAGATCATCCGAAACACCGCCGAGGCCAAGGCTGCGCAGGGATGTCGTCGCCCGCGCGACCGCGCTCAAAGCGCTGACGAGGTTCTTCTGTTTCGGCGGCATCACCGATGCCGTCGACTTGTACCATCGTGGGAGAACCAGGTAGAGGAGCACGACAGCCACGACCACCGAGACAAAGACAAAGCCGGCGATGAATTTCTTGTGCTTCGCCAGAACCACCAGATAGTCCAGCACGTTCACATTCCTCATCTGTCCGTTCGTCGCCTGTTCCTGCAAGTCATTCTGCCCCATGATCTTTTTCCCTCTTCAATATTGAATTGTCGAAGCGAGGACCGGTCTCTCGCCCTATCATCTCTATTTCGAAAGATTGATGATCAGAGCGATGAAATAACCCGGTCGACTTCCCGCCCAATCCTTGGCACCTGCGAGACCGCGGAAGTAACCCTGATTGTCATGGCAAGAGCATCATTTTGACAGAGTGCGGATAGCCACTATCAAATAGGTTATTGACACGATCGCTGCGGCGATTTGAGACGCGTCCCGCATGATCGCGAAGTAATACGCAAAGGTCTTGCGTGGCTCTTTTGGAACCCAGATTTGATCGCCCGACTCAATCACAGTCTTCTCGGGTTCCACCCACTCCAGGCTTCCCTTCTTGATGATCCTCGTCTCGTCCTCGATGGCCAACTCAGAGTACCCTCCTGCCTTGTCGACATAATACTGGTAGGTGGCACCCGGCATATATGGGATGTACCCTGGGTTCGCAACCTGCCCTTGCACCAGGACAGAATGAAGGTCCGAAGCGATATAGACGATGTCCTCATCTCTCAAAATGACATCCTGCGTCGAATCACCCGCCTCAATGAGCTTCTTGAGGTCAACGACGACTGGCCGCCGGCCGACCTTGAGATCGAGAAGAAAGATCGTGCTATCGATGAGATTCAGCTCGTGAGTACGCAGGTTGCGAAGGAGCTCGAGCCGAGGGTCAACGATGTCTTTCAACTGATCGTCCTTTCTGAGAACATATGAACCCGTCAAAAGAGCATGCTCTGTAACCCCGCCCGCATCCTTGATGATCTCCGACAGCTTCGTCCCCTCTGCGGCGATCGGATAGATCCCTGCCGAACCGACTTCACCGGCAATGGTGACGCTGTAACCCTTCCTCAGGTGGCTTTTCTCTTTCACGAGAATCCGGCTGCCGGGCCGAAGCGGAGGGTTGGTCTCTTTGCCTGCTCGAATCGCCGTTAGGCTGTAGGTCTGCTCTTCTGCTTGCAGACCGTCAGAGTCGAGTCGTGAGAGCACAACATTCTCCGGATCGGCTGTCGGCAGCAAGCCGTTCGCGATACCGATGAGACCGAGGAGCCTGTCCCCTTCGGCGTATTCGTACTCTCCCGGGGCATTGACCGCCCCATAGACTGCGACGAAATTCTTCTTCAGGATCTTTTGAGGAACGAGGATGATGTCGCCATCGAGAAGAAATGG